>ERZ869979.402-NODE-402-length-13243-cov-3.948276_pt1 | contig 13243 bp, 10 predicted proteins | sample MGYA00521269_ERZ869979 | MGnify/ENA primary metagenome ERZ869979 (study PRJEB32232, sample SAMN07284974) | human gut metagenome | biome: human-associated habitat; material: feces | host: Homo sapiens | place: Tanzania | collected 2014-04-05 ... | reverse complement strand
TGTTGAAATTTACCAGAAGAATGAAAAGAATGACAAGTCTTACCAATTTATAGTATACAATAGCGATAAAAAAAGTAAAACGCAATCAAAATAATTGTAAAAAATGTTCACTAATACAGTAAAGTATGTTATAATTAAATAATCATAACATACAAGAGGTGATCGCATGATTAAGAAAGAGATGATTGCCATGCTCTTGGCCGGTGGGCAAGGTAGCAGGTTAGGAGTTTTGACAGAAAAGGTTGCAAAGCCGGCAGTCGCTTTTGGTGGTAAATATCGTATTATCGATTTTCCACTGAGCAATTGTATTAACTCGGGAATTGATACGGTGGGTGTGCTGACACAGTATCAGCCGCTTCGCCTGAATACACATATTGGGATTGGTATTCCGTGGGATCTGGACCGTAATGAAGGCGGTGTTACAGTTCTTCCGCCATATGAGAAGAGCACAAGCAGCGAATGGTACACAGGAACTGCAAATGCGATTTATCAGAACCTGGCTTATATGGAACAGTATAACCCGGATTATGTACTGATTCTTTCCGGTGACCATATTTATAAGATGGATTACGAAGTGATGCTGGATTTCCACAAGGTGAACAAGGCAGATATTACCATTGCATGTATGCCTGTTCCGATCGAGGAAGCCAGCCGTTTTGGTATTATGGTCACTGATGAGAGTAACCGTATCACTGAATTTGAGGAGAAACCGGAACATCCAAGCAGCAATCTTGCTTCTATGGGTATTTATATTTTCTCATGGCCGGTTCTGAAGGAAGCGTTGATTGCGCTGAAAGATCAGAACGGATGTGATTTCGGTAAACATATTCTTCCGTACTGCAAGGAGAAGGGACAGCGCCTTTTTGCCTATGAGTACAATGGTTACTGGAAAGATGTCGGAACACTGGGTTCTTACTGGGAAGCAAATATGGAGCTGATCGATATCATTCCGGAGTTTAATCTCTATGAAGAATTCTGGAGAATTTACACCAAGGGTGATGTGATTCCTCCGCAGTATATTTCCGAAGATGCGGTTGTGGACAAATGTATCATTGGTGAGGGAACCGAAATCTACGGTGAAGTACATAATTCAGTAATCGGTCCGAATGTTGTTATTGGCAAGGGCAGTGTGATCCGTGATTCTATCATCATGAAGAACACATCTGTTGGTGAGAATGTTGTTATGGATAAAGCCATTGTGGCAGAGGATGTTGTTGTGGGAAATAACGTTGTAATCGGATGTGGTGAGGAAGCACCTAATGTTCTGAAACCTGCCGTATATTCCTTCGGCCTTGCGGCAATCGGAGAAAACAGCGTGATTCCGGACAATGTTAAGATCGGTAAGAATACCGCCATCTCAGGCGTTACAACGAAAGAAGACTACCCTGACGGAGAACTGGCAGCCGGCCAGGTAATTGCAGCAAAGGACGGTGGGAAAGAATGAGAGCGATAGGTATTATTTTGGCAGGCGGTAATAATAACCGCATGAGAGAATTATCAAACAAAAGAGCAATCGCGGCAATGCCTATTGCAGGAAGTTACCGCGCGATCGACTTTGCCCTCAGCAATATGGCAAATTCACATATCCAGAAGGTTGCTGTGCTGACACAGTATAATGCCCGTTCCCTCAATGAGCATTTAAGCTCATCCAAATGGTGGGATTTCGGAAGAAAGCAGGGAGGGCTTTATGTTTTTACGCCAACCATTACCAGAGACAACAGTTTATGGTATCAGGGAACTGCTGATGCGATTTATCAGAATCTGACTTTCCTTAAGAACAGCCATGAACCGTATGTTGTAATTGCTTCCGGCGATGGAATCTACAAGCTGGATTACAATAAAGTTCTGGAGTATCATATTGCGAAACGTGCAGACGTTACCGTTGTATGTACCACATGCCAGGATCAGAGCCAGGTTGAGAGATTTGGTGTTCTTCGTATGAATGAAGACTGCCGGATTGAGGAATTTGAGGAGAAACCGATTGTTTCTTCTTATAACACTGTGTCTACAGGTATCTATGTCATCCGCAGAAGACAGCTGATTGAGCTGATCGAGCGTGCGGCCCAGGAGGGAAGACATGATTTTGTAAATGATATTCTCATCCGATATAAGAATCTGAAGAGAATTTATGGATATAAGATCGATACCTACTGGAATAACATCTCTACTGCAGAGGCTTATTATCAGACAAATATGGATTTCCTGAAACCAGAGATCCGTAATTATTTCTTTAAACAGGAACCTGCAATCAAGACCAAAATTGCAGACGTGCCACCGGCAAAATATAATCCTGGTGCAGCTGTAAAGAACAGCCTGATATCCAGTGGATGTATTATCAACGGAACCGTAGAGAATTCTGTTTTGTTCCGTGATGTATTTGTAGGCAATAACTGTGTAATCAAAAACTCTGTAATTCTCAATGATGTATACCTTGGAGATAATACACATATTGAGAATTGCATTGTTGAGAGCCGGGATACCATCCGGGCGAATTCATATTACTGCGGCGAAGAAGGAGAAGTGAAGATCGTCGTAGAGAAAAACGAACGCTACGTATTATAAATGTGGAAGATCAGATTTCCGCAGATACGGTTAGCGAAATGAAAGGGGCAAGTAACAATGAATATTACAGATGTACGTGTGAGAAAGGTAGCAAAAGAAGGGAAAATGAAGGCCGTTGTGTCTGTCACTATAGATGACGAGTTTGTGGTACATGACATTAAGGTAATCGAAGGAGAGAAAGGTCTGTTTATCGCAATGCCAAGCCGCAAGGCAAGTGATGGAGAATATCGTGATATCGCACATCCCATTAATTCTGCAACAAGAGAGCGAATTCAGACCATTATTCTGGACAAGTATCAGGAAGTAATGGCTGAGGAAGCTGAAAATGAGGTTCTTATGGAGGCTGCAGAGTAAATACAGCCAAAGGGTGTATGGCAATGACAGCGGAGAAAGATCCGCATAGCTGACGACTTGGGAATTGAGACTGCATAGGATAAGGTAAATAAAAAGCTGTTGTTTTACATGGAAAATCTGTAAAGCAGCAGCTTTTTTGGTGGGCTTTTGTTGCAGAGAAATTGCAATTATTACGTATTTGTTACAAAAATAAAATAAAATTATTGCTTTTTATGAAAAATGTGTTATACTATAACCCATGAAAGGACGAAAGGTGTTTATATGAAGAATAGAAAAGTTTTCACATTACTGCTGACAGGTATGCTCACCCTTTCCATGGGAAGCACTGTATATGCATCCAGTACAGAAGCTGCCATTGCAGATGCACAGGCGCAGAAACAGGCCGCTCAAGAGGGTCTGGCGCAGGTACAGAGCAGCATCGGAAGCCTGGAGAGCAAGAAGCAGGAGCTGGAGAGCTATCTGGCCGATTTAAACGCACAGTATGAGGATCTTACCAACAGTATTGCAGAACTGAGCATTCAGGCTGCTGAGAAGGAAGAAGAATTAAATAAAGTAAAAACCGAACTTACAAAAGCAAAAAAAGCTTCTGCAGATCAGTACGAATCTATGAAGCTTCGAATTGCATATATGTATGAGAATGCCGGAACTTCCGCACTGGAAACATTGCTTTCCTCCGAGAGCCTGGCAGAATTTCTGAACCGCGCAGAGAATGCGATCCAGATTTCCACATACGACAGAAATATGCTGGATAAATACATAAGCCTTCAGAAAAATATTCAGGAAAATGAACAGAAGGTAGAGACAGAATCCGCAGAGATCGATAATCTGATGACAGAGCGTGCGTCCAAACAGCAGGAAGTGCAGTCCATGGCCGCAAGTACAAGCAGCGATATCAACTCTTATGTGAGTCAGATCAGTGCCAGTCAGGAAGAAGCCCAGCAGCTGATGGCGGATATCAGCAATGCGGACAGCAGTATTACTGCTCTGGTACAGCAGGCAGAAGCTGAGAAAGCAGCCGAAGAGAAAAGACAGGCAGAAGCTGCAGCAGAGGCGAAGAGACAGGCAGAGGCAGAAGCAGCAGCTGAGTCGGAGGCCGCACAGGATACAGAAGAGAGCGATGCAGACAGCAGCTCCAGTTCTGAGGATACAGCAGCGGATGATTACGATTACGGATATGACCCGGATGAGGATACTACAGAATCTTCCAGCAGTTCTACAAGTTCTGAGGTTGTTGTAGAGGAAGAAGATGAGGAAGACGATGTACAGTCCGGAAACTCTTCGGATTATTCAGATGAGAGTTCTGAGGACACATCATCCGAAGATACATCTTCAGATACAGCCGATACATCTTCAGATTCCGGTTCTTCCAGTCAGGGAACTTACCTTGGAAACTTTACACTGACTGCATACTGTAACTGTGCACAGTGTTGTGGTACAGCAGGTAATCTTACAGCCAGCGGTACAGTTCCGACAGCGGGACGTACAGTTGCAATGGCAGGGGTACCTTTTGGAACCAAGCTTCTGATTAATGGTAATGTGTATACAGTAGAGGATCTTGGAACTCCTTATGGACATGTAGATATTTACTGTGGAAGCCATGAGGAGGCATTAAGCTTCGGACTTCAGTCTGCAGATGTATATCAGGTAGGCTGATTCTGACAAGGGAGAAAATATATAAGATGAAAACAGCGCCACAGAATCGTGTTACGATTTTCTGTGGCGCTGTTTTTTGCGGTAACAAGGTTACAAAAAAATTCTATAAATATGGGGTACCTGGAATTTCCGGATAGGTTCCCATACCGATAAGAAGTTCAAGTCCTGTCTGACGGCCTTCCAGTACGGCGGCTTTTACTGCACTGGCGTCACCGGAGATGGAAATGATGACTTCATTGGAGTGGCTGGTGCCGATATCCGGGGTCATGTATTTCGTGATGGATACAGCGGCGGCTTTTACGGCATTGTCAGCCATAACAAGGCCGATCGCGGCGGGGGAACCTGCCATGAATCCGAATGCTTCACCAAGTGGTGTGCCGAATGCTTTATGGATTGCAGGGCCTGCGCTGGCAGAAAAAGCAAATTCCAGATGTCCGGATTCGCTGATGTAAACTTCACCGGCATTTTTGTTGGTCAGCTCCAGAGCCAGTGAAATGGCGTGGCGTACATCGGATACGTCATTTCCGCCAAGTACGATATAGTTTCCGTGCCCGCCCCAGCCTTTTGTGTCTCGTGGAAGTTCAATGGAAAGAACTTCCGTGTTGGTTGCTTTTACTGCATCATCAATGGCTGTGATCTGGCCGGCAGCACCTGTACGGGAACTGAAAAGTCCGAGACAGTGGTATTTGGTGCCGACATTCATCTGCTGAAGAAGGGAATCGTCAACTCCGGAAATCACAAGTCCGATGGTGTCAAGGACTGCAGTTCCCACGAATTCCGTCCGGGTGCAGGTTGTGCTGATGTTGTGTATATCATGTATATCCATGTGGAAAAATCCCCCTTTTTAGGCTGAAAAATCATTACTTTCAGTATAACATCGGAGAAGAAATTTTGAAAGCAGAAAAAACGTAAACTGCAAGAAAGAAAAACGGTTGACAATCTAAAGGCGCTGTGTTAAATTGTTAACAGCAAAAGGCGGAAATCATTGTGAAAAAGATATGAGACGATTTTCCGTCAGGGAAAGCAGAAAAGGAAAGAGAGGACTTAGGTTATTATGACAACAGTGGCAGCAACCAGAAGCAAGACTTACGATCTTGTTTATATCGCGGTTTTTGCAGTAGTGATGGCAGTTTGCTCATGGATTTCCATTCCGGCACAGGTACCGTTTACTCTGCAGACATTCGGAGTATTTATGGCAGTTGGCGTGCTTGGAGGAAAAAGAGGAACTCTGGCAGTTCTGGTTTACGTTCTTCTTGGAGCTGTAGGCGTTCCGGTATTTGCGGGATTTTCCGGAGGAATCGGATCTCTTCTTGGAAATGCAGGTGGATATATTATCGGATTTATCTTTTCCGCACTTGTTATGTGGGCCATTGAAAGTGTTTTTGGCAGAAAGCCGGTTGTTCAGATCATTTCCATGATCATTGGACTGATCGTATGCTATGCATTTGGAACCGCATGGTTTATGTTTGCTTACACAAGAAGCACAGGTCCGGTAGGTCTGATGGCAGTTCTTGGCTGGTGCGTATTCCCGTTTATCATTCCGGATCTTATCAAGATCGCACTGGCTTATGTTTTATCAGGAAAGGTACGTAAATATGCAAGATAAAAGCATTGCCACGGCATATGCTTCCGATGAGGGCACAGAGGGAAAGATTATTCCGCTGCGCCCTCATCATGGTATGTGCCTGGCATATTTTAAGGGAGAGGGATACAGTGGCGGATTTACGGCACATATGGCAGAGATGTTAAAGCTTTTTCTTTCAGGAAAGAGAATAAGGCTTCATGTGGATACTGATGAAATCTGTTCTGCCTGTCCCAATAATCAGGATGGGATTTGCGAAGCCAGAGACAAAGTTGCGGAGTACGACAGTGCCGTTCTGGAAAGATGTGGATTGAAAGCAGGGCAGGTGCTGGATTTTGCTGCATTTACAAAAACAGTCCAGGAAAAGATTCTTGCGACGGATAAGCGCAGGGAAATCTGTGGAAACTGTCAGTGGAACAGTATCTGTGAGGAACAGAAGAGCCGGTGGGCATAAAAGAAAACGAGAATATAGAAATATAAAAAGTATATAATCTGAGAATAAGGTCAGAAATGACAAGGTTTGTTTTATTACATGATCTAATTTTTGAGATTATATACTTTTTTGCTTTAAATGACAGATAATAATATGGAATATTACGAAAATAATTTTTAAATGAGAAAAAAGCAACAATAGCAAAGTGGATTTTTTGACAGATCTGTATAGACAAATGTTTTCAACCTTGATAAAATGACAGCATGTTAGTTTGAACAAACTATCGCGTGCTTGATAGAGCACTTCTGCAGAGACTGACACATATTGCATATCCTGCAGAAGAAATTTCAATCAATTAACCAGAGCAGCTGCAAAGCGATATCTGGTATAGAACTGTGCAACAATACAGATCATGGATAACTGTCTGGTTCACAAAAAACTGATATGGATTTCTCTGCGCAGAGTTTTCGATAGAAGAACAACAATTGTCGTAAAGGACAAACAGGAGGATAAGTATGCATAAGTGGAAACTTTTCAAGAAGTCAGCTGCACTCGTTTTGAGTTCGGCAGTGATCGCGTCAGGAATGCCGGTAACAGCAATGGCATCAGAAGCAGAAGTTTTTAGTGACGTGTCAGAAGAAAAAATGGAAGAAACGGCACAGGAAGCAGATGAAGAGTTCCAGCCGGAAAGTTCAGAGGAAAGTGATGTAGAAGATATTCAGGAAGAGGATTCAGAGCTTTCCACAGAAGAGTTCCAGCCGGAAGAAGAATTGCAGAGTCAGGAAAATGCAGAAGATGTGTTCAGCGATGGAGATGCGTTCATGGCAGAAGCGGGAGAAGTTCTTCAGGATGCTTCTGAAATTACTGTGGCAGGAGTGAAATATCTCTGGTCCATGCAGCCGGCAGAAGGATATGTACAGATAGGAGATACCGGCGTTTATGTAAAAACGGCAGATGGCCAGACGGCTTTGAACGGAAAACTGTATGGAACTGCAACATTAAGTTATTCCGAATTTTATGCGGGAGATACCACACAGGAGAGCTATGATGCCATCACCTCTGCAACAACTGGAAAAAGCCAGATTTTTGCAAATGAGGACAGTACAGAAGTAACATCTTCCGGATATCAGATCCAGGGTGTGAAAAATGTAAGTGTTGCAGTGGAGGCGGAGACATATGTAGATGCACAGGCATTAAAAGCAGCGGATAAACTTCCAAGAGAGGGCGTTTATACGGAAGCAGCTGATATCACATTGAATGAAACACCATCACAGGAAGTCGGACAGTATAAAACACTGAATGCAGATGGTACATACAGCGCGACAAAATTTGATGTAAAAGCAACAGTCACAGATGCATCCGCTGAGATCCAGGCACCGTCGATCTGGGGGGATTACATGCTGGTAGTAAAAGAATCCAGCACAAAATATCTCCGTAATTCCAGACAAGATGATTTTGCAGTGGGTGGAAATACACTGGGAGTCATCCTTGAGACTGCAAGTGGGAAAAAAGTAGGACTTCGTCATACCTATGAAATTTGGGTACAGCCTTATGAACTTGCATTTTCAGCAGAGTCCGGGCTTATCGGGGAAAAAATTTCAAAAGTGACTTATATTACTCCGGATGGTTCCTACGTATATGAGTTTGGAGATAAAGCACCTCTTGTAAAAAAACAGCCTGAAGAGGGAATGAAAGTACAGGCGGCTTTTGTAAAAGAGAGTACAACCCAGATTAAAGTGGACGGACTTGACAAATATGAAAATCCCAAAGTTTCTGTCTATTATACAACAGGAAGCGGACATGGAAAGCAAACAACCTATGTCGTAGACCATGCAGTGGCAGAAAACGGAATTGTAACTTTTGACAGCAGTGTTGCCAGAGCAGAAGATGAGATCTACACAGTTATGATCTCAAGCGACAATTACGTGGATATGACAAAGAATATCACGTTGACAGGAGAGCCGATCACAGTTGCCAATGTATCTTATTACTGGGTAAAAGGAGCAACAGAAGGATATACACAGATTCCGGGAAGTGATATTTATTATAAAGTGGCAAACGGTCATGAAGCGCTGACAGGAAATCTTTATGGTACAGCGACTCTGACATATGAGGAATTTTATGCAGGAGATGCAACGAGCCGCAAATATGATTCCGTTACATCTGCCACAACCAGAAAAAGCACTGCTTTCGGAAATGCAGATGTTCAGAATCTGACAGAAAATGGCTATGAGATCGCAGGAGTAAAAAAGGTTAATGTAGCCACAGATGCAAAAACATACATAGAGGCGCAGATCCTTTCAGAAGCGGGAGAACTTCCGGAAAGCGGAGTATATACAGAAGCAGCAGGGATCACCCTGGGACGTACTCCGACGGTAGAGCCTGGGCAGTATAAAACACTGAATAAAGATGGAACATATAGTGCTACAAAATTTAATGTAAAAGCAACTGTGACAGATGCGGAGGCAACACTCAAAACATCTTCTCGCTGGGGAGATTATGAGATTGATGTAAAAGAAACCAGCACAAAATATCTCCGCAATACAAAGAGTGATTCCGATTTTGCAGTTAACTCCGGGATTCAGGGAATGATCCTGGAAACAACAGACGGCGGAAAATATGGCATGCGTCATATGAACGAGATGTGGCTGAAGGTGTATAAGGTTGCCTTTGCAAAAGATACAGGTCTTGAGGGAAAAACCGTAAACAAGATCACGTACATTATGGCAGACGGCGCGTATGTATATGAATTTGCAGATGGTATTTATGTTAAACCGCAGGCAACAGAAGAGATGGCTGTTTCTCCGGAATTTACGGACAGCACCCATGTTAAGCTTGCAAATCTTGATAAATACAAAAATCCGAAGGTATCTGTTTTCTATACAACAGGTGTCGGACATGCTTCGGAGACAACATATCTTGTACAGGATGCAATAACTACAGATGGAGTGGTTGCTCTGGATTCCACTGTAGCGAGACCGGAAAATGAAACCTATACAGTAAGAGTTTCCAGTGATGATTATGCGGATGTTTCTGTTCAGCTGGTGTATGGAACAATTGCCTTTAAAGAAAAGTCGGGAATTCTTTACATTGGAAGTTCCAGACAGCTTGAAGCTACAGGTGAGAACTGCAAAGATGTAACATATTCTTCCAACAATGAAAAAGTTGCATCTGTGGACGCAAACGGAAAAGTAACTGCAAAGGCAGCGGGAACAGCCGTGATCACGGCAACATCTGCAGCAGGAAAGACTGCACAGTACAAACTTACGGTAAAAACTCCATCCGTGAAACTGAATGTTTCAGCAAAAACACTTTATGTAAAAGGAACTCCGGCTACTGTTACACTGAAAACAACAACAGCAGGTGTTACCGGAAAAGTAACTTATACAAGCAGTAAATCTTCCGTTGCTTCTGTAGACGCAAAAGGAAAAGTAACTGCTGCGTCAGCAGGAACTGCTGTAATTACAGCAAAATGTGGTAATTATAAAGCAACCTGCAAAATTACCGTTAAAAAACCAACTGTAAAAGCTACGGCATCCGTAAACACTTTGTTTGTAGGCGGGACAAGTCAGGTTAAGGTGGACAGAACAGGGCTTACCGGAAAAGTAACTTATGGAAGCAGCAGTAAATCCGTTGCCACAGTAAGTACAAGCGGAAAGATAACAGCGAAAAAAGCCGGAACAGCTACGATCACAGTAAAATGTGGAAGTTACAAAGCAACCTGCAAGATCACTGTTAAAAAAGGCAGCCTGAAGATCACGTCTAAAACTGCGGTAATTGTAAAGACAAAGAAAACAACAACCATCAAGGCGACAGCTACTTCAAAGGCAAAGATCACTTACAGAAGCAGCAATACAAAAATTGCAACGGTAAGCAGCAAGGGTGTTGTCAAAGGTGTGAAAAAAGGAAAAGCTGTTATCTATGTAAGCAGTAACGGAGTTACAAAGAAAGTGACAGTTACAGTAAAGTAATATCCGCTGATATTCCATCTGAAATATTATAACCGAAATATAAAAAATCTTTCCAGAAACCACTTCAGGTCTGCGAAAATACAGTCCTGAAGTGGTAAAAAATAAAAAATTCGATTTTTTTGAAAAATTTTGATTTTTTCTATTGACAAAGGACAGAAACTCTAATATAATAGCTCTTGCAGTTGAGCAACACACAAACAACTGAAAACAAAATAACGAAGCGTGGCTCAGTTTGGTAGAGCGCTGCGTTCGGGACGCAGAGGTCGCAGGTTCAAATCCTGTCGCTTCGACTAAAACTTTAAGAATCCCTTGGTTGAGGGGTTCTTTTTGTTTATGAAAAATAAAAGAACGTAAGTTTGAGTTACCTCGTGTTACCACGACAGAAAAGCCGGAATGGGAATGTACGCTTTCCTGGAATGATTTCCTGCAATTTTCATATATATTAACGAAACCGAAATATCGGAGGGACGTGCGTTGGCTGGATATCAGCGTTTTGTTGCATATGTATATGAGTACCGCAAAGGAAAAAAAGACAGCAGCAGTGGCTATGTGAGAGTAGAAGCAAGAGATCGGCGGTGTCTGATTGAGGTTCATCTTCGCTGTGTTGGGCTGGAGCCGGGGAGCCGGTGCCGGGTGTACGGATTTGTGCGGCGGGAAGGCCTGATGGATGGAATCCTGATCGGAAGCTGTGTGACCGGGCGGGAACAGATTGAGTGTGTGCTGGAAACAGAGACGGAGAATATTGGGAATATGGGAAAAAATCTCGGGGATCTTGGGGGAATGTTGCTGATTTCAGACGCAGGAGGATTCTGGGGGACGGAGTGGGATGACCAGTCCATCCGGCCGGAGAATTTCCGGGAGTGGAAGAAGGAGAAAACGGAGCTGCAGAAAAAATCAGAGAAAACAGGCATAGAAAAGGCAGGAGCGGAAGATCAGAAAAATCAGAAGGAAGCAGACAAGATCATGACGGTGGAGGAAGTTCCGGAAGAAGAGGAAGGGATTTCTGCGAGAATGATAAATCAGGAGGCAAAGAAAGTGCCGCAAGAGGACAGAGTTGTTCCGGAAGAGAATGAATTGGAAGTGTCAGAAGCAGGACACCCGCATTTGGGCCATCCACATCCAGGCCCGAGGCCGCCCAGACCACCACACCCGGCGCCAGGTATCCCCTACGATCCATTTAACGATGGTCAGTTTACAGACTGCCGCAAGATCAAACCATCCGACTGCGGTACCCTGTGCAGAAAAAACGGCTGTTTCTGCAACAACCGTTTTGTCATGTACGGATATCAGAATTTCGGGCATCTTCTGTTGTGCCGGAACCACCGGGGACAGTACATACTGGGAGTTCCCGGCAGTTACAGTCAGCAGGAACGTTTTATGGCAAATATGTTTGGATTTCCTTATTTCCGGGAAAGTCCTGAAATTCACATTCCGGGCGGAAAAGGTGGATACTGGTACTGCTTTATCAACAGCTGAGTGGAAGACTTTCTGTTATGCGAAAAAACAGAGGGTTTTACAGATCCATACCACGAATTTCAACTACCGGGATTGTCCGAGAAAGGATATCCCGGTAGTTTTTCATTTCATCCTCTGAGCAGGAAGAAAATCCAGGCATCAGAACTCCATCGGAATCTCGGTAAGCCTGAAGATAATAAGCCTTCGCACCATGCAGCCACTGACTGATTTCCAGGAAATCTTTTTCTGTATGAAGTTCCCGTACAACCGTAGTACGAAATTCATAGTCCAGATCACCCTTTAACAGCCACATGGCAGTTTCACGGATGGCATCCAGGTCGGCAGCCACACCGGTAAGCACATGATAATTGGAAGGACAGGCCTTGATATCCATGGCAACCTTGTCGATGAGGCCATCGGCTGCAAGATTTTTTACCATAGAAGGACGGGAACCGTTGGTATCAAGTTTTATATCATAGCCAAGATTTTTGATTTCATGAAGAAAATCCGGAAGCTCAGCGGAGAGTGTCGGTTCTCCACCGGACACGCACACCCCGTCCAGGATCCCCTTCCTTTTTTTCAGAAAAGAGAGAATTTCTTCCCGGGAATATTCCGGTTGTGTATCCGGTTCCACAACAAGCGCGCCGTTCTGGCAGAACGGGCAGCGGAAGTTGCAGCCACCAAGAAAAATGGTGCAGGCAACGCGGCCCGGGTAATCCAGTAAAGTTGTTTTATTAAATCCACATATTTTCATAGGAAAATCCCCTTATTTATCGTATTTATGATACTACAAGCATACTCTCCCTCCGAGAAAGCCGCAAGAGCGTGATTGCACAGGAAAGGAAAAAAACGTATAATTTACTCCAATAATAGCCTTATATTGTAAAGGAAAGGATATTGATATGGCAGAATACACATTGTTGAGAAAACTGGAAGGCCTGTGGGGAGTTCCCATTTTTTATGCAGATGAAACAGGGAAAAATATCCAAAGACTTGGAGTTTTTTCAGAAAAACAGAATCCGCTGACTGTATCTGAAGAATTGCGCCGATCCCTGATCTGCCAGGCAAAAGAACAGAATGTACCGGCTATTTGTAAAATATTCGGGAAAATTTATTTTTTCTGCGTACAAAGTGGAGAAGAATATTACCTGTCAGGCCCTGTTTGCGTGGAACAGCTAAGTTATGTGGAAATTCACCAGTTTTACAAAAAATACCATATGTCTGTGAGAGAGG
>ERZ869979.398-NODE-398-length-13303-cov-5.238697_pt1 | contig 13303 bp, 10 predicted proteins | sample MGYA00521269_ERZ869979 | MGnify/ENA primary metagenome ERZ869979 (study PRJEB32232, sample SAMN07284974) | human gut metagenome | biome: human-associated habitat; material: feces | host: Homo sapiens | place: Tanzania | collected 2014-04-05 ... | reverse complement strand
ATTGGGAACTGCATAATCTATGGTATAGCTGTATTGCTAAGTATGGTAATTTTATATGGAATAAATTTGCTTGTACAACGGGTAGAGAAAAGTGTGACGAGGTAACTATGAAGATTGTATCCTTTACGATGGTAAATAATGAAAGCGAAATTATAGAATCATTTGTCCGCTATAATTATAATTTTATAGATGAGATGGTGATTATTGATAATGGTTGTACCGATAGTACAATTAAAATCATACGAAAGCTAATTGCAGAGGGCTTTAGAATCACTGTTTATGACGAATCATTGGAAGCCTACAATCAGTATCGGCTGGACAACAAATATCTGAATAAAATTATTAATGAAATCAAGCCGGATTGGATTTTACCGCTAGATGCAGATGAATTCTTAACAGGTGAAGATAATCCACGAGAAATTATTGAAAAGCTCCCCCTAGATAGTGTTTACTATGTGACCTGGCGATGGTATGTTATGACAAAATATGACAATGAGAATGAGGCTTTTATCCCTAAAAAAATGCAATATTGTTTAACTCGTCCAGCATGGAACTATTCAGATGGAACACCCGTAACAAAATCAATTATCCCAGCGGCATATTATAAGAAAATGGGTCTTACATTGTCTATGGGACATCATACAGTGTTTGGAAATGATAGGGTAAAGATTACACGACTAGACAACCTTCAATTTGCACATTACCGAGCAATCAGCGAGAGACAGCTAATTTATAAAACTTGTTGCTATACTATGCGAGATATAGCAACGATGGAGAATAATTTTGAAACGGCGCAACGTACAAACCAAATGGCGATTATTGAACGAGGAACAAATATGTGGGAATCGGCAGAAGAATCGTCTTATGGCGGTTATCCACATGAAATCGAAAGAAGGCCATTGGAACTGGGATTCTGCACAAAATCTAATCTTGAAATGAAGTATGTAGAATTGTCCAGCGAAAGCATTGAGAAGCGAATCTTATATACTGGCCGTGAAATGGCCATACGAGCTTACAATTCCGAAAGAAGCAAAAAAGAAAAGAAATTTTTAAAACCGATTATTCTTTGGCTTGACGGCATTAGAGGGGAAGAATGTATATTCCCAAATCCATCGAACAAATTGACAATTCTTACGGAAATGTACAATGTTCGTGGGCTGGTGACAACGTCAGAGGAAATCAGATTCTTGAAGGCTAACTACCGTCTAATCGTAACACCTGATTATGTAAAGTTCTTACCACACGACTACATTGTTGTAGCGGATGAAAATGAATATGATGAGATAAATAAATCGCTTAGTGCAGAGGGACTAGATGCTCAACAGATTATATCGCTATCTGAGTATAAGAAAAGGCTGGGAATTATTATGCGATTTTATTGCACGATATGCTTTATTCCTAGTATGGTAGGGCGAGTGAATCAGTATTTTAAGCGAAATGGATTCAAAACTACTGTAAGTAAGATTAAACAACGACTAAGGAAATAATCGAGGTAACCAATGGATGTATCGGTGATCGTTCCTTTTTATAAGGGAAATAAATACATTAACAACATTTTTAGAATGGTGAGAGATAATGTCGCAAACGCAGATGGAATTACCGTTGAGCTAGTTGTTGTGAACGATTCCCCTGAAATTGAAATCCAATATAACAAAGAACTGATTGATGGATATACGCTAAATATTGTACAACATAAGAAAAATATGGGAATTCAGCAGGCAAGAATTACAGGTGTCAATACTGCGCAGGGAAAATATGTTCTGCTGTTGGATCAGGATGATGAGATTGTGTCAAATACTATAAAAACGCAATTTGCATCAATTGGCAATAATGCAGCAGTACTATCGAATGGATATAGTGAGAGCAATGGTGGAATTAAAACAAAATTGTATAAAGACAGAAAACAAATGTCTGCTGTAAATGATTTTTCATATTACTTCTATTTTGGAAATATGATTGCGTCCCCTGGTTTGTGTTTGATTCAGAGAGATAGGATTCCACCCCTTTGGATGTCTAAACCCATGAAAATCAATGGCGCAGATGATTGGCTTCTTTGGGTCCTCTTCCTTAATGATGGTAATAAGTTTGCCTTAAACGATGAATGTCTTTACACACATAAAAATGACGGTCGGAATACATCTAATGATGAAGGGAAAATGCTTGATTCATCGCGGGAAGCCCTAAATATTGTAAAAAGAGAGGACATAATTGACGAACGTTTCATTAAAGTCTATGAGCGTAGACTTGAGATGAGAAGAAAATACTATAACGGGGGTAAAGATGACAAGGTTATACAGTATATTAGAAATTTTGATATACTTTGGTATGTATTTAGATATAATAGATTGCTGTAAATTGACCTTAGAATATTATGCGAATATTTCTTGAAATGACTTGGATAAAAAAGAAAAATACATGTTTAAAATTAAGCTGAATAAAAGCACATACGTTATGATTGCTTTTATGATTACAACAATAGGAAATTCGAATTTTCTAACAGCAAGAGGATTGGACGAAGTAGTTACTTATTTTGGAATTGGATTACTCTTGTATGGAATTATAATCGGTCGATACAAAAACCGTCGTAAAAATAGAAAAATACATAAAGAAACATTTAGGCTTTTTTTGATAGTAGAGTTTTTCTTTTCAGTAGGAATACTAGCCCAAAACATTGGATTGGCTTTAAAAATCAAACTCCTGCTCACAATGTTTTTCGTGGCGGCTTTTGCTTTGCTTTCATGTGATTTTGTTGATTCATTGGAAATGGCTAGGCATGCGGCGTATGGAATACTTTGGGGAACAATAGTTACAACGTGCCTAGCAATAATCGGAGGAAATTCACTTACATCGCTTGCTGTAGAGGGAGCAAGATCTTCAGGATTTAATGGTGGATTGCAACATAAAAATTACTATGCATGCGCAATGCTAGCAGTTTTTAGTATCTTTTATCTTTGCGAAAAATATCAAAAACAGACAAAGAATAGTAGAAAAATAATTGCTCTCTCGGTCGTGCTATTAGTCCTTTCGAATTCAAGAGGGGCACTTATTATGACTTTTGTCTTTTTGATAGTCGCTCATTATGATGCTTTGTTAAAAATCAAGTCAAGTCAGCGAGGACTGTTCATTTTGCTTTTGTGTGGAATTGCGGCTGTCGGCGGAGTATTGTTTTACTCCTTCGTTGTGTCAGACAGTGGATCATATATGATTCGAATGAAGGGCTTGCTGACGTATATTAATGTATACAAAAATGATTCCTTCCACATGTGGTTTGGTAATGCCGAGATGGCATGGAAAAATGGCGATTATGTAAGCAATGTTAGATCGGTAATTGGTTGGGAGGGAACGGTTGAATTGTCCTTCTTGAGTATCCTTGTGAAAAACGGCATTTTTGGATATTTAGGATATGCGACTATTTTTGCGTTTTATATAAAAAAAGGGGTGGCAGTGAAAGATTGGAAAATGAAATCAGTGATTTTGTCATTAACTCTTTCATTACTTTCATCTGCATTTGTTGAAAATTATATAACTAATACACATGTTATATATGGAGTGTTTAATTATTGTGTAATCTGTGGCTTGATTGAAAACAGGCGTAAAGATTTAAGCTTCTAGGACTTATAGTTAGGATTGAATATATGGAAAAATCAATAACAAAGAATTCTATCTTTTATCTTATTTACAACGTCTTAAATGTTGCCTTTCCGTTTGCTACTGGAATATATGTAGCAAGAGTTTTGTTCCCTTCGGATATTGGTTTGGTGGAAACTGCTAGAAATTTGGCACAATATTTTGTGACATTTTCATTTCTCGGCATACCAACGTATGGATTACGCGAAATTGCAAATGTTCGCAATGACAAGGATGAATTAAGCAAGCTATACAGCGAATTAATGGTAATTAATACAATATCAACAGCGATTTTTTTGATATTGTATCTTGTGCTGATTTTTAGCGTCGAAATGTATAGAAGTAATATTGTTGTTTACATTATTACAGGAACTTCTATTGCTTTAAATTTTTTGAATAATACATGGCTTTATGAAGGATTGGAAAAATATGATTACATTTCAATTAGAAATTCTGCTTTTAAATTTATATCACTAATCTTATTGCTGATATTTGTAAAAGATGCAGATGACTATTTAAGCTATGCGTTAATAAGCGTGATTGGAACTGCAGGAAACTATATTTTTAACATTATAAATGCAAAAAGATACGTGCAATTTCAAACAAAGGGTTTGGATCTGAAAAGACATTTAAAATCAATAATTTATTTAGTTGTTGTTAATTTGGCTATTGAAATATATTCGATGGTTGACGTGACGATGCTTGGACTATTATGTGAATCACAGGTTGTTGCATATTATGCCTATGGAATTAAAATTCAAAAAATTCTATTGCAAGTCGTTAATACGTTTACTGTAGTTCTTGTTCCAAGAATTTCATGGTATTATAAAGAAAGAAAGATAAATGAATTTAACGAGTTGCTGACAAAAGCACTACAAATTATTCTGATTTTTTCTTTGCCGATTATTGTCGGCATTAATTTTGTGGGCGGGCCTATAATAATTAAACTATATGGGCAAGAGTACATTCGGTCAGCTTACGTGCTAAGATGGTTGATTAATGTAGTTTGTATTTCACCAATTGGGTACCTCCTTGGTTCACGCGTTTTACTTGTTACAGGTCATGAAAGTAGAATGATAAGAGCAGTTGGAATTGGCGCATTTGTTAATATAATTGGAAATTACATTATGATTCCGAAATTTCAAGAGAATGGGGCTGCAATGGCGTCAGTTATTAGTGAAATAGTTGTAGCAACAGTATACATTATTCTCTCGCATAAGTACTTTAGACTAAATGTCTCTGAGTTAACTAATACAGTAAAAAAACTTTTCATATCACTTATTATAATGACAATCTTTTTATTGATTGGGAAGACATTGAATCTAAATTCGTTTGTGTTTATCATGATGGAAATTCCGATTTCTGCAATATTTTATTTTGGTGTGCTACTCATAATCAAGGAACCAGTTGTGTACTCATATTTTGTGAAAATTAGCAATAGATTACTTACTAAAAAACATATGATTAAATAAAGTATGTTCATATCATATAAAGAAGGAGATAATGTTCATGGATACCCAAAAAGCTTTAAGTATAGAAGAAATTCATAATAGCACACTTGATATAGTTAAAAGATTGTCAGATATATGTGAGATACTAAATATAAATTATTATGTTGCATATGGATCATTAATTGGAGCTATTAGACATAAAGGCTTTATTCCTTGGGATGATGATTTTGATGTGATTATGATGAGGCCGGATTATGATAAATTTATTGATTATTGTAAGAATAATGAAAAAAAACTAAGTCCTTTTAAACTTTTAAACCGAGAAGTATGTGTGGACTATCCATATACAATTTCAAGATTTGAGGATATGAGATACAAGGCGGTTTATGATAGTGTAACAGAATATGATTCTGGAATGTTTGTAGATATTTACCCCTTTGACGGTGCTGGATCAGATGAAAAAAAGACAATGAGAAAAATTGCATGGAGAAAAAGAATCTTGGCAAAATGTGTGGATTGGTCTATCAAAAAAAACTATGCATCGCCTAAGGGGAAAAAAATTATAAAATCCTTTTTTAAGTATATTGGATTCAAAGCGACACATATAATTGGAAAAGATTTCTTTTTGAATCAATATGAGAAATTAGGCACTTACTATTCTTTTGATCAAAGCTCATTGGTGGGGTGTCTTTGTTGGGATGGAGACTGCACATTATTTAATAAGTCACTTTTTGGTGAAGCGTTGACGTTGCCATTCGAAACTCTTGAGGTGAAAGTTCCAGTAGGATATGATGAGATATTGAAGAAGCTATATGGTGAATATATGAAGCTTCCACCTGAAAAAGATAGAATTCCTACACATGAGTACACATTATACAGGCGCAAAGAATATTAATTGAATAAGACACTACTACTTTGGGCTAGATGCTACAAAAAGAGGATTTTTTATGTAGTTATCCCTTTAAGTCAGGTTACTTAAAGGCCGGACAATGGGACTGCTAAAGTGGTAGAATGTAATCAGGAACCGTGAAAACGGAGGAATTACATTATGCCACTCAAAAACAAACTAACTCTTACAGCGTGCATAGCCAAGTTCAGTAGCGAAAAAGCCTGTCGCGAATATCTTGCGAAAAAACGCTGGCCAAACGGCTTTGTATGCCCATCCTGCAAAGGAATGCACGGTTGGCTGCTCGCGGATGGAAAATATGAATAACCAGATTTTTATGTTAAATTTTACAGTCGAACCAGTTATGTCAGATGATGTAGTAGCAGAAAACAGGTCTTATAAAGATTTTGAGAAAAAATTGAAGTGTAAATGAGACTCTGGGCTAAGAGGGTTCAGAGTTTCATTTGAAATCAGTGTTCATGAAAAAGAAATGAGGAAGATACATGAACAAACGAGAAAGTGATATCTTAAATACGCTTCTGCTGGAACCTTTCATCAATCAGCGAATTTTAGCAGAAGTGTCAGGACATTCGTTAGGAGTAGTTAATCGCTCAATCAAGGAACTCATGAAAGCTGATTATCTGGATGATTCGGTTCGTCCTACTATAAAAGCCATAACTGAGTTTAAGCAGAAAACCCCACAGCGAGCCATTATCTTGGCGGCAGGGTTTGGTATGCGTATGGTACCAATCAATACGGAGATGCCAAAGGGTCTCTTGGAAGTCAATGGGGAGGCATTGATTGAACGTATCATCAAGCAGCTTCATGAAGTAGGAATTAAAGAAATCTATGTGGTTGTAGGTTTCATGAAAGAAAAATACGAGTATTTGATTGATGCGTATGGCGTAGAACTCGTAGTTAATGCCGATTATGCGTCAAAGAACAATCTGCATTCAATCAAACTTGTAAAAGAACATTTGGAGAATGCTTACATTATTCCTTGCGATATTTGGTGTGACAGAAATCCGTTCCACCGCCATGAACTGTATTCCTGGTATATGGTCAGCGATCTTGTGGACAACGAAAGTAATGTCCGCGTTAATCGTAAGATGGAACTGGTAACTGTGCCGGAAAGCACTGGCGGCAATGCAATGGTTGGTATCTGCTATTTGGTGAAAGAGGATGCTGACACAGTTGCAAAGTGTATTGAGGAACTGTGCAAAAATCAGCGGTACGATGGAGCATTCTGGGAGGAAGCTCTTTATAACAAAGACCGGATGATTGTTGCCGCTCGTGTGGTCCATTCAGCAGATGTAGTGGAAATCAACACTTATGAGCAGCTCCGGGAAATCGACAGTGATTCTAATCAACTGAAAACAGACGCAATACAAGTGATTTGTGAGGCCTTGGAAGCAAGGCCGGAAGCTGTTACTGATATTAATGTTTTGAAAAAAGGCATGACAAATCGGTCTTTCCTGTTTACCTGCAAAGGAAAGAGATACATCATGCGTATTCCGGGAGAGGGAACCGACCGGCTTATTAATCGTCGTCAGGAGGCTGCAGTTTATCAGGCTATTGACGGAAAGCATATCTGCGATGATATTGCGTATATCAACCCGGAAAATGGCTATAAAATCACAGAGTTTCTGGAAGGAGCCAGAGTATGTGATCCATCGAATTACGAAGATGTCAAGAAGTGTATGAAACGGCTGCGAGGCTTCCATGAAATGAAGCTAAAAGTGAATCATGAATTTGATATTTTCGGTCAAATGGAGTTTTATGAAACACTGTGGGAGGGAACACCTTCTATATATAAGGATTACGAAAAAACGAAAGCTAACGTTCTGTCACTGAAACCTTATATTGATGCTCATACCAAGGAAAAAGTTCTAACCCATATTGATGCGGTGCCGGATAACTTTCTGTTTGTTGAGAAAGATGGCAAGAAAGAAATTCGTCTGATTGACTGGGAGTATGCAGGAATGCAAGATCCTCATGTGGATGTGGCGATGTTCTGCATTTATTCTCTTTACAATAAACGTCAGGTTGATCGCCTGATTGCAGCTTACTTTACTGAAGGTTGTAGTGATGAGACTAGAATCAAGATTTATTGCTACATTGCTGCTTGTGGTCTGCTGTGGAGTAACTGGTGTGAGTATAAGCGAAATCTCGGTGTAGAGTTTGGTGAGTATTCGCTTCGACAGTACCGATATGCAAAGGACTACTATCGAATTGTTAAAGAGGAACTGAAAAAATAAGGGGAGGAAGAGTAAATGCCAAAAGTAGAAAGAGCCATTATTATGGCGGCTGGATTAGGAAATCGAATGCACCCGGTTACGCTGACAACACCGAAACCGCTGGTCAAAGTGAATAGGACACGGATGATTGACACAGTCATTGATGGCCTGCATCAGAACGGTATCTATGAAATTTATGTTGTTGTCGGCTATCTGAAAGAACAGTTTGAGGAACTGAAAAAAGAATATCCGGGTATCAAATTGATTGAAAATCCTTACTATGATACCTGTAATAACATTGCATCGCTTTATGTGGCAAGAGATTACATTGAAAACTCTATCATCCTTGACGGAGATCAGATCATTTACAATCCGGAAATTCTTGCACCAGAATTTGAACGTTCTGGTTATAACAGCGTTTGGACAGATGAGAAAACTGATGAATGGCTTCAGACAGTGGAAGATGGAATTGTAACATCCTGCAGTCGGACAGGTGGAAAAGGGGGGTGGCAGTTGTACAGCATTTCCCGCTGGACGTCAGAAGATGGAAAAAAATTAAAGCATCATCTGGAAATTGAATTTGAACAAAAGAAAAATCGGCAAATCTATTGGGATGATGTGGCAATGTTCTGTTATCCTACTGAATATCAATTGGGTATCCGTCCTATGAATAAGGACGATATTATAGAGGTGGATAATCTGAGCGAGCTAATTGCACTGGATGACAGCTACAAAAAATATGCGGAGGAAAAGTAAATGAATGCGAAAAAAGAACGTGGAAAAATAGACTGGATGATAACACTGGTGCCTTTGGCAATCGTAATTGCATTATGTGTTCTTTTCTTTTTTGCACCGGAACAATCTAATACAGTGCTGAGTCAGATTCGTTTTTTCTTTGGTGATACCTTTGGTACATATTATTTGGTAATTGGATTGGGGATTTTTATCCTTTCTCTGTATATTGCTGGTTCTAAGTATGGCAACATCGTCCTTGGCGAGCAGAATGAAAAGCCTAAGTATTCTTTCTTTGCATGGGGTTCCATGATGTTTACCTGTGGTCTTGCAGCAGATATTTTGTTCTATTCGTTCTCGGAATGGGTGCTGTATGCAACTGATCCGCATCTGGCAGAGATGGGTAGTATCCAGGATTGGGCAGGTGTATATCCGCTGTTCCATTGGAGTTTTATTCCGTGGGGATTCTATTTGGTGCTGGCTGTTGCCTTTGGCTTTATGCTCCATGTGAGAAAAAGAAACCGTCAGAAGTATTCAGAGGCTTGCCGTCCGATTCTTGGAAAGTATACCGATGGCTGGGCAGGTCGCATTATTGACCTGTTAGCTGTATTTGCACTCCTTGCTGGTACTGCTACCACTTTTAGTGTAGCAACACCACTTATGGCAACCATTATCAGTGAACTGTTCCATGTTGCCGTTAGTCGTACTGTAATTAACATTATTATTCTTCTGATTACCTGCGCTGTATATACATATTCCCTGCTGCATGGATTTAAGGGAATCAGCAAGTTGGCAAACATTTGTATTTATATGTTCTTTGGCCTGATTGCGTTTGTTCTGCTGTTTGGTGGAGAAACACGGTATATTATTGAAAACGGTTTTTCTTCCCTTGGACGAATGATCCAGAACTTTGTTGATCTGTCTACGTTCACTGACCCGCTCCGCACATCGAATTTCCCGCAGAACTGGACGATTTACTATTGGGCTTACTGGATGGTCTGGTGCGTGGCTGCTCCGTTCTTTATCGGCAGCATTTCTCGTGGCAGAACAGTACGTCAGACGATCCTTGGTGGCTATGTATTTGGTGTTGGCTCCACGTTGACAAGTTTTGTTGTACTTGGTAACTATTCTATGGGAATGCAGGTTACTGGAAAAGCTGACTTTATTGCACAGTATCTGGAAAGCGGAGATCTGTATGGCATGATTGTTTCGATTATCAAAACAATGCCATGCGCACCTGTGATTATGGTTGTTGTTCTGCTGACAATGATTGCTTTCTATGCAACATCCTTTGATTCCATTGCTCTTACGGCTTCCTGCTACAGTTATCATACTCTAAATGATGGAGAACAACCGAATAAGGGAATTCAGCTGATGTGGTGTATTCTGTTGATTCTGCTTCCGATTGCTTTGCTATTTGCAGAAAGCTCCATGAACAATCTTCAGTCTGTGAGTATTGTTGCAGCATTCCCGATTGGTGCTGTAATTGTGATGATTGCTATCAGCTTTATGAAGGATGCTAAAAAATACATGGAAAATTTGGAAGAATCTGCGAAGAAAAAAAGTGAGAAATAACTGGAGGAATACCTGAAGCCGTGATATAATTGAACAAAAGCCGTGTGATTTCTCACACGGTAGCTGCTCAGAAATGCACACCGCTACGAGGTGGGCAGCAGGCAACGTTCAATGAACGGCTAAGATGTGAAGAAGAAACTCTGGGGAAGAGGAAAAGACGGATTTTCAAGCGTAGAGATATGGAAAAGCTTCCTCTGAAGATCTGTTCCTGTGAGCAAGAATGTAAAAACGAGGCGAGGAGGAAAAGAAGATAATGTATGATCTGTCATCAAAGTTCAATATTTTTTATACATCATATGTTGTTCTGTCACAGGATGAACAGAATAACTTACATAACAAAAAGGATCTTAATGTTCAGCGCCTTAAGGATGGTTTAAAAGAATATAACATCGAAAATAATACATCATATACTATTGCTGAGACTTGCGTACAGGGGAGCGTGGCAATGTCAACTGTCGTTCAGAATGAGGATGGGGATTATGACATTGATGTTGCTGTGGTCTTTGACAAAAATGTGTTGGGAGATAAGGGGGCACAAGCTACAAGAAACTTAGTGGCAAATGCACTAAAACGAAAAACAAAACAATTTAACGCTGAGCCAGAAGTAAAAACAAGCTGTGTTAGAATTAAATACGCAGATGGATATCATATTGATTTTGCTGTTTACAGACGGCATTATGATTCTGAGAATGAGTGCTGGATTTATGAACACGCAGGTTCGGATTGGTCTGAGAGAGAACTCAGGGGGTTAACCGATTGGTTTAAGTCACAAAATGATGATTCAAATGGTAAGTTGAGGAAAATAATTCGGCTATCAAAAATGTTTTGCAAATCGAGAAAGTCGTGGAAAAACATGCCGAGTGGATTGCTTCAAACAGTGCTATGCGATGAAAAATTACAGCAATCATACGAACGGACAGACGAACTGTTTTATTATACGATGCAGGAAATTGTAAATCGCCTTGAAACAAGTACATCGGTTATAGCACCTGTAGATGACGGTCGTGATTTGACACCAAGAAATATCGATTATCAAAGAATGACAAACTGGAAAAACCGTCTAAAAAGCAAACTGGAGGATTTGGAAGTCTTATTTAGTGAGGACTGCACAAAGGATGATGCGATTCAGGCATGGTATGGCTTCTTTAACCATGATTACTGGGGCGAGCAGGTGACGATGGCAGAAAGCTATGCCGTCGCTTCTGTGTCTAAATCTGTATGTGATTTTTTTGATGGAGAACAGTATATCGAAGAAATGTATCCGATGCGGTTGGTGTATCGATGTGATGTATCTTGCAAGGTTTCGGGTGATGGGTGGAGACCAAAGCCGATAAGGGAGTTCCTATCGATGTGGCGACATTATTTGCCACATAATTTTGAAATTCGATGTGAAATGGAGTATACCGATTGTCCATGGCCGTATAAAATACTCTGGAAGGTTAAAAACGTAGGTCCTGAAGCGGAAAGAAAAAATCAAATAAGAGGCCAAATTGAGGAGCGCGGGCGCACGATAGTGGAACATACTTCTTTCTTTGGCAATCACTATATTGAATGCTATATTGTAAAAGACGGCTCGTGTATGGCAAGAAAAAGAATTGAGATTCCAATAGCCAGGAGGTGATTTTGTGAAGATTCTCAAAGCAGTTGTACTTGGAGGATTATCGTTAATTTTGACAGGAGTAATAATATTGTTTGAACGAAATAATTGGCCTGCCGGAAGTAGTTTGTCTGGAATAGCACTTGGCTTTTCGTTGCCTGCTTTTTGGAAATCTCTACAAGATCTCACAGACACTACAAAGTGGAAAACTTCTCAGAGAAAGTTGAAACGCGGGGACTTTATTAAAAATGATACGCTCGTCCGCATTTCATTTGCCTATCTTTATAGAATTAAAGTTGGCAACAAGTATTTACTGGTGAAAAACGAGCGAGGTACGGAAAAGTATCAGCCAGTCGGAGGCGTATACAAGCTTGCGGGAAATGAGAAAATTGAGCTAAAGAACCGTTATCAAGTTAAGGATGATGACAAGATTTCAATTGATGAGTCGTCACGAGATGATTATCGTCTCAGAATTGAAAATAAGTATTTGCGAAAATTTATGAAACGGTTTGATCGTGGAGCAAATCGTGAGCATATTGATAATCTGAGTCGAGAATTCAAAGAAGAACTGATTGACAAAAGCATTGTAAATTGGAACTGTATATCGTATCGCTATTGTGGTAGACATATAACAGAACTTCATTGGGGAGAACATTTTCAGTGTTATGAACTTCTACTTGCTGATATCATAGAATTGCTTCCGACACCAGAACAAGAAAATGATTTGATAAATATGATGGGACAGCCTTCGGAAAGCTACTGCTTTGCAACAGCGGATGAAATAATCTCTTTGGGTATTGATACTAATCGTGGGAATTTAAGAGAAACAATCGCGGATCATACTGCAAAGATTATACAAGAAAATGAGGGTAAGCTAATTAAAAATAAGGATGTTGGAAAAATATACAGCGTCACTGTCTAATTAATTTACAGGTATCTAAAGTGACAGGAAAATGAATGTGCACATGAACCAAATTATTCAACCAAAAGGTGTACGGATTGTTGTAGGTCGTTCACACGCATGCCTCGACTAGAAGGAATCTAACTTCATTCCTGTGTTTTGTTAGGTACAGGGAATCTTACCTCCGAAGGATATATGTAGGTAGTGGGATGGTTATATTGACCATCTCATTTTTTGGCTGATTTGCCAAAAGGGTTGGAATTATTATATAATATGAAATTGTGAGCCACATAGAAG
>ERZ869979.397-NODE-397-length-13379-cov-3.753872_pt1 | contig 13379 bp, 11 predicted proteins | sample MGYA00521269_ERZ869979 | MGnify/ENA primary metagenome ERZ869979 (study PRJEB32232, sample SAMN07284974) | human gut metagenome | biome: human-associated habitat; material: feces | host: Homo sapiens | place: Tanzania | collected 2014-04-05 ... | reverse complement strand
CGCAGTCCGCTCCGGCTGCGGGGCTTTTGCTATCCACCTAGTCATTTAAGAACGTCCAATGACTAGTAGTAGGCCCACATGGCTTCGACTTCGTTGAGGACCTCTACGACGCCCCAGCGGCGGGCGCTGCGGCTGGACGAGTTGGGGTCGTAGACGCCAATCTGGTTGGCGTCATCGATACCGCAGAGCACGATGTAGTGTCCCACGCTGGTAAAAGTGCCGGGGCGCACTGCGGCGATGATGGGTGCGCCCGAGCGAAGTGCCTGGGTCATCGAGTCGCGATCGTTATAGAGCTGTGTCCCGTTGAGTCCCAGCTGCCACGCGCCTCCTGTCATAAACGACCATTCGGTGGCGCCGGTGGGGGCGTAGTTGCCGGCTTCGGCCAGTGCGCATATATCGACTGGCGTCTTATCGGTGTGGCCGGTCTTAAATATGTAGACCATGGTAAGGCAGGTGGGGCCACAGGCATTTTCGCGAATGGTGCCGCCGGCGTAGGGGAGCTCCGACCATGCGGGGTCAATTTGGTAGATGTGGGGCATGGTGCCGGCCTGCCATTGCGACCGCGGGGCCGAGAACGCAAACGAATAGCCGGGAGCGACCGGGGCCTTGAGCAGCTTATCCTCGGCGGTCGGTTCAAGACCGGCTGAGCTGTGAGAGATGCAGGACCCCAAGAACAAAAAGGCCAGGCAGGCGGCAATGGAACAAAGCGCAAGGCGAAGGCGGCGGACTGGCAGTCCATGGCTATTGGCATGTGGCGCGGGATGAGAGCCCGAGCTGCCGCGGCCGCGTTGGGGTTGCGAAAAGGAGCGCTTAACGTAGTAGTCGGTCTTACGGCGATCATGGCGGCGTGGCTGCGATGCGTCGGTCTGGCGTTGGCGCGTGCTCGTGCTCGCGCGGTTTGACTGCTGCGCGGTGCGGCTTTGTTGCCGCGAAGAAGCCCCAAGCTGCTCTTGTGGCCGTTGCGGGCTGTCGTTGTCGGAGGTGCTTCTGGGCTTTGGCGTAGTGCGGCCGGCAAGGCGCACACTTTGTGGCCGCCGATCGTCGTCGCTGTATCCGTATGCCATTCGAACCACCTTGCCTCATGTGTAACTTGTCTATCCTACATAAAAAGATGTACGACGCATGGGTATGTGCGCCAAAAGCCCTACAAACGGTATGAACGTTGCCGCGCCGCGCGTCGGCTGCTGTGGCGGCGTCGGTTCAAAGACAGGCAAATGGGCATCCAAGACAAATGGTCTCCCCAGCCGTTCGTCCCAAAAACGGCGCCGTTCGTTACGCGGTTTTGCCTTCGGTCGAGCTATAGGCGGTGCCGCGGCTCCAAGGCCGTATTGTAAAGCCACGAAATAAAAGCGCGCAGCTAGACAGGCTGCGCAAGGGGTGACGCCAAGGGGCGTCAAAAAGGAAAGGAGGGGAACAATGGCGGACAAGAACGCAGAGGTTGCAGTCGAGGATAACGGCGGTATGAAGAAAACGCTCTCGCTCTGGAACTTCTTTACCATCGGCTTTGGTGCCATCATCGGCACCGGCTGGGTTCTGCAGGTCGGCGACTGGATGGTTGTGGGCGGCGGTCCCGTTCCCGCTATGATCGCATTCCTCTTGGGTGCAATCTTCCTCGTGCCCGTCGGCGCTGTTTTCGGTGAGCTCACGGCTGCCATCCCCATCTCGGGCGGCATCGTCGAGTACGTCGACCGTAGCTTTGGCCGTACGCTGAGCTACATCACCGGTTGGCTCCTGGCTTTGGGCAACGGCATTCTGTGCCCGTGGGAGGCCATCGCCATCTCGACCCTCGTGTCCGAGATGTTCGGCAGCCTGCCCGGTCTTGAGTGGCTGCGCGCCGTCAAGCTCTACACCATCCTGGGCGCCGACGTTTACCTGTTCCCGACGCTGATTGCGCTCGGCTTTGCAGTCTACGTCATCTTCCTCAACTTCCGCGGTGCCAGCTCGGCCGCCAAGCTCCAGGCCTTCCTGACCAAGGCTCTGCTCTGCGGCATGCTGCTCGCCATGGGCGTCTCGCTGTTCACCGGTTCGCCGGACAACGCCATGCCCGTGTTCTCCCAGGTCACCGGTGCTGGCGGCGGTAAGGCCGCTACCGAGAGCACCAGCCTGTTCGCCGGCATCGTGTCGGTTCTGGTTCTGACCCCGTTCTTCTACGCCGGCTTCGACACCATTCCTCAGCAGGCTGAGGAAGCGGCCGAGGGCCTCAACTGGAACAAGTTCGGCAAGATCATCTCCCTGGCCCTGCTGGCCGCCGGCGGTTTCTACATGGTCTGCATCTACTCGTTTGGCACCATTCTCGACTGGCACGAGTTCGTTAAGAGCCCGGTTCCCGCGCTCGCCTGCCTCAAGGGCATCAACATGCTCCTGTACCTGGCTATGCTCGTCATTGCCACGCTTGGACCCATGGGCCCCATGAACTCCTTCTACGGCGCCACGAGCCGCATCATGCTCGCCATGGGCCGCAAGGGCCAGCTGCCCGAGAAGTTCGCCGAGGTCGATCCCAAGTCCGGCGCTCCCAAGCTCGCCTGCGTCGTTCTGGGCGTCATCACCGTCGTCGGTCCGTTCCTGGGCAAGAACATGCTCATCCCCCTGACCAACGTGTCGGCTCTCGCCTTCATCTTCTCCTGCGGCATGGTCGCCCTCGCTTGCCTGCGCATGCGCTTCACCGAGCCCGACCTGCCTCGTCCCTACGAGGTGCCCGGCGGCAAGTTTGGCATCAGCCTCGCTATCGTTGCCTGCGGCACCATCATTGGTCTGCTCGTGATTCCGTTCTCTCCCGCCTCCCTCAACATGGTGGAGTGGAGCATCGTGATCGGCTGGCTGGCCGTTGGCCTGGGCCTCATGGCCTTCACCAATTCCCGCAAAAAGTAACGCCTAGCCGGGGCGGATCAGGTGCGCGGGACCCTCTCTTCCGCGCACCGAACCCGGCACCACTTGGGTAGCTTTGTGAGGCCTTAACCCAACACGGCCTCGCCCACAATATGGATCCATAAGGAGGAACCATGTCCACTAAGTATGCAATCGTTGGCGGCAAGCTCATCGACGGCACCGGCGCCGAGCCGGTCGAGAACTCCCTCGTTCTCGTCGACGACAACGGCAAGATCGAGTATGCCGGTGTCATGCAGGACCTTCCCGAGGGCGTCGAGGTCATCGACGCTGCCGGCAAGACCGTCCTTCCCGGCCTGATCGACACCCACCTGCACTTCTCGGGCAACCTGACCGACGATGACACCGACTGGGTCATGCAGCCGCTCCTCGAGAAGCAGGCCGTCGCCGTCAAGCAGGCCTATGACTGCCTCACCCACGGCCTCACCACCGTCTGCGAGATCGGCCGCTTTGGCATCCAGATTCGCGACTGCATCGACAAGGGCGTCTTTAAGGGCCCGCGCGTTCTGGCTACCGGCCTTGGCTTCTGCCGCGTTGCCGGCCACGGCGACTCCCACCACTGCACCCAGGAGCTCAACAAGGAATCGCACCCCTGGGGCGACCAGGTCGACGGTCCTTGGGATCTGCGCAAGGCTGTCCGTCGTCGCCTGCGTGAGAACCCCGATGCCATCAAGATCTGGGCTACCGGTGGCGGCATCTGGCGCTGGGACTCCGGCCGCGACCAGCACTACTGCTCCGAGGAGATCCAGGCCGTGATCGAAGAGGCTAAGTTGGTCGGCATCCCCGTGTGGAGCCACTGCTACAACAACCACGCCGCTGCCTACGATTCCGTCCGCTTTGGCTGCGAGCAGCTGATTCACGGCTTCGACATCGATGAGCGCACCATGGACCTCATGGCCGAGCAGGGTACCTTCTTTACCCCGACGATTGCCTTCCTGCCCACCTGGTACTCCACCTATCCGCCCGTCTACGTCCCCGAGCTGCACGACAAGTACGAGGGCACCCTGGTCGAGAAGGAGCTGCAGCGCAACTACGACTGCCTGCGCGAGGCCAAGAAGCGCGGCGTCGTCATGACGATCGGCTCCGACTCCTTCTCCTTCGTCACCCCGTACGGCAACTGCTCCATCGAGGAGATGTACGAGTTCGTCGACAAGATCGGCTTCACCCCGGTCGAGACCATCACCTGCGCTACCCTCAACGGCGCCAAGATGTGCCACATCGAGGACGAGACCGGTTCCATCGAGGCCGGCAAGTGCGCCGACCTGCTGGTCGTCAACGGTGACGTCGCCGCCGACATCCACGTGCTCAACACCGACAACATGGACGTCATCATGAAGGACGGTTGGATTGTCGAGGCCGGCACCTTCGGCGAAGCCAACAAGTACAGCGCGTAGGCTACCGTTCGTCGATGGCTGGATGTAAATCAAAGAAATTGATTGCATAATGCAATGGAGAGGGTCGCTTGCGGCCCTCTTTATTGCTATGGGTGCGTTAGTCAGAAGGGGATGACGGTGGATTTCAATAGGCTGATCTTGGGCAAAAGCTATAACTCGACCAAGGTCTTTCGTACCGCTCAGCATGTGGTCCAGGCTATTTTGCTTGGCGTTGTCGTTCCGCTGCTCATCCTGCTGCTTATCTGGGATTTAACCGATAATCCCAATCCCGTTCCGGCCGTTGTCGTCATTGCCGGCTTGGTCATGCTGTGCTTTTTCTTCTCGTATGTCTTTGTGGTGCCCGACGACCTCACGTCGAGCGCTACCGACCGCACGCTCGCCATCGCCTCAAAAATATTCGCCTATACTTCGCGCGGCTTAACGCCCGAGGCGGCCCTGGGTGCCTCCAAGATCATCCTGTCCGAGACCTTTGCCTCGGCCATTTGCTTTACCGACGGCAGGCAGGTGCTGGCAAGCTGGGGCGAGGATTCGGCAAAGTGCCCCGCCGGCACCCCGGTCGTGCTCAAGACCACGCTCAACGTGATTGAGTCTGGCGAGCAGAGTGTGTTTTCGCGCGACGCCTCGTCCGAGACGGGTGGCTACTTTCCCCGCCTGCGCGCCGGCATTGTCGCGCCGCTTACCGTGCGCGGGCATTGCGTGGGCACGCTCGAGCTGTACTATCCCCGCCTGAGCAGCATCGATATGCGCCAGACGGCCCTTGCCTCGGGCTTTGCCGACCTCATTTCCACGCAGCTCGCGAGCTTTGAGCTCGAGCGCCAGGACGAGCTCACGGCCCGCGTTGAGCTGCGCGCCCTGCAGTCGCAGGTCGATCCGCACTTTCTGTTCAACACCATCAGCACCATCGTGTCGCTCGTGCGAACCGAGCCCGACAAGGCCAGGTCGCTGCTCATCGACTTTTCCAATTATTACCGTCAGACGCTTTCTGACTCCGATACGCTCACCACGCTCGAGCACGAGGTGGAACAGGGCACTCGTTATATCAATCTTATGCAGGCCCGTTATGGCGACGGCCGTCTGCGCGTTTCGGTCGATATCGACTTCGAGGTGCGCGACAGCATGGTGCCGCCGTTTATCTTGCAGCCGTTGCTCGAAAACTGCATCAAGCACGCGCAGCGCGAGACCGAGCCGCTTTCTATTCGTGTTAGGGCTTTCGAGACCGATGACGGCTTGGAGATCATCGTCGAAGATGACGGCATTGGTATGAGCGAAGAAGTCTGCGCGCACCTGTTTGAGCAGCATCGTCGAGAGGAGCCCGAGAGCATTACCGCCGACGGCTCCATTAAGCGAGGTTGCGGTCTTGCGCTCTTTAACGTGCTTCAGCGTATCCATTTCTTTTACGGAGAAGATTCCGGCATGCGCGTGGAGTCCCAGGAGGGCGTGGGGACGCAGGTCATCGTTGAGTTGAATGGTGAACCGCATGAGCCGGCGCCGATGACGGCGTAGCATGCGAGTGTATTGAGAAGAGAGGAAGCGGACATGTCCGAGGGCTGGAACATCCTAGTGGTTGATGACGAGCCTCCCATTAGGGCTGAACTACGCTATCTGTTAGAGAGGGATGCGCGCGTGGGACAGATTGCCGAGGCGGGCAATGTTACCGAGGCGGTGGAATCGATTCTGTCGAACAAGCCCGACGTGCTGTTCTTGGACATTACCATGCCGGGCCGCTCGGGGATTGAGCTTGCCGAGACGTTGCAGAACCTAAAAAGGCCGCCGCTGGTGGTCTTTGTGACGGCGTTTGCCGAGTACGCTGCCGATGCTTATAACCTCGATGCCGTCGACTATGTGGTCAAGCCCGTTGAGGACGCGCGCCTGACGAAGGCACTCGACAAGATTGAGGCTGCCTTGGGCGTCCGCCGCGTCGTCCAGGCTCCGCGCCAGCCGCTGCGCTTGACGGCAGATCGCGGGGGCAAGAAGGTGTTCATTCCCGTTGCGGATGTCTGTTACTTTGAGGCGCGCGCCGATTTTTGCAACGCCATCTGTCCCGAGGGGACGTACCTCATCAACGAATCGATCTCCTCGCTTGAGCGGCGCTTGGCGCTCGAGGGCTTCATCCGCGTCCATCGCAGCTATCTGGTCAATTTGGAGGACGTGCATAACGTCGAAGTCGGCTCCACGGGCCTGATGGAGTTGAGGCTCGATCGCGTGGACTCGACGGTGCCGGTGTCCCGTCGTCGCGCCGCCGAGGTCAAGTCGCACTTGGGGCTTGCATAAGAGCCCGCGTGTCATCGTTTGCCACCGTAGGTTTGGCATGGCTGTGGGGTGGGCATAATGGATTGCATCGAATGAAATCGAAAGGATTATCATGCCTGCGCTTATCACCCATCATTTGTTTGGCGAGGAAAGCATTGACCGTCTTCCGCAGGGCGTCATCACGTCCGATGAGGAGCGCATCGCCTTTATCCTGGGCAACCAGGGTCCCGACCCGTTTTTCTTCCACATCCTGACGCCCCGCGTTTCCGACTGCACGCTGCTGGCGCAGGTTATGCACCGCTCGCGTATGTCGCGCCAGTTCTCGTGCCTGCGCGACGGCGTGTCTCATCTGCTTCCGCGCGATGCCAACCTGGGCCGCGCCTTCGCGCTGGGTCTGCTGTCGCACTACGTGCTCGACCGCAATGCGCACCCCTTTGTCTACGAGCAGCAGTTTGGCATCGTGGAGTCCGATCTCGATCTGGAGGATTCGGGCAGCCAGGTCCATGCCGTACTCGAAAGCGACCTGGATGTGCTGATGCTGCAGCTCAAGCGCGATGGCGCCACGGTCGAGGACTATCCGCCGGCGGGCGAGATCGTCACCACCGACCGCATCAATCGCGTTGCCGGCGTACTGATGAGCTATGTTGCCGGCCGCGTGTACGGCATCGATATCCCGGCGGGGGAGTACGGTGCCGCCGTCTCGGACATGCAGCTGCTCTACCGCACGATTGAGCCGGCGGGCTCGGCCAAGACGCGTGCAATTGCCCTGGTCGAAGGTATAGTGCACGACTACTCGCTGCTCGATGGCCTTGCCCATCGCGTGACGACCGAGCTGCCCGAGCGTACTGGCAACTTGGGCCATCTGACCTGGAAGAATCCCTTTACCGACGAGGTCTCGAACGAGAGCTTCCCCGAGGTCTTCGATCGCGCGCTGGTCGATTACGAGTGCACGGTTGCACGCTTTATCGAGACCGGTGACATGGAGGCCGTGACCGGCCATGTCAACTACAGCGGCCGCGTGCTCGATGCCGACGAGGAGTTCGACCGCGAGGAATAGCAAGCCAACTCGTCCACGCCTTCCAATAAGTTGCGGTGGAATAGTTCCTGTTTTGGCCTCCGAGGCTTCCAAACAGGAACTATTTCACCGCAACTGCGTTGGGGATGCGGGTCTATCCCACCGACTCACTTGTCCGTGCGCTCCCCTTTGCCGAATCCTTACGGGCGGTTCTGGACAATTGGGGTACGATGAACTAACTGCATATCGGGTGAATACGAAGGGGCCCTGTCCATGAAATACACCAAGCTCGAGCGTAACTGGGTTATGTACGATGTGGGCAACTCGGCCCTCGTGCTGCTCAACACCTCGGTGGTGCCCATCTACTTTAACGCCATCAATACCGGCGCTTCCTCGGCCGACCTGGTGGTCGCCTGGGGCAACGCGCAGACGATCGCCTCACTGGTCATTGCCATGCTCATGCCCATCCTGGGCGCGCTTGCCGACTACGCGGGTAACAAGATCAAGTTCTTCATGGGCTTTTTCCTTACGGGCCTGGTGCTTTGCTTTGCGCAAGCCATCCCCATGTCCGCCATGGCGTTTTTGACCGTCTACGTGCTGTGCACCATCGGCCTCAACTCGTCCATGACGTTCTACGACGCCATGCTGCCCGACATCACCACCGACGAGCGCATGGATGCCGTGTCCAGCTCGGGCTATGCGTGGGGCTACATCGGCTCGACCGTGCCCTTCATCGTCTGCCTGGCTCTCATTATGGGTGGTCCGGCCTTGGGCATTCCCACCATGCTCGCCACGCGCCTGTCGTTTATCATCACCGGTGCCTGGTGGCTCATCTTTACCCTGCCGCTCATCCGTACCTATAAGCAAAAGTACGGTCGCGAGCGCGGTCCCGAGGACACCATCGGTCGCATCGTGGGCGGAGTGTTTTCCGAGGTGGGACACACCATGCGTGAGATTGCCCACAACAAGACCGTGCTGGTCTACATGATCGCGTTCTTCTTCTACATCGATGGCGTTCACACAGTCATCTCCATGGCCACCAGCTACGGCTCGGCGCTGGGCATCGACTCGACCCAGCTGGTGCTGGCGCTTCTCGTCACGCAGTTCGTGGCCTTCCCGTCCGCCATTATCTACGGCAAGCTCGCCGGCCGCGTGGGCACGCTTAACATGATCATGGTGGCCGTCGCCGCCTATATGGGCATCGTGCTCTTCGCCGCGTTCTTCCTTAAGACCGCCTTCGAGTTCTGGGTGCTTGCCATTCTTGTCGGCCTGTTCCAGGGCGGCGTGCAGGCGCTCAGCCGCAGCTACTTTGGCCGTATCATCCCCAAGGAAAAGTCCAACGAGTACTACGGCTTCTTTGATATCTTTGGCCGCTATGCAAGCGTTATGGGCACCTTCCTGGTGTCGGTCGTCACCTCGCTGACCGGCAACCCGTCGTTGGGCGTTCTTTCCATCGGCGTGCTGCTGGTCGTGGGCTTTGTGCTGCTGGTCCGTCTGTCCCGCATGACTCGGGCGGCAGAGCAGACCGCATAAGCGCCGGGCGGTTATTGCGCCCGTCGCGGTACTCTTTTGGGGTTATCCGCATAAATCATTTCGACTTCCGACCAATGACTTGCCCAAGTGGGTATGATGGAGTCAGCTAGGTCGCGGGGCGTCGCCTGTGTTTGGCGGCGCCCCGTTTTTGTGTTGCAGGGAGGGTAAGGCATGAACGCCACGGTCGTGATTCCAACGTATTGGGCGGGCGACGACGCTCGCGCAAACGCCCCGGGCACCTACGATCATTCGACGCGACTCAACGCCGCCAATCCTGAACTCGACCGCTGCCTGGCCTCGCTCGAGCAGGTGCGCGACATTCCGCGCATTATCTTGCTGGTGGTCTGTCCCGTTTCTGCCACGGCCGATGTGTCGCTGCGCGTGCACGATATCGTCAACGCGCATCCTGCGCTCAAGGTCACTGTTGTCACCAATACTCAGGCATCACGTATTGCCGATCGTGTGGCGCAGATCGCGCCCAAGGGCTCGGGTGAGTGCGTGAGCCTGCGCGGTTACGGCGCCATTCGCAACATGGGTCTTGCCTGCGCCGCTGTGCTGGGACACGACGCGGTTGTCTTTTTGGATGACGATGAGACTGTCATCGACGCCGACTTTATGAAGCGCGCGACGTATGCACTGGGGCAGCAGACGCGCCAGGGCCTGCCGATCTTGGTCAAAAGCGGTTATTTCTACGACCGCGATGGATCGCCGCTGGCCCCTACGGACAAGGTGGGCATCTGTCATCGCTGGTGGACCAAGCGCATCGAGTTTAATCGCTGGATGAAAAAGGCACTCTCGGGCACCCGCATCTCGCGCTCCAACTACGTGTGCGGCGGTCTGATGGCCCTGCACGCCCGTGCCTTTACGCGTGTGGCCTTCGACCCGTTTATCACCCGTGGCGAGGACCTCGACTACCTGTTTAACATGCGCATGTTTGGCTACGACGTGTGGTTCGATAACGAGTGGACCGTGCGCCATCTGCCCCCGGAGTCCGAAAAGCGCTCGCCGCGCTTTATGCAGGACGTGTACCGTTGGTACTACGAGCGGGCCAAGCTGACGTTCGCCGCGCACCAGAAGGAGCTCATTCCCGTTACGGCGGCGTCGCTCATGCCTTACCCGGGTCCGTGGATCTCGCGCGAGCTCGACGACCGTGTGCGCAAGACCGCCATGGTCCGCAGCGTGTTTACCCGCGAGCACGAGGGCTACCTGCGCATCTGGCGTCATGGTATCGACGAGGCCAAGGCGTATGCGCGCCAAAATGCCGCAAGTTATCTGCGTTTCCAGAGCTTTTGGCCCAAGATCATGGACGGGCTCTGGCGTGACGCACAACTGACCAGCATCCTGGAGGGGACTGAATGATCGACCGCCGCGCCCAGCGCGATAGTTCAATATCAATCTTTCGCATAATCGCCGTCGTTTGCGCCATTTGCGTGCTGATGTACTTTGTCTTTGCCCTGGCGACCGGAATCGAGCCTATCGCGACCGTGGTCGCCTGCGCGCTGTTGTGCATCTTTCTGTGCATCTTTATTTTCTTGACGCTCAATCCCGATTCGGTGCGCTCGCAGTACACCGAGGAGACGCTCTCGGTGGCGTCTGCCATGCTCGAGGACATTAAGGGCGGCCTGACGCAGGAGTCGGCACGTCTGGTGTGCCAGCGCATTTTGCCCGAGACGCGCGCCATGACGGTTGCCATTACCGACGAGAGCAACGTGCTGGCCTGCGCAGGCGAGTTCGAGGAAAAGCTGCTGCCCGATTCGCCCATCCACACGCTTGCCACGCGTTACGTCATCGAGCACGGCATCGTGCAGTCGTTTAACCGCATGGTGGACGTGGTGGGTTCGGATGGTTCGCACAACCAGGTCCCTGCCGGCATCATCGCGCCCATCAAGGTGGGCGACCGCACCGTCGGCACGCTCAAGTTCTACTACAAGACCCCGCGCGCCGTCGATCGTACCCAGTACGCGCTCGCCTCGGGCTTTGCCGAGATCCTGTCCACGCAGCTCGCCATCCACGAGCTCGAGGTGCAAAAGGAGCTCACGGCCCGCGCCGAGGTACGCGCGCTGCAGGCGCAGATCAATCCGCACTTCCTGTTCAACACGCTCAACACCATCGCATCGTTTACGCGCACCGATCCGCTGCGCGCCCGCGAGCTGCTGCGTGAGTTCTCATCGTTTTACCGCGCCACGCTCGACAACTCGGGATCGCTCATTCCGGTTTCGCGCGAGGTTGCACAGACCAAGCGCTACCTGACGTTTGAGAAGGCGCGCTTTGGCGAGGACCGCGTGCTGGCGACCTTCGATGTCTCCGAGGACGTCGAGGACACGCTGGTGCCGGCATTTGTGATTCAGCCGATTGTGGAGAACGCCGTGCGTCACGGCATGGGAGATGCCGACGCGCTGGTGATCGATGTGTCGGTTCACCAAGACGGCGAGGATGCGATTCTGATTTCGGTGGCCGATAACGGCGTTGGCATGGACGAAGGCACCGCTGCCAGACTGTTTGACGAGCGCTCTGCCCGTCCCGATGCCAGCTCTCCCCAGGGTGGCGGCGCCGGCGTGGCCATGCACAATATATCGGAACGCATCCATCGCTTCTATGGGCCGCATTCCTATACGCGCGTCGAATCGGCGCAGGGCAAGGGCACCAAAGTGCTCCTGCATCTTGATTTGTCAGAGAGTATCTTTGACATTCAAGAGTAAAATAAAGGGCTACGGGCTCAACGCCAAGCGGCGGATGCCCGTCGTAGTTTGTTGACGAAAGGTTTAAACCCTATGCTGCGTGCGATGATTGTGGATGATGAGGCCCCGGCCCGTTCGGAACTTCGCTTCTTGCTCGAGCAGACGGGCAAGATCGGCACGATCACGGAGGCGTCGAGCGTTCGCTCCGCTATCGAGATGCTTATGGAAAGTCGCGTCGATGTCGTCTTTCTCGACATCTCGATGCCCGGTGCTTCGGGCTTGCAGCTTGCCGAGGCACTGCATAAGCTCAAGAACCCGCCGGCGATCGTGTTCGTGACTGCATACAGCGACCATGCGGTTGAGGCATTCGATGTGGATGCCGTCGACTATCTGATGAAGCCTGTCGAGGAAGCTCGCTTGGACCGTGCCATCGAGAAGGTCATGCAGCGTGCCAAACCCGTCACGGACAGCAAGGTGACCATCGAGCGCATCCCGGTGGAAAAAGGCGGCCGCAAGGTGCTCATTCCCGTGGACGACATCCGCTTTATTATGGCCAAGGACGATTATTCCTGCATCTATACGGTCGATGATCGTTTTCTGTCGACGACCTCGCTTGCACAGTTTGAGGCCAAGCTCTGCGACTTCGGCTTCTTCCGCGTGCATCGCCGCTATATCGTTAATCTGGCGTGCGTCACGGACGTCGAGACGGTGCCTTCGGGCGCCATTCAGTTGGGCATTACGGGCGTTGACGAACGCGTGCCGGTCTCGCGCCGCCGCGTCGTCCCGCTCAAGAAGGCCCTGAGCCTCTAGCGCATTGGCCCCGCAGCTCTGTAGACCTATCGTCTGCGGAGCCGTGGGGCTTTTTATATACACCTGCCGAATCGTTTTTGCGGAAGGGATCCCATGAACAGCGCAAGCGCCAAACGCATCGATATTATTTCGGACACCCACGGCTATCTATCGCCTGCGCTCCTGGACGAGCTCAAGGGCGCAGACCTGATCATCCACGCCGGCGACCTCACATCCGAGATGGACTACGAGCACCTATGCACCATCGCCCCCGTGCGAGCGGTCCTGGGCAACAACGACTACTATCGCGACTACGGCCCCGATGTGGACCGCCTGGCCCTCTTTACCTACGAAGGCCTCAAATTCGCCGTAGCCCACTACCGCGAAGACCTCCCGGTGGGATCCGTAGACGTAGCCATCAACGGCCACACCCACGTAACCAAAGAAGCCCAAGTAGGCCGCTGTTTGGTCCTCAACCCGGGCAGCGCCAGCTACCCCAGAGGCACCCGAGGCCCCACCATGGCCAGAATGCTAGTAAAAGACGGCAAGATCCTAAGCACCAAATTTATTGACCTAGAGTAAAAGCAACAAAAACGGGGGATGCAGATTGCATCCCCCGTTTTTCTTTCAGCAAAAGGTGGAGCTTCAGCAAGAACCCTCAGACCAACCCCGCCGAGGAGCACGCGGGCGAGCCGCGCAGCGGCGCACGCCCGCAAAACAGGTTGAACAAAGTGACGGCAGGGAGGGTCTCCGGGGCTGAGGACGGGGGTTAAGTTTGTCGCGAGTTCCGCACGCAAAGGAAAGCACTTAATGTGCTTTCCGTCTTGCGCAGGACTG
>ERZ869979.395-NODE-395-length-13390-cov-3.671449_pt1 | contig 13390 bp, 16 predicted proteins | sample MGYA00521269_ERZ869979 | MGnify/ENA primary metagenome ERZ869979 (study PRJEB32232, sample SAMN07284974) | human gut metagenome | biome: human-associated habitat; material: feces | host: Homo sapiens | place: Tanzania | collected 2014-04-05 ... | reverse complement strand
TTGTCCTCATATATTATTCTAAGAGGTGAACAAGATGAAAGAAAAGGGAATTACATATCTCTTTCCTGCTAAAATACGGGAAATACTCGAAAAGACCGGATTTAATTTGGAAGAGCTTTATGAAATCAGGCTTCGGGTCAATGCTCCGATGATTGTAATTTACGGTGGGAAAGAATACTTTGTTGCAAAAGATGGAATGCTGACCAAAAATATGCAGAATGTCTGCATGATTGAGGCAGAAGATTTGCGGGAAACAATGGAATATGTCAGTAATTATTCCATGTATGCATTCGAAGAGGAAATCCGGAAAGGATTTATTACAATTCAAGGCGGGCATCGGGTCGGAATAGCCGGAAAAACCGTCTTAGATGGGGATAAAATAAAAAGTCTAAAATACATATCTTATATTAATCTGAGATTATCACATCAGATAAAGGGGTGTGCGACCCCAATTCTCCCTTATATTATAAAAAAAAATAATGTGTGTCATACCTTGATTATTTCTCCGCCGATGTGCGGAAAAACAACACTGCTTCGGGATTTAATCCGTCAGGTCAGTGATGGAAATCGTTATCTTGATGGGAAAACGGTGGGAGTGGTGGATGAACGTTCTGAGATTGCAGGCTCTTATCAGGGAATTCCGCAAAATGATTTGGGAATCCGTACGGATATTTTGGACTGTTGTCCAAAAGCGGAGGGCATGATGATGCTGATTCGCTCGATGTCTCCGGAGGTGGTTGCAGTGGATGAACTTGGCGATTATGAAGATATTCATGCGATTGAGTCAGTTATTCACTGTGGCTGTAAGTTGTTTGCAACGGTTCATGGCAGTTCCATTGATGATATGAAGCGAAAACCGCTGATGCAGAGACTTATGCAGGAAAAAGTGTTTGAACGCTATATTATTTTGCAAAATAAGGACAGGGCAGGACGGGTCAAGGCAATTTTTGATGAAAGAGGAACGTGTCTGTATGACCAAAACCGAAAAAAGGGAATTTTATGTTAAGAGTGGCAGGTGCATGTCTGATATTAAGTGCGTCTTCTTTGCTGGGTGTACAAAAAAGCAGGCAGTTTACAAAAAGAATCGAACAGCTTCAGGAATTACAGAGGATTGTTTTGTTGATTCAAGGAGAGATTCTTTATAAAAAGGCAGCACTTCCGGAAGCGCTAAAAAGCAGTGCAGGGAAGGTAAAAAGACCGTTTGATTCTTTTTTAAGGAGGACAGCAGGCAGGGCAGATGCCTTTGACGGAGTCCGGTTTTCCAGTCTATTTGAGCGGGAAATGGAAGAGGAGTTAAAAAATACAGCACTTACAAGAGAAGACAAAGAGGAATTTGCCCGTTTTGGAGAATCCCTTGGATATTTGGATGTGGAAATGCAGAAAAATGCAATGAAACTATATTTAAAAGAACTCGAACAAAAAATTGAATATCTGCAAAAAGAAATTCCACAAAAAAGAAAATTGTATCAAAGTCTGGGAGTTATGGGAGGAATCTTTCTTTTAATTATACTCTGGCAGTAAAAAATCGAAAAAAAGCTGAAATTGCAGGGGAGGGAAGCACTTGGAAGTTACGATTTTATTTAAAATTGGAGCAGTCGGAATTCTTGTTTCGGTACTTTGTCAGATTTTAAAACACAGCCAGAGAGAAGAACTTGCTTTTCTCACCAGTCTTGCAGGGCTTTTAGTCGTACTGTTCTGGGTGCTTCCCTATATTTACGAACTCTTTCAGACGATTGAAGATTTGTTTTCTTTGTAGGGGGCAGGATGGAAGTTGTTAAAATTGTGATGATTGGAATTACGGGGGTTCTTTTGGCACTCTTTTTAAAAGAGAGTAAGCCGGAGTATTCTGTTTATCTGAGCCTTGTCATTGGAATCTGTATTTTAGGCTATGCAGTGGGAAAATTATCCTATCTGTTTGAGAGTATCAAAAAAATACAGGAGTTTCTTCCGGTAGATGAAAAGTATGTGATTGTTCTGCTTAAAATGACAGGAGCAACCTACATTGGACAGTTTTCATCAAGTATCTGCAAAGATGCCGGATATGCAGCAATTGCAGGACAGATTGAGTTATTTGTGAAACTTTATCTTATGGTGTTATCTTTACCGGTGTTACTGGCACTGGTTGAGACCATTCATAATTTTTTATTATGAAAAGAAAAAATTTTCAATTCATACTGGTAGTTTTTTTGATCTGTCTGGAATTTGGAGCAACTTTTGTACAGGCAGGGCAAAAACAGAGAGAACAGCAGGAAGAAGAAACAAGACAGAAGCTGATGGAAGATATGGAACTTGGGCAAATGCAGGATGCAGTCAATCAGATTTTAAAAGAGGATAGCTTTTCCATAGAAGAAATCTTGAATCAGATTTTAAAAGGAGAGTCTCTGTTTCAAAAAGAGACAATGAGCAAGTGGTTTAAAAATATAGTAAAAGCACAGCTTCAAAGAGAACAAAAGGCAATGTTTCAAGTTGTACTTTTGGTACTTCTTGCAGCTGTGTTTTCTAATTTTACAGCAGTATTTGGAGATGGAAAAACCGGAGAAACCAGCTTTTATATTACTTATATGCTTTTGCTTGCAGTACTGATAAAATCGTTTGGAAGTATGGGAGTAGAGTTAAAAGAACTTCTGGAAAATTTTATTTTATTTTTAAAAGCTTTAATGCCGTCTTATTTTCTTGCGGTTACGGCTTCCTCGGGAAGTGCGACGGCAATGATTTTTTATGAAGCAGTACTGTTTTTAATTTATGTGATTCAGGTTGTCTTTTTAAAAGGCATGATTCCGGCAATTTATGTATTGGCTCTTGTAGAACTGGTCAATTATCTTCACAGCGAAGATTTTTTGTCGAAAATGGCAGAGCTGTTGCAGACCTTGATTGAATGGACTTTAAAAAGCTGTATGGCGGTGGTGCTTGGCATGCAGTTGATTCAAAATATGATTGGACCGGCAATGGACTCTCTAAAGCGGGACATCATTGGAAAAACAGCGGCTTCGATTCCCGGAATCGGAAATGCCATTAATGGAGTGACAGAAGTTGCCCTTGGGACAGCCGTGATTATCCGAAATGGAATCGGTGTAGTGGGAATTATTATTTTAGTCTGTATCGGAATCCGGCCGGTGATTCGTCTGGCGCTGCTTGCATTTTTATATAAACTGTTGGCAGCGGTAACACAGCCGGTATCGGACAAGCGGATGACAGGAGCACTTAGCACAATTGGTAATGGTTATGTTTTATTTTTGAAGATACTGCTTTGTATGGAGCTTCTGATTTTTATCACAATTGCAATTTTAAGTATTTCATTTATCGGAAAATAGTATGGTATAAATGAAGCAGCAGATAAAAATCAGGCAAGTCAATATGGGAGGGGAGTCGATGCCGGAGAGAGTTTGTTCATGGCTGCAGAGTGTTGCCTGCTATTTTATCTTTCAGTCTGCGCTTCTGCATTTTCTGCCGGAGGGCAGTTATAAGAAATACATTCAGTTTTATATGGGACTTTTATTTATCTGGGTTTTGGTTATAACAGGAGGGAAACTTTTAGGAGCAGAGGAAACCATGTTTGAGATGCCGGATATTGAACTTCAAGGAGAGACAGAGAACCAAAAAGAATGGGAGCAAAAGGCGTATGATGCAGAAAACCGCTACTGGCAGGAAAGAGAAGAAGAGGTGGACAAGCCATGAAAGGATTGCCGGACAAATTAAAAAAAGAATATCTGGCGATTGCTCTGTTAGTTGGAATCTTGTGTCTGATACTTGCAATTCCGGTGAAAAAAGAGACGACAAATGAGAAGACAAATACAGCGACAGAAGAGAAAAGTGAAGACTTAAAAGAAGGGGTATGGCAGGAGCAGATACAGGCAAGACTTCAAAACATGCTCAATGAATCGGAGGGGGCAGGTGAGACGAAGGTATTTTTAACCTTTGAAAACAGTTGGGAAAATGTAGTAGAAAAGGATGAAAACCAGACGGTGTTTGAAAAAGATGCAACGGGAAATCAGACTCCTTATGTAAAAATGCAGAAGTATCCGAAAATCAGCGGAGTTTTGATTCTTGCAAAGGGAGCAGATAATCCGGTAGTGGTACAGAATATTCAGGAGGCAGTGCAGGCATTATTTCAGGTGGAAGCCCATAGAATAAAAGTAATGAAAATGAATTAAAGGAGAAGCGTGGGTGAAAAAGATTTTTAAGAAAAATCAGGTGATTATTACTGCTTTGGCAATTATGATTGCGGTTGCCGGCTACATTAATTACTCAGACACACATCTGGGAATGGATAAGGTACTACAGAAAACAGGTGCTGTTTCGGATACTTCAGATACGGAGGCGCAGGAAACAGCAGGAACAGATGGAATTGTGGAAGAGATTGACAGTCTGGATTATGATTTGACGGATGAAAGTGCCCTGTTAGAAGAAAATCAGGCAGCAGGGGACAATCAGGCAGGAGAAGCGAGTGCATCCGCCGAGACACCTGGAGAAGCAGTATTAACAGGCGCATCGACTTTTGCTGCACAGGCAAAACTGAATCGGGAGCAGGTACGTTCTGCAAATAAAGAAACACTGATGGGAATCATCAATAACGAAAATATAGGAGAGGATAAAAAACAGGAGGCAATTGCTTCAATGGTAGAAATGACAGACCTTGCAGAACAGGAAGAAGCCGCAGAACTTTTACTGGAAGCAAAAGGATTTGCAAACGTAGTGGTGAATCTGACCAATGAATCGGCTGACATTATTGTACCGCAGGAGTATATGGCAGATGACAAGCGAGCTCAGATTGAAGATATTGTAAAACGGAAAACGTCGGTTCCGATAGAGAATATTGTGATTACTCCGCTCGAAGCAGAAAGCTCGGATGGCGAATAAATCTTTTTAAAATCCTTGACACTGTTTGTGCGGTATACTAAAATATGCTAAGTGTTTACTTATGAAAATTTTAGTTTGAGATAAAAAAGAGAAGGAGGTCATTTCAGTGGCTGACTATACAAAAGAAATCACAAAAAGAAGAACTTTTGCAATTATTTCCCATCCGGATGCAGGTAAGACAACTCTGACTGAGAAATTTCTTCTTTACGGAGGAGCAATCAACCTTGCGGGAAGTGTAAAAGGAAAGGCAACAGCTCGTCATGCGGTTTCAGACTGGATGGAAATTGAAAAAGAAAGAGGTATTTCCGTTACATCTTCCGTACTTCAGTTTAATTATGACGGTTATTGCATCAACATATTGGATACTCCTGGACACCAGGATTTCTCGGAGGACACATATCGTACTTTAATGGCAGCAGATTCTGCAGTTATGGTCATTGATGCTTCGAAAGGTGTGGAAGCTCAGACCAGAAAACTGTTTAAAGTTTGTGCGATGCGCCATATTCCAATTTTTACTTTTATTAATAAAATGGACAGAGATGCAAACGATACCTTTGATTTACTGGATGATATCGAAAAAGAACTTGGAATTCCAACCTGTCCGATTAACTGGCCGATTGGTTCCGGTAAAAAATTCCGTGGTGTTTATGACAGAAATACAGAAAAAGTGCTGACATTCTCAGATACCATGAAAGGAACAAAAGAGGGAATCGAAGAAGAAATCGGAATTGATGAAGCACATTTGGATGATATAGTGGATGCAGAACAGAAAGAACAGTTATTAGAAGAAATTGAACTGCTCGATGGCGCAAGTGCGGAATTTGACCAGGATTTAGTCAACGAAGGAAAGCTTTCACCGGTATTTTTCGGTTCTGCGCTTACAAACTTTGGTGTAGAGACATTTTTAAAACATTTCTTAAAAATGACTTCTTCCCCGCTTCCAAGAAAAGCAGATATCGGAGAAATTGATCCGATGAAAGAAGATTTCTCTGCCTTTGTATTTAAAATTCAGGCAAATATGAATAAAAACCATCGTGACCGAGTTGCATTTATGAGAATCTGTTCCGGTAAATTTGAGGCATCCAAAGAGGTGTATCATGTACAGGGCGAGAAAAAAATGCGTCTTTCCCAGCCACAGCAGATGATGGCGCAGGATCGTCACGTGGTAGAAGAGGCCTATGCCGGTGATATTATCGGTGTATTTGACCCGGGTATTTTCTCAATCGGTGATACAGTATGTACACCAGGAAAGAAATTCCAGTATGAGGGAATCCCGACTTTCGCACCGGAACACTTTGCAAGAGTACGTCTGCTTGACAGTATGAAGAGAAAGCAGTTTGTAAAAGGAATCAACCAGATTGCGCAGGAAGGTGCGATTCAGATTTTCCAGGAAATTATGGGTGGAATGGAAGAAATCATTGTCGGAGTTGTCGGTGTGCTTCAGTTTGATGTCTTAAAATATCGTCTGGAAAATGAATACAATGTGGATATCCGTCTTGAGGCACTGCCTTATGAACATATTCGCTGGATTGAAAATAAAGACGAAGTGGACGTTAAGAAATTGACCGGAACTTCTGACATGAAGAAGGTTATGGATATGAAAGGCAATCCTCTGTTATTATTTGTAAACAGCTGGAGTGTCGGCATGACCTTAGATAGAAATGAAGGATTAAGATTGGCTGAATTCAGCAGAAACTAAGAAAGACTCCGTTTTCTGTTTAAAAGACAGGAGGCGGAGATTCTTTTTTATATTTTCTATAGAAGTTTTGACACCACAATTATATTTTGATATAATGTCAGATAGGAGATTATCCTTTTAAGAAATAGGAGGTTTAATTATGGCGGAAGATAGAAATATCTATAAGATACATGATAATGGCTCATTGGGCGAGGTTCAGATTGCCGATGAAGTGGTTGCTATTATTGCAGGACTGGCAGCAACAGAAGTAGAAGGTGTCGGTTCTATGGCAGGAAATATCACAAATGAACTGGTTGGAAAACTGGGAATGAAAAACCTTTCAAAAGGGGTAAAGGTAGATATTTTAGAAAACATTGTCTGCGTGGATTTGGCTTTAAATATCGAGTATGGATACAATATTTTAGAGACAAGTAAAACCGTACAGGAAAAAGTAAAAGCAGCAATCGAAAATATGACAGGTCTTGTAGTCTCTGATGTAAACGTGCGTATTGCAAGTGTAGAGATGGAAAAAGAAAAGACAAAATAGTTCTTTGAAAAATGAAACACAGATAGAGTAAAAATGAAAAGGTGTCTCGCAAAAGGACACCTTTTTTTATAAATGGAGGATAACATGAAAAGAAGAGAAATGAGAGAACATATATTTAAGTTATTGTTTATGGGAGAATTCAATACAGTAGAAGAAATGCCGGAACAGAGCAGTCTGTATTTTGAAACATTAGAAGAACTTTCTCCACAGGAAGAAGAATATATGCGTGAAAAATATGAAAAAGTGTTAGAACACGTAGAAGAAATTGATGAGTTATTAAATAAAGTATCTTCCGGATGGAAAGTAAACCGTATGAGCAAAGTAGACTTAAATATCTTAAGACTTGCTGTTTATGAAATGAAATACGATGAAGATGTACCGTTTAAAGTTGCAATCAATGAGGCGGTTGAATTAAGTAAAAAATTCGGAGGAGACGAATCTTCTTCCTTCGTAAATGGTATTTTAGGAAAGATTGCCAAGGAGCAGTAAAAGGAATATGAATCGGGCCTATTCGGTTGGACAGATTAACCGTTATATTCAAAATATGTTTACGCAGGATTTTCTGCTAAATAAAATCTCTGTAAAAGGAGAAGTTTCAAATTGCAAGTATCATACTTCGGGACACATTTATTTTTCCCTGAAAGATGCTACGGGAATGATTTCCTGTGTCATGTTTGCCGGTGCAAGAAAGGGTCTTGCTTTTTCTATGAAAAACGGAGACAACGTGGTGGTCAAAGGCAAAGTGGAAGTATATGAGCGAGATGGAACGTATCAGCTTTATGCAAGAGAAATTAAGCTGGAAGGTGCCGGAGCCTTATATGAAAAATATCTGGCATTAAAAGAAGAATTAGAAGATATGGGAATGTTTGCGCCGGAATATAAACAGCCGATTCCAAAATACATTCAGAAACTTGGAATCGTAACTGCTGCAACCGGTGCTGCCGTGCGTGATATTCAAAATGTTGCGGGAAGGCGAAATCCGTATGTTCAGCTGATTCTTTATCCGGCACAGGTACAGGGAATCGGAGCGAAAGAAAGTATTGTAAGAGGCATTGAAATACTCGATACTTATGGAGTAGATACGATTATTGTCGGTCGTGGTGGTGGAAGCATTGAAGAATTATGGGCGTTTAATGAAGAAGAGGTTGCAAGGGCAATTTTTGAATGTCGAACACCGATTATTTCTGCGGTCGGACATGAAACAGATACGACAATTGCAGATTATGTGGCTGATTTGCGTGCACCGACTCCATCTGCGGCAGCTGAACTTGCTGTATTTGAGATACAGGATTTATTGGGAACATTGGAAGCTTATCATGCAAAATTAAACCGTGAGTTACAACAGCAGATTGCTCAAAAGCGACAAGGCTTAAAACTGTATGAAAATAAATTGAATTATTTGAGTCCAAAAAGCCAGATAGAAGAGAAAAAACAGCATTTTGAAAGTATTCAGACACGGCTGGAATCTGCAATGAAAACCAGAATTTTAACTTCCAGACAGGAACTTAAGATTTATATTGAGCGGATGAAAGGTCTGTCTCCGCTGGATAAATTAAATCAGGGATTTTCTTATGTAGAAAATGAAGCGCATAAGGCGGTGACGAGTATTTCACAGGTGAAATCAGGTGAGACGCTTCTGATTCAGGTAAGTGATGGAACAATAGAAGCCAGGAGTATCGGAACAAAACAAGTAGAAAGAGGTGTGTTTGATGACACCGGATTTGAAACAAAAAGAAACACAGACGATTGAAGAAGCTTTTGAAGAACTGGATGGAATTGTGGAGCAGTTGGAACGTGCAGATGTTTCGCTTGAGGAGTCATTTTTGATTTATCAGACTGGCATGAAACTGCTTAAAGAATGTAGTGAGAAGATAGATACCGTTGAAAAAAGAATGTTAATGATGAATGAAGATGGTGAGCTGAGTGAATTTTAAAGAAGAATTAGAACAAAGAACCAGAGAAGCGGAAGAGATTATCAAAAGATATCTGCCAAAAGAAGAGGGCTTTGCCAAAAATATGGCAGAGGCAATGAATTACAGCATGCTTTCCGGTGGAAAAAGACTTCGACCGGTATTTATGAGAGAAGTTTACAGTATGTTTGGCGGAACAGGGAAAGTGATAGAACCTTTTATGGCTGCAATGGAGATGATTCATACCCATTCGCTGATTCATGATGACCTTCCGGCACTTGACAATGATGAGTACCGAAGAGGAAGAAAAACCACCCATGCTGTTTATGGAGAGCCAGCGGCAATTCTTGCAGGAGATGCACTTTTAAATTATGCTTATGAGACGGCATTTCGTGCATTTGACTTATTAGATGAGTCAGATATGGAAGAATGGAAGCGTGTGGCAAAAGCCTTATCAATTCTTGGAAAGAAAACCGGAATTGACGGCATGCTTGGCGGACAGAGCGTAGATGTGGAAAATGACAAAAAAGAGCAGGAACTGGACAGGGAAATGCTGGATTATATTTATGAAAATAAAACATCTGCCTTAATTGAATGTGCAATGACAATTGGAGCAACTCTTGCAGGAGCGAGTGAAGAAGAGATACAGAAGATAGAAACAATTGCAGGAAAAATAGGAATTGCCTTTCAGATTCAAGATGATATTTTGGATGTCACAGGTACAATGGAGGAACTGGGAAAAGCAGTAGGAAGCGATGAAAAGAACCATAAGACAACTTATGTGACTCTGGAAGGAATCAAAAAGGCGGGAGAAGATGTGAAAGAGCTGACCAAGGAGGCACTGAATCTGCTTATGGAACTTCCGGGTGAACAGGAATTTTTAAGAGAACTGCTTCTTTCACTTTGTACCCGCAGAAAATAGAGGTGCAAAAGAGATGCTGTTAGAAACAATTGAAAAAGAAAACGATATAAAGAAAATACCGTTAGAACAGATGCCTGTACTGGCACAGGAAATCAGAGATTTTTTATTAGAATCCTTAAGTAAAACCGGAGGACATCTGGCTTCTAACCTTGGGGCGGTTGAACTTACCATGGCACTACATTATGTGTTTTCACTTCCAAAGGACAAGATTATCTGGGATGTCGGTCATCAGTCTTATACACATAAGATTCTGACCGGGAGAAAGGATGGATTTAAAAATCTGCGTCAATATGGAGGATTGAGCGGATTTCCCAAAAGGGAGGAAAGCCCTTGTGATGCTTATGATACCGGACACAGTTCGACTTCCATCTCAGCAGGAGTCGGCTATGTCTGTGCAAGCAAAGTAAGTGGAGAAGAGTATCATGTGGTATCGGTAATCGGAGATGGTGCGCTGACCGGCGGAATGGCCTATGAAGCTTTAAATAATGCAGCGAACTTAAATAAAAATTTTGTTATCGTATTAAATGATAATAAGATGTCGATATCGGAAAATGTGGGCGGAATTTCAAGTTATTTAAGTAATCTAAGAACAGCAGAATCTTATACGGATTTAAAGAGCGAAGTCAAAAAGACATTAAATAAAGTACCGGGAATCGGACCGGCCATGGTACAGAGGATTCATAAGACAAAAGACAGTATTAAACAGCTTATGATTCCGGGAATGTTTTTTGAGGATATGGGAATTAAATATTTGGGACCGGTAAATGGACATGACTGTGGAAGAATGATTCAGATTTTCCAGGAAGCAAAAAAAGTGAACGGACCAGTGCTGGTGCATGTTCAGACCGAAAAAGGACGGGGATATGAACCGGCAAGAAAACATCCGGCGAGATTTCATGGAACATCTGCATTTAATCTGGAGCATGGGATTCCATTAAAAACCGGGGGAAAGGCAAATTATACAGATATCTTTTCGACGGTTATGCTAAAGTTGGCAGACAGAGTACCAAATCTTGTTGCTTTGACAGCGGCAATGCCGGACGGTACCGGTTTAAAACGGTTTCGAAACCGCTTCCCACAGCGCTTTTTTGATGTGGGAATTGCAGAGGAACATGCGGTAACCTGTGCAGCAGGAATGGCACTTGGAGGTATGATACCGGTTGTGGCAATTTATTCTTCCTTTCTTCAAAGGGCAGTGGACCAGATAATCGAAGATGTTTGTCTGCAGAACCTGCATGTGATTTTTGCAATAGACCGTGCAGGGCTTGTAGGAAGTGATGGAGAAACCCATCAGGGATGTTTTGATTTATCGTATCTGTCGATGATACCGAATATGACGGTGTTAGCGCCAAAGAACAAATGGGAGCTTTCAGATATGTTGAAATTTGCAGTGCGTTATCAAGGTCCGATTGCAATCCGCTATCCAAGAGGAGAGGCTTATGATGGCTTAGAAGAATATCGTGAGCCTATGGTTTATGGAAAGAGTGAGTTGATTTTTGAGGGCGAAGAAACGGCACTTTTGTCAGTCGGCAGTATGGTAGAGACAGCGGTAGAAGTAAGGGAGAAATTAAGAGCAGATAAAATCAATGCAACTTTAGTCAATGCAAGATTTATAAAACCACTGGATACCAAAATCCTTGACCGGCTTGCATTGAAGCATAAAAAGATTGTGACAATGGAAGAAAATGTGAAAAATGGTGGATTTGGAATGGCGGTTTCCGAGTATATGCAGAAATATCATCCAGAGGTAAAAGTACAGATTATCGCTCTTCCGGATGCATTTATTACACATGGAAATCCAAAATTGTTAAAAGCAAAAGCCGGAATCGATGCAGATTCTATTTATGGGGCAATCAAGGAGGCAGAAAAGAGATGAAAGAACGTCTGGATGTACTGTTAGTAAAAAGAGGACTGGCAGTATCAAGAGAAAAGGCGAAAGCAGTCATTATGTCAGGCTGTGTTTATGTAGAGAATCAGAAAGAGGATAAGGCAGGTTCGATGTTTGCAGATACAGCAAACATTGAAGTACGTGGCAATACCTTAAAGTATGTAAGTCGTGGTGGATTAAAACTGGAAAAAGCGATGGATAACTTCGGAGTAACCCTTCAGGATAAAATCTGCATGGATGTAGGATCTTCTACCGGTGGTTTTACAGACTGTATGCTTCAAAATGGAGCAGTAAAAGTTTATGCAATTGATGTAGGACATGGTCAGTTAGACTGGAAATTAAGAAATGACGAGCGGGTTGTCTGTATGGAAAGAACCAATATTCGATATGTGACACCGGATGATTTGCAGGAGCCGGCGGATTTTTCTTCCATTGATGTTTCTTTTATTTCTTTAACAAAAGTACTGCTTCCGGTTTATCATCTGTTAAGAGCAGGTGGAGAAGTGGTATGCCTGATTAAACCGCAGTTTGAAGCAGGGAGAGAAAAAGTTGGAAAAAAAGGCGTAGTCAGAGATGCGAAAGTACATCAAGAAGTCATTGAGAAAGTAATGGAGTATGCAAAAAGCATTGGATTTGCACCTCAGCACCTTGAATTTTCACCGATAAAAGGACCGGAAGGAAATATTGAGTATCTGCTTCACATTGTAAAGACAGATACCGAAAATCCGGTAAAAGAGCAGGAACTTTCGATTCAGAATGTCGTTGCTCTGGCTCATGCGGAGTTGGATAAATAATGGATAAATTTTTTATTATTGCAAACAGACAAAAAGATAAAGAATTAAAGACGGCAAGAAAAGTCGAAGCGTATTTAAATTCCAAAGGAAAATCTTGCATTTTAAGGGAAGAAACATCGGAACAAAAAGCCAGAAGCAATCATTATACGGATGTGGAAAAAATCCCAAAGGATGTGGAGTGTATTATTGTGATTGGCGGAGATGGAACACTTTTGCAGGCTGCAAGAGATGTGGTAAATCGTCAGATTCCACTTTTGGGAATTAATATGGGTACGCTTGGATATCTTGCTGAAATTGACCGTTCTTCTATTGATGGAGCATTAAATCATCTGATGTTAGATGAATATACAATAGAGAAACGAATGATGTTAAACGGAAAAGTTTATCATAAAGAAGAACTGATTGCAGAAGATGTTGCATTAAATGATATCGTGATTGGCAGAGATGGACCTTTGCACGTAACGAGATTTCATAACTATGTAAATGGTGAATTTTTAAACAGCTATACTGCAGATGGAATCATTATAGCAACTGCAACTGGCTCGACCGGATACAGTCTGTCAGCAGGAGGACCGATTGTGTCTCCTGAAACGAACATCCTGATTATGACGCCGGTAGCACCGCATACCTTAAATACCAGAAGTGTGATTTTTCCGGCAGAAGATGAGATTACGGTAGAAATCGGAGAGGGAAGTCAGGGCTGTGAAGCAAAGGCAGTAGTAAGCTTTGATGGAGATACCAATGTTCCGATGCGCACGGCAGACCGAGTTGCGATACGACGTTCCGTGAAAGAT
>ERZ869979.394-NODE-394-length-13391-cov-3.921286_pt1 | contig 13391 bp, 10 predicted proteins | sample MGYA00521269_ERZ869979 | MGnify/ENA primary metagenome ERZ869979 (study PRJEB32232, sample SAMN07284974) | human gut metagenome | biome: human-associated habitat; material: feces | host: Homo sapiens | place: Tanzania | collected 2014-04-05 ... | reverse complement strand
CACATCTGATCTTTCTGTAGAAACAAGAGTACGTCAGATCTGCAGGCAGGAATGTGAACGATATGGAAGTACATGGGCCTGTCCTCCGGCTGTCGGTACGCTTGAGGAGTGCGAAAAAAGGATCCGCAGCTATGGGAAGGCTGTGTTTTTTTCCAGTGTTGCAGAGGTTTCAGATCTTATGAATATGCAGGAAATGCTGCAAACAAGAGCTGCACACGAAGAACTGACAACGGAAGTTGCCTGTTTTTTGAAAGAACAGGGATTTGAGACGTTTACACTTTCAACGGAATCCTGTGATATCTGTGAGGATTGTGCGTATCCGCATGGGGAGCCCTGCAGACATCCGGACAGGATGCATCCGTGTCTTGAAAGCCATGGAGTGGTAGTCAGTGAGATTGTCGAAAAACAGCAGATGGAATATAATCTCGGCGGAAATACGATACTCTGGTTTTCCATGGTGCTTTTTAAATAAAATATCAGTGAATAAACAAGACCTCTCCGGCGTACATTTATAATGAGCGCCAGGGAGGTTTTTGTTATGAAAAAGATCACTCGCCGCAACTTTCTCGCCGTTGCCGGAGCAGCCGCTGCTGCCGCTGCCCTGACCGCATGTGGTGGCTCTTCCAGCTCCACCGCTGCTTCCACTGCCGGCTCCACGGCTGCTTCTGCAGCTGCCGGTGACACCGCCGCTGCCGCCAGCGATCCCAAGGTGACCCTGGTCTACGCCGAGGTCAACCCGCTGGATACCATCGTTGGCCAGACCGCAACCCACTTCAAGGAGAAGGTCGAAGAGCTGACCGGCGGCTCCGTTGTCATCGATGTGCAGGCTTCCGGTGTTCTGGGTTCCGAGAACGACGTTCTGGACGCGATCCTGGGCGGCTCCACTTCCATCGATATGAGCCGTATCTCCGCTTTCGCACTGACCAGCTACGGCTGCAACAAGTCCAAGCTGCTGTCCATCCCCTTCACCTTCAACAACCGCGCTCACTTCTGGAACTTTGCCAACAGCGATCTGGCTCCTGAGTTCCTGAACGAGCCTCAGGAACTGGGCCTGCCCGTTCGTGGCCTGTTCTACGGCGAGGAGGGCTTCCGTCACTTCTTCACTGTCAAGCCCGTTGCTGCTATCGGCGACCTGAAGGGCATGAAGCTGCGTGTGTCCAACGACCCCGTTATGAACGGCATGGTCGAGGGTCTGGGCGCTAACCCCACCGTCGTTGCTTTCGGCGAGCTGTACAGCGCACTGCAGACCGGCGTTGTGGATGGCGCTGAGCAGCCCATCGCAAACTACAAGTCCAACGCCTTCCCCGAGGTTGCTAACAACCTGATTCTGGACGGCCACACTCTGGGCGCTGTGCAGGCTGTCATCACCGACAACGCATGGGGCAAGCTGACCGAGAACCAGCAGGCTGCCATCATGGAGGCCGGTGCCGATACGCAGGCCTTCAACGCAGAGCTGTCTGAGTCTGCTGAGAACAAGGTTCTGGACGAGCTGAAGTCTTCCGGCTGCAACGTCGTCGATGTTCCCGATAAGGCACCTTGGCAGGAAGCCTGCGCGAAGGTCATCAGCGAGAACACCTCCGATCAGGCTGAGCTGTATCAGCAGCTGCTGGATATGAAGGCCTGATCCGTCCTTCATCGGCTCTGAAGTAAGTACATAGCCCGGCGGGGGACTACGGGATACGCCCGCAGACCCGCCGGGTTTTTTATATGGAAGTGGAGGAAATCCTATGCCGAAAATCTTTACCACATTGGATAAGATCAAGCCGGCGTACGACATTACCTACAAAGTGGTTCTGTTTATCTGCAAGATCCTGCTGATCGCAGATATCCTCATCACCACCATGTCGGTCGTTGGCCGTTACGTTCCGTTTATCCCGGATCCCGCATGGACCGAGGAAGTCGTGCTGACCTGCATGAGCTACATGGCCGTGCTGAGTGCGGCTCTGGCCATCCGCCGTGGCGCACACATCCGGATGACTGCATTCGACGTCTACCTGCCCAAGACGGTCATCAAGGTGCTGGACATTCTGGCAGACATTGCCGTCTGCGCACTGGGCATCATCATGATGGTCGTGGGCTGGAACTATGCCACCACGCTGGGCGGCCGCGGCTTCTATGTCTCGATGCCCTGGCTGAGCCGTTTCTGGATGTACTTCCCGGTGCCTCTGGCCGGTGTTGCCATGATCGTCTTTGAGTTTGAGTCTCTCTATAACCACATCAAGAGCATTTTTGTAAAGGAGGAAAACTGATATGACAGTCCAGACACTGGCAATTCTTGTCCTCCTTGTGAGCTTCTTTGTCATGATCTTCCTGCGGTTCCCCATCGCATACGCCGTTGGTCTGTCCAGCGTGTTCTGCCTGCTGGTGCAGGGTCAGGCACTGACCGATGTCTGCCGCCTGATGGTCAAGGGCATCTCGTCCTTCAGCCTGATGGCTGTGCCGTTCTTCATCACCATGGGCGTGCTCATGGGCTCCGGCGGCATCTCGGAAAAGCTGATCGCTCTGGCAGATGCCTGCGTCGGCTGGATGCGCGGCGGCATGGCCATGGTCAACATCGTGGCTTCCTACTTCTTCGGCGGCATTTCCGGTTCTGCTTCGGCAGATACCGCCTCCATCGGCTCCATCATGATCCCCATGATGGTCGATCAGGGCTACGACGCCGACTTCTCCACCGCCGTTACCATCACTTCCTCCTGCGAAGGCCTGCTGGTTCCCCCGAGCCATAACATGGTCATCTACGCCACCACTGCAGGCGGCATCAGCGTCGGCAGCCTGTTCCTTGCCGGTTACCTGCCCGGCGCACTGCTGGCCATCGTCCTGATGATCGGCTCCTACATCATCTCCGTCAAGGAAAACTACCCCAAAGGCTCTCCGTTCAGCATCAAGGGCTTCGTCAAACAGCTGGGCACCTCGATCTGGGCACTGGCGGCCGTTGTCATCGTGGTCTTCGGCGTGGTCGGCGGCGTGTTCACCGCCACCGAGTCCGCGGCCATCGCGGTCATCTACTCCCTGTTTGTGTCGGTGTTCATCTACAAGGGTCTTGACTGGAAGGGCGTCTGGCACGCTCTGGACGAGTGCGTCAACACCCTGTCCATCGTCCTGATCCTGATCGCAACGTCTGCGGTCTTCGGCAACTGCCTGACCATGCTGCACGTGCCCGATCTGGCTGCAAACGCCATCACCAACCTGACCGATAACCCCTACATCATCGCACTGCTGATCGACATCATCATTCTGGTTCTGGGCTGCATCATGGACATGGCCCCCATCATCCTGATCGCGACCCCGATCCTGCTGCCCATCGCAACCTCCATCGGCATCGACCCGATCCAGTTTGGTATCATCGTGGTCCTGAACTGCGGCATCGGCCTGCTGACGCCTCCGGTCGGCGCGGTTCTGTTCATCGGTTCTGCCGTGGCAAAACGCCCGATGGAAAAGGTCGTCAAGGCGACCCTGCCGTTCTATCTGTGCATGTTCATCGCCTTGCTGCTGCTGACCTATGTGCCCGATATCAGTCTGGCTCTGCCCAAGCTGCTCGGCGGCTATGTCAGCCCCATCGCAAACCCGCTGGGCCCGGTGTTCATCCACTAAAGTTTTACACACACACTTCTTCTCCAGTAAGAATTTGAAACACAGGAAAAGCCGCCGTGCCCGTCTGGGTGCGGCGGTTTTTCTGCGTTTCAGCTTGTTTTTTGAGGGGAGTTATGATATCCTAGGGGGCACTGTAAGGAGGTAGAATGAGATGAAGGAACCGAAACCGAAAAAATCGCGGCAGAAGTTCTCGGCGGGCAAGGCATGGACCTTCCTGCTGTGGATGGTGCTGGGCGGTCTGCTGGGATATATGCTGGCAAAGACCGTGGATGAATCGGGCGCGCTGCACGGTGCAGATCTGCCGCAGATCTTATATTGGGTCTTGGCCGCTTTCGTCGCCCTCTATGCACAGATCATCCTGCACGAGGGCGGACATTTGGTCTGCGGCCTGCTGACCGGATATCAATTCGTCTCCTTCCGGATCGGCAGCTGGATGTGGCAGAAGGAAAACGGCCGCATCCGCCTGCGTCGGTTCTCGCTGGTGGGCACGGGCGGTCAGTGCCTGCTGGCTCCGCCGGAGTGGAAAGAGGGAACAATGCCCTACATCCTCTACAATCTGGGTGGGCCATTGGCAAACCTGCTGACGGCGGTCTTGTGCGGTCTGCTTGCCTTTGCCTTCCGGGAAAACACGTCGGTGCAGTTGTTTTTTGCGATGCAGGCCTTGGTCGGCCTGATGTATGCGCTGCTGAACGGGATCCCGATGGATGGAGGCGAGGTCTGCAACGACGGCAAAAACATCCTCATGATGCGCAAAGACCCGGCCGCGCGCCGCTCCCTCTGGGTGCAGCTGCGCATCAACGCAGAGCAGGCGAAAGGCGTCCGGCTGAAGGAGATGTCGGAGGAGTGGTTTGCAATGCCGACCGACACGGAGCTGCAGAACGGCATGACGTCCGTGACGGCGGTTCTGCGGGAGAACCGTTTGATGGACGAGCACCGCTTTGCAGAGGCGGCACAGCTGATCGATGAACTGAGCGCGAAAGCGGATGCCGTCATCCTCGGGCTGTACCGGAAGTTGTTCCTCTGCGACCGCCTGTACTGCGCGTTGGTATTGGGGGAGGACGCAGAGCCGTATCTGACCCAGTGGAACAGCAAGGAAATGCGGGCGTTCCGCAAGCAGATGAAAGATTTCCTGTCCATCCTGGCGACGGAATACACGGTCGCTCTGCTGGCAGAAAAAGACCGCCTCAAGGCCGAGGCGGTACGGTTGAAATTTGAAAAACGATGCAAGACCTACCCGTCTGCAGGAGAAGTGGAGTCCACAAAAGAGCTGATCTCCACGGCTTTGGAACTCCACCGGGAGATCCCGGACAGCGGCAGCTTGGAGGACATCCACTGCGTCAAAACCTGCGCACAAACCGTCTCAAGGGGAAACGGCGCATCCAATCGCTGAACATCGTTCCGGGTCACAAGCCACGTTTCCTGCGCACCGACGCAGCCGACAAACTGGACATGGCCGGTAAAGAGGGAAAACAGAGCTGTCCGCAGCTCCCGGGAGCCGAACAGGAACTCCAGTTCGTCCTCGGTGAGAAAAACGAGGTCGGCCTGCGGCAAAAACAGGAAGAAGGTCTGGCGCAGGAAGGCGGCGTTCTTCCAGCGTGCTGGCTCGAGACCGGGCGCAAAGCTGACCGGCACGCCCTGTTCCCGGGCGGCAGAGATCGCTTTTAAATGGGTATACCGCAGGGGGCTGTCCAAGAGGCCGCCGGTGGTGAAATGCAGGGCGGCGGCGTCGGCGAGGAAGCGGGTGTCCAGTGCTTCGGGCGGGAAGTTCTGCCCGGCACCCGGATAGGGCAGGGTATCGGCCTGATCGGTGAAGCAGACCGGCGTGGGTGCTTCGGAGGTGAAGCGGATGTGCCGGGTGTCGATGCCGGCGGCATCCAGTTCCCTTTGGATGCGGCGGCCGAAGGGGTCGTCTCCCAGCTGAGTCAGGAGGGCGGCATGACCGCCCAGCCGAGCGACCGCGGTGCAGAGTGGGGCGACGCTTCCGCCGATCTGTGCGCGGAACGCCCCGGCCTGCGCCAGCGTAGCGGCGGCATCGGCCGGAGAGAGGCAAAGCCAGACTTTCCCGATGCAATAGAGTGTGGACACAACAGACCCCTCCTTCCGAAAAAACAATGCGTCCAGTATACACCCAAGCGGCGGTTTGCGCAATTGGTGTTGACAAACTTCGTGCGAAAAAGAGAAAGGAATTGCGATCCATCCGATGAACCTGACAAAGCAGTATTTTAAATATGTGTCGCAGAACATCTTCGGCCTGCTGGGAACCTCCTGCTACATCTTGGCCGACACCTACTTCATTTCGCAGGCGGCGGGCACCGACGGTGTGACCCTACTCAACCTCTGCCTGCCCATCTACAACCTGATCTTCGCCTTTGGCTCGATGATCGGCCTTGGCTCGGCCACCCGGTACGCCATCCTGCAGGCGCAGGGCGAGGCGCGGGCGCAGCGGTATTTTTCCAATGCCATCTTCTCGGCCTGCATCCTGTCGGTGCCCTTTTTGCTGGCGGGGATTTTCTGCCCGGAAGTGCTGCTCCGGCTGATGGGCGGTGACGCCGGGATCGTGGCACTGGGCGTGGGCTATACCCGCATCTTCCTGCTGTTTACGCCGTTTTTTATGTGCAACTACATCGTGTCGGCCTTTATCCGGAACGACGGCGATCCTTCGCTGGCGATGGTGGCGACGCTGAGCGGCAGTCTCTTCAACGTGGTGTTCGACTACATCTTCATGTTCCCGATGGGGCTGGGTCTGCCCGGTGCGGCCTTGGCCACCGCGGTTTCGCCGGTGCTGAGCATCTGCATCTGCAGCCGCCATTTCTTCAAAAAGTCGAACACGCTCCGCTTCCTGCGCAGGGCACCGTCCATCCGGCTGCTGGCGCAAAGCTGCCCGCTGGGGATCTCGGGCTTTGTGGGGGAGCTGTCCTCAGGCGTGACCACGACGGTGTTCAACCTGCTGCTCCTGCGGCTGTCCGGCAATGTGGCCGTTGCCGCCTACGGCGTGATCGCAAACTTTGCACTGGTGGCGACGGCCATCTTCAACGGCGTGGCGCAGGGCGCACAGCCGTTGGTCAGTGCCTGCTACGGCAAGAATGACATGGGCGGTGCGAAGAAGCTGCTCTTCCTCGGCACCGGCACAGCACTGGCATTGGCGGCGGTGCTGTACGGCGTTGTCGTGGGCTTTACCGACCCGCTGGTGGCGGTGTTCAACAGCGAGAACTCACTCCAGATGGCTGCGTTTGCCCACACCGGGATGCGGGTGTACTTCGTCGGCTACTTCTTCGCGGGCTTCAACATCGTGGCGGCGGGCTATCTGGGCGCAGTGAACCGCCCGGCCGAAGCCTCGGCGACTTCGCTCTGCCGCGGCATGGTGGCCATCGTCGCCTGCTCGCTGGTGCTGAGTGCGTGGTTCGGGATGAACGGCGTCTGGGCGGCATTTCCGGCAAGCGAGGCACTGACGGCTCTGCTGACGGTGGTTCTGCTGTCGAAAAAGAAAAAAACATGACAAAAGTATTACAAAACGTATAGCAGAGATCCGGGAATGCGTCATGGGCTGAAACGATCCCGGGATGTTCCGAAACGGTGCAAAAAACGCACCGGAAGCCCCTGAAATACAACAGCAGGTCGAAGCGTATGGGAAAATGTTGCTTCGACCTGCTCTTTTTTACCGAAATTGCTAGAAAAATCGACAAAAACAACTGACAAAAACGGGATTTTTGTACTACGGTTGCAGAATCATGAAGAATTGTGCCTGCTGCGAAAAAGAAATTGGGATGCAACAAAACCTATTGTGGAAGATGCACAATAGAATGCAAAGAATCTTGGTGATTTGTTCTCTTGCGAACCGTTTGCCAGACGGTTATAATACAAACAGAAAATCATGAAGCGCATGAAAAGGCGTTTCATGGAATGCTGTGATATGCGAATGAAGGAGAACAATTATTATGAAAATGATTTCGCGTCGTGATTTCCTGAAGGCTTCTGCTGTTGTGGGCGCAGCCGGTGTCCTGACCGCCTGCGGCGGTTCCAGCAGCTCCACCGCTGCTTCTTCTGTGGCCGCTTCTTCTGCAGCTGCTTCCTCTGAGGCTGCTGCTTCTGGTTCTGCAAACGTCGGCGTCTGCATCTATCAGTTTGCCGATAACTTCATGACCCTGTACCGCACCGATCTGGAAGAGTACCTGAAGGATATGGGCTATTCCGTCACCATCGTCGATGGCAAGAACGACCAGAACACCCAGACCGAGCAGATCAACACCTTCCTGCAGCAGGGTGTGGACGTCCTGATCATCAACCCCGTCCAGACCACTTCCGCGCAGACCATCGTGGACACCATCTCTCCCTCTGAGACCCCGATCGTCTTCATCAACCGTGAGCCGGACAAGTCCGTTCTGGATTCCTACGCAGGCAAGTGCTGCTACGTCGGTGCAGACGCACGTCAGTCCGGTACTTATCAGGGCGAGCTGATCCTCGAGACCGAGACGCAGGGTGATATCAACGGTGACGGCAAGGTCACCTACATCATGTGCAAGGGCGACCCCGAGAACATCGACGCACAGTATCGTACCGAGTTCTCCATCAAGGCTCTGACCGATGCCGGCAAGGAAGTCGAGTGCCTGTACGAGTATCTGGACAACTGGGATCAGACCACCGCACAGCAGGACGTTGCAAACGCTCTGGCACAGTACGGCGACAAGATCGAAGTCGTCTTCTGCAACAACGATGCTATGGCTCTGGGTGCTCTGCAGTCCATCGAGCAGGCTGGCCGCACCGTCGGCAAGGACATCTATCTGGTCGGTGTTGACGCACTGAAGGAAGCTGTCCAGAACGTTGTTGATGGCAAGATGACCGGCACCGTCCTGAACGACGACGTGGGTCAGGCAACCGCCGCCGCCGCTGCTGCCAAGCTGTTTGTTGAGGGCAAGGACGTCGAAGAGTATTACTGGGTCGATTACGTCAAGGTCACCACCGAGAACGCTGCTCAGTACCTCTGATCGGACAGCGGGGCAATCCCCCACAGTTGCAAGGTGCGCAGTGAAACAAGACAGCTTGATTGAAAGCTAAGAAAGCGCGTGCGTGCGAGAAAATATCTCCGCGCACGCGCCTTATTTTAGAAATCGGTTGTCGGTGGTTCACCGCGGCACGCCAATCCATAGACAAGGAGGCTCTGCGGAATGTCAGAATACCGTCTGGTAATGAAAGGCGTGGTCAAGACCTTCCCCGGTGTCAAAGCCCTGGATCATGCACAGCTGGAGCTCCGTCCCGGCAAAGTCATGGCTCTGATGGGCGAAAACGGCGCCGGTAAGTCCACTCTGATGAAATGTATGTTCGGCATTTACAAGATGGACGAGGGCGAGATCGAATACGAAGGCGAAAAAGTCACCATCCCCACCCCGTTGGATGCACTGAACCGCGGCATTGCCATGGTGCATCAGGAATTGCAGCCCATCCCGGCCCGTACGGTGGCCGAAAACATCTGGCTGGGCCGCTACCCCACCAAGAAATACGGCCCCATCACGGTGGTCGATCACCCCAAGATGTACAAGGATACCGACGATCTGCTGAAAAAGCTGAAGCTGGAGATCAACCCCCATGCAAAGCTCGGCTCGCTGAGCATCGCCCAGATGCAGATGGTCGAGATCGCAAAGGCGGTCTCCGCAAACTGCAAGGTCTTGATCCTGGACGAGCCCACCTCTTCGCTGACCGCGAACGAGGTCGAGTCGCTGTTCCGCATCATGCGGGAGCTGAAGGCTCTGGGCGTGGCACTGGTCTACATCAGCCATAAGATGGACGAGATCAAGGTCATCGCCGACGAAGTCACCATCATGCGCGATGGCCACTACATCGGCAAGTGGGATGTGGCCGACATGACCAAGGAGCAGATCATCGCCAAGATGGTCGGCCGTGAGCTGTCGAACCTCTATCCCCCGCTGGAGAACCACCCCTCCGACGAAGTCATGATGAAGGTGGAGGACTTCACCTCCATCCATCCCCGCTCCTTCCGCCATTGCAGCTTTGAGCTGAAGAAGGGCGAGATCCTCGGCGTGGCCGGTCTGGTCGGCGCACAGCGCACCGAATTGATGGAAGGCATCTTCGGCCTGCGTGCCCACACCTCCGGCAAGGTCTGGATCAAGGGTGAGGAAGTCACCATCAAGCAGCCCCGCGACGCCATCCGCAAGAGCGTGGCTCTGCTGACCGAGGACCGCCGCGCCACCGGCATCATGGGTGTGCTGAGCGTGGCCGACAACATCTCCATCGCCTCGCTGGACTCCCTGCGCAAGGGCCCCATTATGCTGGACGACAAGAAGATCCTCGATCTGGTGGCGACCAACAAAGAGAAGATGGCCATCAAGGTGCCCAGCCCCAAGACCCAGATCAAGAGTCTGTCGGGCGGCAACCAGCAGAAGGTGCTGATCGCCCGCTGGCTGGCCAACAACCCGGACGTCCTGATCCTCGACGAGCCGACCCGCGGCATCGACGTCGGTGCCAAGTACGAGATCTACTGCATCATCGCAGATCTGGCCAAGCAGGGCAAGAGCATCATCATGATCTCCTCCGAAATGAGCGAGATCATCGGTATGTCCAACCGTGTCATGGTCATGTGCGATGGCCGGATCACCGGCTTTATCGACGGCAAGGAGGCCACGCAGGAGAACATCATGGCTCTGGCGACCCAGTTTGAGACCGCGCCCACCGAGGCAGCGGCCAATCAGTAAACAAGGAGGCTGTCTATCGTGGAAGCTACCAAGAAATTATCGGCTAAGTCCGTCAAAAAATGGCTCAGCAACAACGCCATCATCGTCCTGATGCTTGCCGTCTCGCTGATCGTCGGCATCATCCACCCCAACTTCTTCGCAATGGCGAACATCATCAACCTGTTCAAGAACGTGTCCATCCGCTACATCATCGCGCTGGGCATTTCCGGCTGCCTGATCACCACCGGCAACGACCTGTCGGCCGGTCGTCTGGCTGGTTTTGCCGCCTGCCTGGCCTGCATCTTTGCGCAGACCGAGGGCGCATCCGGTAAGTTCTACCCCAACATGCACACCCTGCCCACCCCGGTGGTGTTCATCCTGGTCATTGCCATCTGTGCTGTGGTCGGCCTGTGCAACGGTCTGGTGGTCAGCTACCTGAAGGTGCAGCCCTTCATTGCTACCTTGGGTATGCAGCAGGTGGTCTACGGTATCTGCCTTGTGTACACCGGCGGTACCCCCATCGGCTCTTTGAACAAAAACTTCACCTCTCTGGCCTCCAACACCATCCTGAAGGTCCCCGTGCTGATCTGGATCGCTCTGGTCGTGGCTGCCTGCTTCTGGTTCCTGTACAACAAGACCCGCCACGGCAAGTACATGTACGCCATCGGCGGCAACGAGGCTGCTGCTGAGGTGGCCGGTGTCAACGTGCACGCTACCAAGATCCGCATCTACATCCTGGCTTCCTGCATGTTCGGTCTGGCAGGCTGCCTGCTGGCTGCAAAGTCCGGCGGCGCATCCGTCAACACTGCAATGGGCTATGAGCTGGACGCCATCGCAGCCTGCACCATCGGCGGTGTTTCCACCACCGGCGGCGTTGGTACTGTTCCCGGCGTTCTGGTCGGCGTTCTGGTCTTTGAGCTGATGAAGGTCGCTCTGCAGTTCATGAACGTCAACTCTTCCTACACCTACATCGTTCAGGGCCTTGTCATTATCGTGGCTGTTGCCATTGATATCCGCAAGTATCTGGCTAAGAAGTAATCTCCTCATCATCCCCCTTTGCACCCGCAGTCTTTGCACTGCGGGTGCTTTTTTTGTCCACATTTTTGTGGTATCATAAGGAAAAACATCTTATTCTTACAGGAGGGACTTTCCATGGCACAGCCCACCCCGGATACCCAGACCGAGCTTGAACGCCGCGAGGCCGCACTGGCCGCCCGCGAGGCAGAACTTGCCCGCCAGCAGGCTGAATTGCAGGCGCAGAAGGCCGATTTTGAGCAGGGCAAAAAGCGCCTGCTGGACAACGGCAGCAAGGACTTTGTAAACCCCAAGGAAAAGCTTTACGATAAATTCCCGCTCACGGTGCACCAGATGGACATCATCATCGGCGTGCTGTTCGCTCTGATTGCTCTTTTCCTTGTGCTGGGCGTGACCCACACTAGCTTTTTCGGCCTGTTCGGCGGCTGAGCCGCAGGCGCATCCTCTGTGAAAAACATCCCGTAAAGGAGAATAAAAATGGCACACTATCCCGGTTATACCGTCTTGCGCACCGAGGACTGCCCCGAGCAGCACGGTACTTTGACCCTGCTCACCCATGACGTCAGCGGCGCAGCCGTGCTGCTGGTGGAAAACGAGGACGTCAACAAGGCCTTCGGCATCGGCTTCGGTACTTTCCCGTCCGATGACACCGGCGTGTTCCACATTCTGGAGCATTCCGTGCTGGCGGGCAGCGAAAAATACCCGGTCAGCTCCCCCTTTGTGCAGCTGCTCAAAAGCAGCATGGCTTCCTTCCTCAATGCAATGACCTTCCCGGACAAGACGGTCTACCCCTTTGCCACCCCCAACGAGACCGATTTCTGCAACCTGATGGATGTCTACCTGAACGCGGTGTTCTGCCCGCTGGCCATGGTGGACAAATCTGTGTTTGAGCAGGAGGGCTGGCACCGGGATGCAGACGGCACCGTGAGCGGCGTGGTGTACAACGAGATGCAGGGGGCCCTTGCCACCCCGGACGCCCAGCTGCAGAACGCGCTGGAACGGGCCATGTTCCCGGACACGGCCTACGGCTTTGTGTCCGGCGGCGACCCGGCCAGCATTCCGGCGCTGACCTATGAAAAATATCAGCGGGTGTACCGCCGCCACTACAGCGCGGACAACTGCTGCATCACCCTGTATGGCAAAATGGACATGGCTGAAAAGCTGGAACAGCTGGACCGGGATTACCTGTCCAGAATGCCCAGAAGCACCACCCGCCCCCGCCTAGCCCTGCAGGACGAGCAGCCCGGCACCTGCGTGGAGCTGCCCTATTACACCGAGAATCCGGAGCCGGACGAGGTGCAGTGCGCACTGGCCTGGTACACCGGTGCCTTTGCGGACCGGGAACGCCAGCTGGGGGTGGAGGTCCTGCTGGACGCGTTGCTTGGCACCAACAACTCGCCGCTGAAAGCCGCACTGCTGGCCGAAAAGCTGGGTGCGGATATCGACATCGGCTTTGATGACAGCACCCTGCAGCCCACCTTGGAGCTGCTGCTGCGCGGCGCTACGGCAGATTCTGCCCGCAAGTTTGCCCCTGCCGTGCGCAAAGCTGTGGATGAATTGCTAGAGACCGGCATCCCTCACGACCTGCTACTGGCCGCTTTGAATGAGGCCGAGTTTGCCTCGCTGGAGCGCCCGGGCAGTCTGCCGGACGGCGTGCTGGACGCTATTAACGCCGCCACCGGCTGGCTGCATACCGGCGATGCCGCCCTGCTGCTGCACACGGACAAACTTTTCGCCGCTCTGCGCAGCAAGCTGGAGGAGGGCTGGTTCGACACCCTGCTGCGGGAACTGTTTGCCCCCGCCCCGGTGCAAGTGCTGCAGATCCCCACCGCGCCCAAAACTGAGGACGCCGCCGCCCCGGTGCGCACCGACGGCAAGCTGGTGCTGGAACACCCCCTCACCGCCGCCGACCTTGGCGCGGGCGATGCCACCCCGCAGGGCAGCGCCGAGCAGCTGGCCGGTGCCACCCTGCTGCGCCACCCCTCTGCCGGGAGCCTATACCTGAATTTCTACTATGATCTGGGCAGCATCACCCCGGAGGAACTGCAGTACCGATCGGAAGAGCACACGTCTGAACTCCAG
>ERZ869979.391-NODE-391-length-13412-cov-9.386502_pt1 | contig 13412 bp, 12 predicted proteins | sample MGYA00521269_ERZ869979 | MGnify/ENA primary metagenome ERZ869979 (study PRJEB32232, sample SAMN07284974) | human gut metagenome | biome: human-associated habitat; material: feces | host: Homo sapiens | place: Tanzania | collected 2014-04-05 ... | reverse complement strand
TAATGGTCTTTTTCCTTTCTTTTTACATATCATTGCTATTTTTTTCATATTTTGGACTGCACAAAGTAGCCACGTATCATTTTGATTTTTTCTCAAACCTTTATACGTAGCATATCTGTATCCATGATTACTCTTACTATCTGCAAAACTTCTTTCTATTGTCTCTTTTCTGCATTTTCGTAATTCATCTCCATGATATGATAATCTATTTTCTCTCAATATTTCATTATATTTTTCGTGTATATGCCTATTTATTATTCTATATTTAGCTTTTGGATGACACTCTTTGGATAGTGGACAGCCTTTACAATTTTGTTTATTACTATATTTTTTATATCCATCTCTTGATATTATTCCATTATATTCTAGTGTTACTCCTGTTCTAGGGCATATATATCTGTCATTTTTCTCATCGTATTTAAATTCGTATTTTTTTACGCTTGTTTTTTCATGCGCTGTTCTTCTATATGATATTACTCCAAATATGTTATTTTCTACTAAATATTTTTTTATTGCTAAAGAATTATATCCTGAGTCTAAAGCCCATTCTTCCGGAACAAAACCAAATTTGCTTTTTATATATTCAACTCTTGAGATAAATGGAACACTGTCATGTACATTTCCTTTGGTTACAAAGCAGTCTACTATAATGTTGTGTTTTAAATCTACAGTTCTATGATCTAGATACATAAATCCTTTTTCTTTATTATCTCTATGATAATATCCACTTTCTGGATCTGTATCACTTACTTTTATTTTCTTTTCTTCAATTTTATCTTTATACTCAAATTCTTTTTTTCCATCTTTTATTCTTTGTTCATTTATCTCAGCTTCAAGCTCTAAGTTTCTTTCTTTAGCATATTTTACAATTTCTTCGTGATATCTGTTTTTATTTGCATTTGCTTTTTTGTGAGTGGAATCTGTAAAGAAAACAGTACCATCTATTAAGTTATATTTTATTGCTTGTTCAACAATATTAACAAATATATTCTCGAATACGTTTGTACCAGCGAATCTTCTTATATAATTTTGACTATATGTTGAATAGTTTGGAGTATCATATCCAAAAGGAATACCCAAAAACCACCTATATTCAGCATCTACTTTAATTTTTTCACAAGTCTTTCTCATAGATTTTAATCCGTCTAAGTGTTTGATAAATACAATTTTAAACAAAACTACAGGATCAATACTTGGTCTACCATTATTTTCACTATATAAATCTTTTACTTCATCATAGATAAAGCTGAAATCTATGTACTTATCTATTTTTCTATATAGACTATCTTGTGGAACTATTTGTTCCATTGTGTACATTACGATTTCAGCTTGTTCATTAAATTTTCTTGTTAACATTTTTCTCACCTCTGGTACCAATTAAATTATACACTAAAACAAAAAAAGAGTAAAGAAATTCTAAATTGGTACTAGAGGTTTTCTTTACTCATATATCTATTATACATTATTTTTTCTAAAAAGAAAAGACTGTTAGCAAAAAAACTTTGTCAACAGTCTGAAAGTATATATTATTTCTAATATATACTTCATTTTCTTTTACATTGCTAGAGTACCTCCTGGTGTATCAAGTAATATGTATATTTTTTCTTGTACTAAAGTATTAGCATTTATATAAATTAAGAACTTTTTTTCATCAACAGTTCCTTCAAATTCATATACTAATACTTCACTTTTAGAATCTGTTGGAATTATACACAATCTTTCATTTTCTATTTTTATATCTTTCTTTATCTTTTCTCTTGCCGCTTTAATAGTCTTTTGTGGCATTATAACTCTTTCCCTATGGTTATATATATATCCATTTGCCTCTATTGTCATAATCTCGCCATTGTCTAAAGCTACTTTTACCTTTATTAAATCTGGATACATAACTATTTCATTTTCATATGCAGCAAAAGAAATAGTAACCATATTATCCGATTTCAAATAATATGTAGGAATTATATTATCTATTCCTAACTTACTTAAAAACTCTTTAGCATATTTTTTAGCTTCATCAATTCCTATATTTTCACTTTCTACTTTTCTATCCGATATCATTTGATATATACGTCCATCTTGCTTTGTTGTCAAAATTGTTTTAGTTGTATCACTATCTTTCATCTTTACTTCATATTCATATAATGAAATTTTACCAGATTGCTCTGATTTATACTCTATACTTTCAATATTAATCTTACTTTTTAGAATTTCTAATACTTCATCTTCTGTTAATATTTTTCCTGTTAAAAATGCCGGCTCTATTGTTAATATATGGTTTGAAAAAGCTCCATCATATATTATCCCTTCATACTCAGTAAATGTTTTATCAATATATTCTACATTAGATATTTCACTTTCTTCATTTGCCTCTTTAATCTTTTCATCTCCTATTTTTTCTAGTTCATCCCATTTTATTTTTCCAGAATTAAGAGAAGTGTATATTTCATCTGTAACTTTAGATAATTCTGATATTTTTTTATATAACGTATTAATATTATCTTCGTATTTTTCTATTGTTTCACCATTTAAATTTTCTCTCATTAAAGAATATGAAAAATCACTAAGCTGACTTAAAAATCTAGATACATTTGATATACTATTTGCAGAAAATGGTAAATTATCTAGATTTGCTTTTGCACTATTTGCTTTTGCAAATATACTAGCTAAAGTTGTCATTGTATATGTATCATTAGTAGATATTTTGAGTTTTAATAATTCGTTTTCTACATTATTTATATTTGCAACAAAATCATACATTGCTTTATTATATCCATCTTGAACTTCTTGCTTTTCTATTTTAAATTTTTTTAATAACATCATCATAAAAAATACAATAATACATACAAGCGCAAAAAATATTATTCCAATCTTTTTAGGTCCTAACTTGTTTTTAATTCTTATAACCCACTTTTCAAATTTATCTAGCATTTTTTTATTCCTCCAAAGCAAATACATGCTTTCCAATAGTTGTTACTGTTTTTAGTGAAAACAACCATTTACTTTTTGTTTTTGCTGGATTATAAAAATACAAAGCACCATTTGTTGGATCAACACCATTCATAGCATCTTGTGCTGCTTTATACACTGTTGAATCTTCTTCTATTGCAACATCAAACTGTCCATCTGTAACTGAAGAGAATTGCTGAGATTGATATATTACTCCTGCTATTGTATTAGGAAATGATGGATCTTTTACTCTATTCATTATAACAGCACCTACTGCAACTTGACCTATATATGGTTCTCCTCTAGCTTCTCCATTAATTAATCTTGCCAAAAGTTCTACCATATTATCTCCAGATGCTTTAGTAGTATATATTGAACTTTGTGCTTTTTGTGTTTGTGCATAAATTGTAACGCTTATGGTAAGTAAAAACATCAAAAAAAGACACACTATATATTTCTTATTCATAATTTTCACCTAATTTTATTTTGGTTTAGTTATCTAAAAAATATACAATGCGTCATTTTTTTATTATTTATATTATATGAAAAATCCTATTATAATTAAAGCTATAACTCCTGGGACACCTAAAATTCCTGCAATCAAGGCTGTAACTATGTTAAATGGAATTGTTATCCCAATTGCCATTCCAAATGTATTTACTAAAAATATCATTATTACACCTAGTACAACATTTACAGCTAGTTTTAGTATTTTCTTTACTGGCCACGCTAGTAATTTTGCTACAACAATAACTGCAATTGCTGCAAATATTAAAACAACGTAATTAGCCATAATATTCCTCCTATATTATTCTTATTATATCTTTAATAGTAACAAAAAATGTTAAAGCAAGTAACAATCCTAATCCTATGTATGAAATTGTTAATTCAACTTTTTCTGAAACTTTCTTTTTAGTTATTGCTTCTATTAATACTAACACTATTTTTCCTCCATCTAGTGGTGGGAATGGTAAAATGTTAGCAACACCAACAGCCATACTAATCATTGCCATTAAATAGAAGAAATTAAGTACTCCTGAGCTCTTAGATACAACTTCACCTATTCCAACTATTCCAGACATATTAGAAATAGAAACTTTTCCTGTAAATAGATTTACATATGAACCTACTATACTCTTTATATTTTGTATTGTCTCACAAAATGCATAAGATATATTTGACTTAGTTGCTTTTACACTTTCAATTCCTAAATCAAAAACAACTTTTTCTTCTGGTACAACGGTAAATTCTTTTATTTCATCATTTCTTTGAACTTTTATTTTTACTTCTTTACCTGCTTTGTCTTTTATCTCATTTACAATAGTTATAGCATCTGGTGTAGATACGTCATCTACTGATAATACAATATCTCCAGATTTTATTCCAACTTTTGCTGCACTTGTTCCAGCTCCTGTTAGTTCTATAACATTTGTAGAATTACCATTATCATCTTGTTTAAATGTTACTCCGATTTTTCCTTCTACTTTCTGTGCATTTTTAACATCTGCTGTATATATTTCTCCATCTCTTTCGTACTCTATAACTGCATCAGTTTTATCTGCATCTAAAGTATAATTAGAAATTTGTGAATATACTTTTATATTTTTTCCATCTATTGAGACAATCTTGTCTCCTTCTTTTAACCCTGCTTCTATTAAAACAGAATCACTATGCAAAGTTTTTATTTCAGATGTAGCAACACTTGCATTTGAATATACTGAAAGAAATACAACAGTTGCTAATATAAAGTTAAAAATAACTCCCATAGAAAGAATTATTATTTTTTGTAGTGGATTTTTCTTTTGATAAGAAGTATCACTATTTTTATTTTCTTCTGTTTCTTCTTCTCCCTCTATTGCACAATATCCACCAAGAGGTAACCATCTTAAGGAATACATTGTTCCTTTATACTTTTTCTGGCAAATCTTAGGTCCAAATCCAATAGAAAATTCATCCACTCCTACACCAAAGCATTTACTTGCAAGGAAATGTCCAAACTCATGTATTGTAGCAACACTAAGTATTATTGCCAATAGCTTTACTATAGTTATTAAAAAACTTACCAATATTTTTCCTCCTTATAATAAATTAATTAAATACATAAAAATATATAATATTGGTGATATAAACATTATACTATCAAATCTATCTAGTATTCCACCATGACCTGGTAATAAATTACTAAAATCTTTTTGTCCACAATATCTTTTTACTGAAGAAGCAGCAAGATCACCTATTTGACCAACTATACTAAATACTGCTCCCATAATTGTCATTAATATTATATTAAATTGTGTATCAAAATATGTATTTGTCACATAACAAGTTACACCACTAACGATCATAGCTGCTATTATTCCAGCTATTGATCCTTCATAACTTTTTTTAGGACTTACTACTGGTGATAATTTGTGTTTACCAAATCTTGAACCGATCTCATAAGCAAATGTATCAGTAGCAGTAGCACATAAAAATGCTAATATAACTAATATTCTACCATGTTGTTGCAAAAATAATAATTTAATAAATGAAAATAGAAATGGTACATATACTATTGAAAAAAATGTAATTGCTAAATCTACAATATTAACTTCTAATTTCTTCATTACAATATATGCAAACATTACTACTAAAATTATTGGTAATGCAACTAATATTACATTTAACATTGCCATAGTACTTATATTTCCAATTAATGGTATTGCTAAGCAACTTATATATCCAATTAATGGTATAGGATGGTATCCCTTTGCTTTAAAACACTTATTATATTCATATATCCCTAGTATAGATAATAATGTAACAAATAAAGAGTCAACAATACTATTATTAATTGCAAGAACAGCTACTATAACAACAACAAATACAAATCCTGTTGTTATTCTTTTTATTCTCTCCTTCAATTTATATTACTCCTTACTTTTTTAAACTTCCATAACCTCTTTTTCTTTTTCTTCAATAACAGCATCAATTTTATCTGTATATTTATCTGTTATTTTTTGAATTTTTTCTTCTGCTACTTTAAGTTCGTCTTCTGTCATTTCACCGCTATTTTTTAATTTTTTAGCTTCATCAATTCCATCTCTTCTTGTGTTTCTTACAGCAATTTTTGCTTCTTCACCTAAAGATCTAACTTCTTTTACTATTTGTTTTCTTCTTTCTTCATTTAATTCTGGGAATGTAAGTCTTACTCCATTACCATCATTAATAGGATTAACTCCAAGTTCTGCTACTTGTATTGCTTTTGTAATTGCACCAAGAAGTGATCTATCCCATGGTGTAATTAATATTTGTCTAGCTTCTGGAACAGATATAGCACCAATTTGATTTAATGGTGTTTGTACTCCATAGTATTCAACTGTTACTTTGTTTAAGATAGCTGGATTTGCTCTTCCTGCTCTTATTCCTGCTAATTCTTCGCATAAGTAATCTATTGCCTTTTGCATTTTATCTTCAATTTGTTCGTATTCCATAATTTTCTCTCCTTTTAAATTTACTCATAATATAATTATACATTAAAATCATAAAAAATCAATAATTAATATCCATACAAATACTGATTTCTACTTTTTTTAAATTTAACAACTTTGTTTCTTACATAGCTTTCTAATTTAGTCATAAATTCATCTGCTGATATTTGCTTTTGCTCTACCATTGCAAGTCCTTTTTCCCAACTTGCTGTAAGCTCTGGATTTAATATATCTGGCATCGTTGAAACTATAATATCATATATAGCTTCTCCTCTTTTGGTTGGTGTCAATATTTGAGTTTTAGCATTAGTTGCAATATAGTCTATTCTTTCAAGTTTTTTTATTATCTCACCACGAGTAGCACTTGTACCAATACCACTTCCTTTTATTTGCTCACGAAGTTCTTCATCTTCAATTAACTTTCCAGCATTTTCCATTGCTAAAATCATAGCACCAGAATTATATCTTTTAGGAGGTGTTGTTTCACCTTCTTTTATATTAAATCCTTTAATATTTAAAACATCATTTTTCTTTAGTTTGGATAATACATTTATATCATCATTTTCGTTTTCTTCATCTTCTTTTTCTTCTGACTTTATATTCTTTTCATTTTTATATACTTCTAAGTAGCCTAAATTTGTGCACACTTTTCCATTTGCAAAAAAACGTTCATCTCCAACTTTTAATGTTATAGATAATCTATTATATTCAGCAGCAGGGAAAAATATCGCTAAAAATCTTTTAACTATTAATTCATATACATTTCTTTCTAATTCAGTAAGCTTTTGTAAATTTTCTTTTCCTTCACCAGTTGGAATTATAGCATAGTGATCTGTTATTTTACTATCATCTACATATTTTGTCTTTTCTAGCTTTGTACTATACTTCTCCTCAGACATCTTTTTTATTAATCCATTTATTTCATCACTTATATTTAACTTTGCTATACCATTTAAATTTTTAGTTATAACTTTGGCTATTGCACTAGATAACACTCTTGCATCAGTTCTTGGATATGTAACTAATTTCTTTTCATATAAACTCTGTATAGTTTGTAATGTTTGATCTGGACTTATTTTAAATTTCCTTGTACACTCATTTTGCGCCTCTGCTAAATTAAATAAAAGTGGAGGATTTTCTTTATTCTTCTTTTTTGTTATATTCTCTACAACAGCATTTTCCTCTTTTTTCAACTTTTCTATAAACTTCAAAGCATCCTCTTTCTTTTTAAATCCAGTTTCATTGTATAAACATGGATGGTCGTAAACTACTGATCCTTCTACAGCTTTAAAATCTGCTAAAATGTCTGTTTCTTTATTAAATGTTCCTTGTATTTTATAAAAATTAACTTTTTTGAAGTTTCTTATTTCTCTTTCTCTATTTACAATAAGACCTAAAACACAAGTCATTACTCTACCTATAGATATAACTGCTCTTTCTTCATTCATAGTTTTAGCTAAATTTTTAGCATACATTAAAGAAATAAGTCTTGAAAAATTTATTCCTATTAAATAATCTTCTTTTGCTCTTAAATATGCAGCATCAGATAAGCTATCATATTCTTTAATATCTTTTGCTTCTTTTATTCCTCTTAAGATTTCTTCCTCTGTTTGAGAATCTATCCATACACGCTTTAATGCAGCTTTAGGATTAGGTTTTGCCATCATAAAAACAAGACGTTGTATGTACTCTCCTTCACGTCCAGAGTCTCCCGCATTATATATGATTTCTACATCTTCTCGTTGTAAAATTCCTTTTATTGTGTTAAATTGTTTTCCTTGTATTCCAGGTAAAATCTCATACTTCCATTCTTTAGGTAAAAATGGTAATGTATCAAGTCTCCACATTTTTAGCTTTTCATCATATGCTTCTGGATAACTCATTGTTACTAAATGTCCATAACACCATGTAATTATCCATTCATCTGATTCTATATATCCATCTTTTCTATTAGTATTTATCTTTAAAGCTTTTGCAAATTCCATTGCAACGCTTGGTTTTTCTGTAATTATTACCTTTTTTGCCATATTCATCTCTCCAAACTTCCTTTATTATACTATAAATTTGCCAATAAATCAAAAAAATATAACAATAAAAAGTGTCATTTATTAAGAAAAAATCCCGGCTTAATTTAAGCCGGAATTTTATTCATATTATTGTCTGCCACTATAAAATACTTTTGTTTTAGACGTGTCGTATCCTTTTGCCTCAAGAAGCTGAGATACTGTAACCATTTGATATCCTTGTTCTTCTAATTGTGAAACTATTTTTTCTACAGCTGGAACTGTTGTTGAATGAATATCATGAAGAAGAATTATATCTCCATCTTGTACACTGTTCATAACTAAAGGTACAATTTGCTTTTCATCTCTACTTTTCCAGTCTAAAGAGTCAATATTCCATAAAATTAGTGGATAATTTATACTATTTTTTACAGTATCATTTATTGCTCCATATGGTGGTCTCACAAGTTTTGGTCTTTTGCCAATTATTTTATATATGGCATCTGAGGTTCTTTCTACTTGAGAAACAATTTCGTCTTGGGATAGCTTTGTAAGTTGCTTATGATCCCATGTATGTATTCCAATTTCGTTTCCTCTTTTATACACATCCTTTACAACTTCTTCGTTATTTACTACATTTTGTCCAAGCATAAAAAATGTAGCTTTAGCATTATGTGCATCTAAAATGTCTAGTATTTTCTGTGTGTTTGTTGCATGTGGTCCATCGTCTAAAGTTATCGCTACCATTTTTTTGTTTTTATCTACAACATTTGAAAATAGTAACTCATATTCTTCTTGAGTAACGTCATAATTTGAAGCTGTCAAAACTTTAGAAGAAGCATATTCTTTTAAAGAATTATATGTACAGTTGTTAGTGTTTGTACTACTGAAAAACTGTATTGCCTTTTGTTTAAAGACATAATTTTCGGTGTATACATTACCTAGTACCTGTTCATATCCAGATTTAAATATATCATCTAGACTAATGCTTTTTCCTTCTTTTACATCATAATTAAAGGTTTTTATTGTTGTATTATAATTTTCTTCCTGAACCTTTTTAATAATAGATGTAATTTTTACGCTTGCTATATTGTCATTTGCCTTGTATGTATCAATGACATTTTTAAATACTGCCTTATCTTTTGGCGCTACTCTATCTGTTGTCTCATTTTCTTTCTTAAACTCTGCTAGCTGATTATCTATGTAGCTATTTACGTCTAGTGCTATAAGTTCATCTGCATCAAGCTTTTGAATATACGCTTCATAGTTTTTCTCGCCTTCTTCTTTGTTTACAACACTTCCAAATTCAACGCTATCAGATAATAAATCTGGTACCTCCACAGGCTGTAAGTAATTGTTCCATACTAAACAACCAATAAGAAAAACTATAGCAATTACTATAATTGCCACTAAAAATTTGAATACCTTTCTCATAAAAATATTCCCTCCTTAATAATATTTTTTCCAATGATGTTAATAACTAAATTCTTAGTTACTTTAAACAAAAAATGTTGCTAATAAATTATACACCACCTTTATTACAAAAGCAACATTTTACATAATTTTTGTTATAAAATACAAAAAAACTCAAACTGCTAATGCAATTTGAGTCTTTGTTTTCAAATAGTTAGTTTGTTGCTGTATCAGTATTTACATTTTCGTCGCTTCCTAAAGTAACGTCTCCTTCTTTATACTCACCACTTCTGTATACTTTTATTTTTACTTTATCTCCTATTTGTTTTTGATTTTTTATATTATTTAGTTCTTGAACTGATGTAACTGTTTGACCATCAAATTCTACTATAATATCTCCTTTTTGTATTCCTGCTTGAGCTGCTGGAGAATCACTTCCTAATTGATATACATATATACCTTCAACTAGTTTATTTCTTCTTGCTGTTGTTTCATCTAAGTCTATACCATAAATTCCTAAATATGGTCTAACAATCTTTCCTGATGTTTTTAATTCTTCAATTATTTTTAATGCGTCATCAATTGGAATTGCAAATCCTAAACCTTCTACAGAAGTATCATTAATTTTTACTGTATTAATTCCTATTACTTCTCCTTTAGCATTTACTAAAGCTCCACCACTGTTTCCTGGATTTATTGCTGCATCAGTTTGTATAACATGATAAGTTCTACCGTCTGTTGTAATTGTTCTATTTAATGCAGATACATATCCTACAGTTACACTACCTGCAAACTCTTGACCTAATGGGTTACCTATAGCTACAGCTAGTTCTCCTACTTCAAGTTCTGAAGATTTTCCAAAAGTTGCTGGTGTTAATCCTGTAGCATCTATTTTTAATAATGCTAAATCTGTTACTTCATCTGTTCCCACAATTTTAGCTTCATATTCTTTTTCATCTGATAATGTTATTTTAACTATTGCATTAGATGAACTTAAAGCATCTTCAATTACATGATAGTTTGTTATTATATATCCATCTTCTGAATAAACTATTCCTGATCCTTCAGATTCACCTTGAGATAATTGACCAAACATACTTGGTTCATAGTATGTTACACTTACTCCAACTACAGATGGCCCTGCAATTTTTGCTACTGCAACAACTGGGTTTTCAACATTTTCAACATTATATGTTGTATTATTTGCTCCCTTTATTTTAAAATCTGATCCTTTTGTAATTAAAAAATATGTTGATAGTGAGCTTAATACTGAAACAATTATTACCCCTATCATTATTATTAAAACTTTTGGTACTCTACTTTTTTTCTTCTCAGAAAAAATTTGTACATTTGTCTGTTTTTCATTTTCCTCCATACTATCATTCCTCCTTAATTTTTACCAGCTGCAACAGCAGTTGAAAAAGCTATTTGTAAATTAAATCCACCAGTCAATGCATCTATATCTAATACTTCACCTGCTAAATACAAATTAGGTATAACTTTAGATTCCATTGTTTTAGGATTTACTTGTTTTACATCTACACCACCGCATGTTACAATAGCAATATCTATTGGCATAAATCCAGATAATACTATTTTAAAATCTTTTATACTATTTACTAATCTTAATCTTTCTTCACGTGTTATTTGGTGTACTTTTTTATCTTCACTTATTTTACTTTTCTCAATTATAATTGGTATTAATTTTTGTGGCAATAAATCATCTAAGGCATTTTTAAATTCTTTATTTGAATATTTTTCAAAATCTCTTTGTATACGTTTATCTAACACTTCTTCACTAAGAGCAGGCTTTAAATCTATTGATGCATAAACTTTATGATTATTTAATTTATTATCCACATCTTGTATTCTATTTAATACACTACTTCCACTTAATACTATTGGTCCTGTAAGTCCAAAGTGTGCAAAAAGCATCTCACCAAAAGAGTCATATATCATCTTGTCTGAATCATAAATCTTAAATGACACATTTTTTAAAGTTAATCCTTGAAGTCTCTTACATACACTGTCTTCTGATTTTAATGGTACTAAACCTGGTTTTAAGTCTACTATGTTATGTCCATATTTTTCTAATATCTTAAAACAAGCTCCATCACTTCCTGTTGTTTTATAACTCATACCACCAGTACAGATAATAAATTTATCTCCTAGTATGTCTACTGAATTAGTCTTTATTCCAACAAGATTTCCTGATTCTATAATAAAATCTGTTATATATGTATTGTATTTTATATGAACATTATATTTTACAAGTTCTCTTTTTAAAGCATCTACTATATCTTGTGCTTTATCACTTTGTGGAAATATTCTGCCTCCACGTTCCACTTTTGTTGGAACACCTAAAGAGTTAAAATATTCAACTACATCTTGGTTATTAAAATTCATATATGAACTATACATAAATTTATTATTTTTTATTATGTTTCTTTTAAAATCATCAATATCTCCATCAAAGGTAACATTACATCTTCCTTTTCCTGTTATTTTAATTTTATTTCCAAGGCTTGATGTTTTTTCAATTAAAGTTACTTTATTACCTTCTTTTGCACTAGTGATTGCAGCCATCATTCCAGCTGCTCCACCACCTATTACAACTACTTTCATACTTATTCTCCTAGCATTTTTTGTGTAGCAATTAAAATTGCAAGTTTTGCAGATTCATATGATAATCCACCTTGCATGTATGCAGCATATGGCTCTCTCATAGGAGAATCAGCAGATAATTCTATTGAAGCACCTTCCATAAATGTTCCTGCAGCCATTATTACTTCATCTGCATATCCTGGCATGCTCCATGGCATAGGTACAACATTGCTATCTATTGGAGAGGCAAATTGTATTCCTTGAATAAATTTTATTAGTTTTTCTCTATCTCCAAAATTAATTATTTGTACAATGTCACTTCTTTTATCTGTATATTTAGGGAATACATCACATCCTAAATTTTCTAATAATCTAGAAGCAAATGTCATAGCCTTTAAAGCTGATTCAACTACTGTAGGCGCCATAAATAGTCCTTGTATTATGTTTTGGTTTTGTCCTAGAGTAGCACCATTATCTTTTTCAAGACCTGGACAATATAACTCTTGAACAACTCTTTCAATTAGATCATGTTTTCCACAAACATATCCACTACTTCCATGTAATAAATATCAGCTGTATGTTTTCTCCATTCTTTTATACTTTCACTTATTTTAGAATAATCTCCTGTTTTTACATCCTTCGTTGCACAATTAAGTTGATTGTATAAATTATCCGATATAACATGAACAAATACTTTTCCTGCAAATTCTAATTCGGGATCTTTTAATATCCGATTTAATCTTATACATGTAGTATCCGTATAATGTATATATATATTTATATCCGTTGTTTTCCTTGCCATTTCCTCTATAATCTTTTCCCACTCTACATCCTTCGGAATGCAACATTTCGGAATGGCCTTTAATTTGGGGACTTCTCTTCTTATAACTGCGTTATCAATAAATAAACAATAGTCGTAGTAACATGGCGTTTTTTTTATATAATTTTTCGTCTCTTCTAGCTTCTTAGATGGTAC
>ERZ869979.385-NODE-385-length-13506-cov-4.928364_pt1 | contig 13506 bp, 8 predicted proteins | sample MGYA00521269_ERZ869979 | MGnify/ENA primary metagenome ERZ869979 (study PRJEB32232, sample SAMN07284974) | human gut metagenome | biome: human-associated habitat; material: feces | host: Homo sapiens | place: Tanzania | collected 2014-04-05 ... | reverse complement strand
TGGCAGCGGATGTTAATAAATGAAATGCCCGGAAGTGTAACCCGGTGGAGGCCACTACGGTTACGCAATTGCCATTTAGTACCATAAAAGTGTAGTTGTTAGAGAGTAATTAACTCTAACATCTACACTTATTTTATTATAATAAGGGAAGTAGTTGGTATGACATATTGCCATTAGGATTTTCACATCCGTGAATGAAACCGTCAGCCATCCCCTTATTATAAACATTCATTTAAGCAGGTTGAAACTCGCAGGAGCTTTCGCGTAACGAACTAAACTGAATCATAATAAGTGTAGATGGGATAAACAACTGCAATTCTATAAAAAGAAAAGGAGTATATTATGATCAGCGTAGGAATTGATGTATCAAAAGGGAAAAGTACAGTATGTATTTTGAAACCATATGGAGAGATTGTTAGTAAACCTTTCAATATTACCCATACCCAAAAGGATTTAAGCGAATTATCTTCCATGCTTTTCAGACTAAATGATGAAGTCAAAATCGTTATGGAAGCAACCGGAATTTATCATCTTCCAGTTCTTACATATTTACAGGAAAAAGGATTTTTTGTTTCTGTAATTAATCCGTATCTTATGAAAAGTTATCGTAACGAAAGTCTGCGAAAAGCCAAAACCGACAAGATTGATTCCCGTATCATTGCTAATTATGGAATTGATCATTGGTTTAAAATGAAAGAATTTCAAACTTCTGGAGAGATTTATGAAGAGTTGAAGTTGCTTGGACAGCAATATCGGCATTATATGAAACTTCATCTTTTATCTCTCGCTGAATTGACCCATCTTTTAGATTTGACCATGCCTGGAATAAAGAATCTTCTTGCAAGTTGGAATGAAACAAATCGGAAAGATAAAAGAAGTGATTTTGTGGAACGTTTTTGGCATTATGATGTAATAACATCTATGTCTGAACAGGAATTTACTGAAGAGTATATACTTTGGGCAAAAGAAAAGAAATACGTCCCAAGCCAGGAAAAAGCCAAAGTTATATACACCCTGGCTCAGGAAAGTATTCCCACATTACCTTCAGAAACCTCATCGTTCAAAATGCTGGTGACTGAAGCAGTTCGGGTGCTCAAGGAAGTTGATGCAACCCTTGGTCTAATTTTATCACGGATGCAGGAAATAGCCAAGACTTTGCCAGAATATTCGGTTGTAAGAGAAATGGGTGGAGTGGGAAATACATTAGCCCCAAAGTTAATTGCAGAAATAGGAGATGTTCGCAGATTTCGCAACGGGAAGGCATTGGTTGCATTCGCAGGAATTGATCCACCACCGTATGAATCTGGTCAATTTGTAGGTTGTAATAGGAAAATCTCGAAACGTGGTTCAGCATCATTGCGCAAAGTAGGATACGAAACAATGAGAAGTTTAAAAATGCGTTCCAGACCAGAAGATCCGGTTTACCGATATGTTGTAAAAAAGGAATCAGAAGGTAAAAGTAAAAAATCAGCAAAGATAGCCGGATTAAATAAGTTTTTACGCATTTATTATGCTCGAGTAACCGAACTATATAAAAATATATAATTTTATATAAAATAAATAATTTTTTAGACTGCCAATCAGACAGTCTATTTGTGGTACGCAAATATATTTTGTGACAGAAAATAAAAAAGATAAAAATAATTATTGACTTTTCTTAGCAGGTTTCATTCGTAAGGCATTTGATACACACGGAATAAAACTTGGAAAGGCGTTCCAGTGAATGTGTAAGAGGCGTTGGTAATTCTTAAGGGGCAAAATTCTGCGTTAGGTTTTCAAAATTTGACTGTCTGAGGCGTATGCCGAGTTTCAAATTTTGAAAGCCTGCTTTTAGCAGAATTTTGCCCCTTTAGAATTGACCCGCCGATGGAACCTGAACAGGAACGCCTTTCCAAGCTTTATTCCGGTTCGGGTATCCACAGCCTTTCTGAATTAAATCCCAATTAAATCCAAATTTATTTCAACGTATATATAAATTCAAAACACCGTATGGTATACTGACAATGTTGCTGCCTCCATACTGGCAACAGGAAGGAGGTGAATTACATGGATTTTTTCGCTTCTCTTATTGTCACTATTATGGGTGGTGTAATTTGCCATTACATCATCAAATGGTTGGACGGTGACAAATAGTCGGTAGCCAGCCTGTGGAATTAAGCCTTTCCACACCAAAAAATAGGAATAGAAAACCCCGGTGCTGGAACACCGGGGTTTTTGTATTGAAGTCGAACTGCATGGACTTCTCATTTCTCTTTGCCTATTGGCATTATGGCATATTCCATTTCCATTTTGCAATATACCAAAAATCAGATTTTTTTCTTTTTTCTTTTCAAGCACCGCACTGCTATTCCTCCTGCTGCAACCGCTCCGATTCCATAAATTCCCACATTCATTTCATCTTCTGTCACGGCTGCTTTGATTCCCTGTCCCGCAGTTGTTGCACTTCCTGAATTTGCAGTTGTTTTTGTTCCATTTGTTGTGCTTGTCTGATTATTTTTACTGCTCTGATTTGATTTCTGGCTGGAGCTTGTATTTGGTTTTGTGTTTGATTTGGAATCTGTTTTTGTGCCGGATTCGTCTTTGATTTTTTCAGTTTCAACAGTTAATATCAAATCTTCATACACGGATGGCAGAGTGATTATTCCATCTTTTACCTGACTTGTGACATCCGTATCTCCGAGCAGAACCTTTTTTATTTTCCATCCTTTTTCAGGGCTGAGTTTCAATTTTGGTTCTGAAAACCGTTCTACAAGAATAACATTTTCTTCTTGATTTTCCTCTTGGTTTTCTCCATCAAGGCTGACCGTAATATGTTCTCCTTTTACGGTAATCTTATGGGAATCGGGCACGTCTGCACGAATTACGCTTTGAACCGTCTGGTCTGACAAATCATCGGGCGAATTTCTATCGGCTGCAAAAACCGTTCCCTGCACACTGACAAGCATACAGATTCCAGCCAGCACAGCGATTTTTTTCTTCACATTATCTCCTCCAATTCACAAGTATCATGTATAGCAAATCTCTACTACATTGATATTTGACGTTGCATGATTTTTTCATATACAAGGCAGCGGAATGAAACGTAGCGGGGCTATGGTGATTGACGCTAACGCAGTAGATGACAAATCAGGCACGTCAATCATTCGCTGTCTACATAAGAGATTGTAAACGTAACCGTATCCGAGTAAGAACCGGATGCCGCTTTATTCCAGTCATCTTGTTTAATGTCGATAAGCAGAGAAGTTTCTTCTCCCTGCGCCGTATATTTTGCTGACGTAAATGGAGTCTCTTTTCCTTCTTCCAAAATCTGATATGGAATTAATTTACTTGAATCTTTCTGGTTCATCAGATTTCCTGCGGAGTTCATCGATACTTCAATACATTTTCCATCTTCTAACCATACTTTTTCCATTGAAATTTTTCCAAAGCTTTCTGTCAGTTTATTAAACTGGACATTGGTATCCTGTGGAATCACTACGGTATATGCCGGTTTGATTTTCGTTGAAATTTTCAGCGTCTGATTTTGATAAACGGATGGCAGAGTCAGTTTTTTATTGCTCAGCTGACTGGTGATATCTACGCCATCTAAAAGGATTTTATCAATCTCCCATCCGTCTTCGGTTTCAATCGTAAAGGTTGGAGTTGAAAAACGTTCTACCGGAAATGCATCTCCTTCCCCTTCATCTTTTGAGTCCTCGTAAGTAATCGTAACGTGCGCATCTTTATCGATTGTAATCGTATGTTTATCCGGTACAGTTGCACTTACAGTACTGCTTCGCTGGTCGCCTGAAGTGGTTGCTGCCAAAGCAATAATCCCCTGCTGCGTCATCATGACTGTCATTCCTATTAAAACTGCCATAATTGTTTTTTTCTTCATAATACTTCCCCTCTCATTTATTTATCATCCACGTAGGAAATCGTAAATGTCACGGTATCTGCATAATCTCCCGACGGTGCTTTGTTCCAGTCATCTTGTTTAATACTGATGGTAAGCGGTGTCGCTTCTCCTGCCGTGTGATACCTCGCTGACACAAACGGTGCCGTTTCTCCCGTTTTTAAAATCTGATAAGGAATCACATCACTCAGATTATTTTTGTTTTTCAATACTCCGTCAGAACTTAAAGAAACTTCAATGCATTTTCCCTCATCAAGCTGTGCATTTTCTACCTGAATCTTTCCAAATGATTCTGATAACTGATTAAATTCAATTTCTGTATCCACCGGAATCAGCACTGTATATGCCGGATTTACTGTATAACTTACCGTTGTCGTATTATTTGCATAGACAGTATTAGCAAGCATCACTGCAAAAAAGATTCCGACAGTCAGCCATTTCTTCCTCATACTTTCCCTCCTGTCTTTTTTATGTGCTCTCGGAGAGCGCCCATTACATTACTACTGTACAATCAAGGTAGTTTCTACATTTGCCCCGTTCATTGCAGAGCCATCCTCAAGTGATGCTGTCGAAATCTTTATCACAGCCGGATATTCACCTTTTTCAAGTCCATGCGACAGTGTTACATTTGTAATTGCTTTCCCCGGTTCTACCATTTTCGAGGTATACAGAGTTTCATTTGTATCTTTTAACACCAGTTCAAATGTAAAGTAGCATGGATTTCTGGCCGGATTTTCCAGATTCATTTCTATGTCTGTTGTATCTGCCGGAATTGTAATCGATGGATATCCCGGAATCCGGATTCCTTCCGGTTTGTCAGCTTCTTTATTGTTCCCGTCATCTGAGGCAGTCTCACTTGCGTTGGAGTCCAGATTCGGCTCAAAAGCCGAATCCGGAGTTTTATTTTTCTTGTCTTTGTCTGTGCCTCTTGTAAAATAAATTGCCCCTCCAATAATCACTGCAATCAGGCAGATAATAATTCCGATTAGTATTTTATTTGTTTTATTTTTGCCGTTCATCTGCGCTTCCCCCTTGCTCACTACTCATAAGTAACGTCTACATTTAAGTTGCTGAGATAATATTTATCAGAATTTTTTCCATGTGCGTCAAATTCCAATGTGATATTATCTGCATCGGTGCCGGATTTTGTATAAGTATACGTTACGGTCTCTCCGTTCTTCGCCTTGATGTCTTCTACTTCGGTTTTCCATTTTTCATAAGTCTTATTTTGTGTTCTGGAATGATAAGAAACTCTTAAATCTGCATATCCATCTTTTTCCATCGTAATCTTAAAGCTTATCTTTATCTTCATCTTGCTGTAGCTATTATGAACTGCCTGATAAGAAAGATTCGTCATATTCAGATGATATCTTGCCGGATTTTGTCCCGTATCGCCGGTTGTCTTTACGGAAGTCTGGTTTCCATCCACATAGAATGTAAATTTAGTCAGTTCATGGTCATCTGTAACCAGATATCTGTTTGACGAACTTGATGGACGATAACTGTACGAATTATTTGCTTTCCAGCTTGCATGCAACACAATATTTTCTGCATCTTCAAGTTTTGCATTTTTCTTGTCTGGTTTATAGGTTACTGCTGTCGCATTTTTCAGTTTCCAACCTTCAAAGGTCCAGCCGTATCTTGTTACATTCTGTGGAAGCGAATAATTTTTGTTGTATACACAGTTAACTTCTGACTTCTTGTTATCATATCCGTAATCAAAGGTTACTTTATACGTGTTCGCTTTCCATACCGGATACAAGGTTACAACGCCATTGTTTGCATCCGAAAGTTTGCTTACCCATGCATGGTCTCTATAATATGCAATGGTCTGGTTTGCTTTATAAGACCATCCGATGAAGGTGTAGCCTTTACATTCAAATTTGTTATCCGGCAGTTGTTTTGTCTGTGTATAATTCATTTTTATCTCACTCATTGAGCCGGTTGTTCCGACTCCACAGGTGGTAAAGCGGATGGTGTAAGTATTTTCCTTCCAGTTTGCGGTGTAACTGCGGTTTTCAGTTGAACCTTTTGTAATCGTCACTGTCATTTTATTCTCAGAAAGCCCAGTTCCACTCCATCCGGTAAAGGTATAGCCTGTCCGTTTCGGAGTTTCCAGACGAATTGGTCTGCTTTCCACATCGTAGCTTTCCGGATTAGAAGCACTTCCGCCATTTAAGTTATAGCTGATAGTATAAGTTTCTTTCTTCCATATTGCGGTGCACATCAGATTCTTTGCCGGCATTTCCGATGGAATTTCAATGTTCCAGCTAACAAACTTATAACCTTTCCGTGTTGGATCTTTCGGTTTGTTAATCTTTTCGCCATATTCCAGAGTCATTTCTTTGATTTCATTTCCGCCTTCTGTGTTAAAGCGGATGGTGTAAGTATTTTTCATCCAGACTGCCGTATAAGTTTCGTCATTGTCCGGCATCGTCTCAACGACTTCTTTATCCCATCCGACAAAGGTATAACCTTCCCGTTTTGGATTTGGTGCAGTCACTGTACTCTGATAACGAGCATCAGAAACCTTATCTGCTTCTCCATTTTCAAGAACAAAGGTCAGACGGTGAACATTTCTTGTATAGTAATACTGAATCACTGTCATCTCTGCGCCGTCTACTTTCTTTGTCTGTACCTGTGGTGAGGTAAATCCTGTGTAAGAAGTTACTTCCGGTGTCACAGTGCTGTCAGTATCGGCAGTTTTAATTTCACGTTCTTTTAAAACATAACCCTTTCCATCTGCCTTTTCCTGATAGTGTTCTACCACGTAATTGATTTTCTTTGCTTCCCATTTTGCATATAAGGTCAGGTCTTGATCCGGCATTGTTCCGGTAAATGCAGTTTCATAATTCTCATCCAGATACCAGCCTGCAAAGGTGTAACCCGCTTTTGATACGCCTGCAATCGCTGAACCATACCGCATCGTCTGAACACTATCTTCCCTGCCATCACAGAATTTCTCTGTTAAGGTGTGGGTGTTTCTCAGATAACGGTAAGTAATATTTAATGTTCCATCTGCCGTTACGGTTGCTGTCTGTGTCTCTGGTGAGATAAATCCTGCATAAGTCTTAACTTCCGGTGTCACACTGCTGTCAGTCTTTGCTGTAAAGCTCTCTGTACCTGCTGAGGTATATCCGTCATCATTTGCATTTTGCAGATAATGGCGCACGCTGTAGGAAACATCCTGTGCCTCCCATTTTGCATACAGAGTCAAATCTTTCGCCGGAACTGTTCCACCAAATTCCTGTTTTAACTCTTTGTCGAGATACCAGCCAGCAAACTGATAGCCCATCTTTTCCGGACGATATTCGATTTTTGATTCATACGCCGGTTCTAATGTAATGTTCTCACTGCCGTTGTTTCTGTCTATTGTCACATTGTAGCTGTTACGCTGATAGTAATAATTGAACACTTCCATATCATCCGATACCTGAAGTTCATAATACTGTTTTTCCGGTGAAGTGAATCCCTCATAAGTCTTAACTTCCGGTGCTACCATTTCACCTGCTGTACCGATAAAATTTTCACTCTCAGCCAGTTCATAATTTTCACCAAGTCGCACTTCCTGAATGTAATGGTTGACACGATAGGATTTCTTTCCAAGCTCCCATTTTGCATAAAGTTTCAGACTGTGTGCCGGCATTTCTGCCTTCTCAAGCGGTTTGGTCAATGCTTCATCTAAATACCAGCCGACAAATGCATAACCGGATTGTTTTGGAATATAGGAAATTTCTTCACCAAATAAAGTATCTTCAACCTTATCTGCTTCTCCATTATTCTGTACATAAGTAACCGGATTGGAAACTCGGTCATAATAATATTCAATGCTGGTATCTCCATAAGGACTTACGACTTCTTTCTTCGCCGATGGAGAAACAAAACCTTCATAAGTTTTTACTTCCGATGTCACTTCACTGTCTGTAAGTGCAGTTTTCACTTCTTCTTCCACAAGCGTATAAGTCTTTTCATCGGTTGCAGGAAGATCCTGTTTGTAATGTCGTACGATGTATTCGGAATCTGTCGGTTCCCATTTTGCATATAAGAACAAATCATTGTCCGGCATCGTTCCGCTAAATGCAGTCTGATAAGTATCATCCGTGTACCATCCGCCAAACAGATATCCCATCCTTCCCGGGGTCTCAACAATCGATGCGCCATACTGAAGCCAGTAACGAATGATTTCTTTGCCATCAAATACCAGATTAATCTCATGCATATTTCTCTGATAACGATATTCAATGACAAGACTTCCATCTCCTAAAACCTTTTCTGTAACGGTTTCCGGTGCAGTAAATCCTGTATAACTTTTCACTGCCGGAGTTACCATTTCACCTGTCTTTGCAGAGAATACTTCTTCTTCCACTAATTCAAAATTATTCTCTTCTATCGGTTCTTCTTCATCGATGGATGGGTCGATTTCCACGCTGTTTGCCTCGACTTCTTCGTTATGAACCACTTCCTGAAGATGTCTTACCGTATAATTTACTTTCTGTGTTTCCCATTTTGCATAAACTGTGCAGTCCTCTCTTGGCATTGTTCCGCCAAATAACTGCTCATGCGCTTTGTCTAAATACCAGCCTTCAAAGGTATATCCATCCCGAACCGGTACCGGAAGGGAAATCTTATCGCCTGGTTTGGCACTTACTTCTGTCTCGTCAAGTGTTCCGCCATCCGGGTCATATGTCAGTTTATATTCATTTAAATCATAGTAAACTTTTAATACCAGACTTCCATCTGCTTTTACTTTGCCTTTTGGAAGCTGCCCTTTTAAGTGGTAAACTGCCTCATCATAATCTGCTTCCGGTGCAGTTACTTCTTCTGCTGTCTTTCCGGAGAAGGTCTTGATTTCACCCACTTCATAGCCTTCTCCATCCGGATTCTGGATATAATATTTTACAGAATAAGCAATACCGTCTAATGGTTTCCATTTTGCCCGATAAGTCTTATCTTCTGCCGGAACATTTTCCGGAACTTCGCTGTCCCATCCATCAAATTCATATCCCGGTCGATATACCGCCGGTGTCGGCATGAGACTTCCGTACTTATAAATTCCCTGTGAGAGAATTTCTCCCTCAGATTCAAATGTGATTTTATGCTGTTCTCTCGCATAATAATATTCGATTTCCGTACTTCCATCTGCCTGTATCGTCTCGGTAATCTCAGGCGGAGTCTCAAATCCTGTCCGTTTCGTCGGAGTCGGTGTCACCTTAGAACCTGTCTTTGCCTTATATTTCACCGGAGTCTGCGCTTCATAGACACCATTTGTCTTTTCCACATAGTCCACAACCGTGTAATCCACATCCGCTGCTTCCCATTTTGCATAAACCAATGCATCATTGTCCGGCATGTTTGTCGGAATCGTATACGGTTTAGTCAGTTCTTCATCGCTGTACCAGCCTGCGAAATTGTAACCTAAACGTACCGGATTTTTCGGTGCCTGAATCGGAACATTGTATTTTCCTACAATTGTTTCAATGTAAGAACCGCCGTTACTCTGGAATGCAATGTAATAACCATCCCGAAGTTTATCCCAGTGCAGATAAATCTTTCTTGTAATCGCTTTTGTATTAAATGTGCCCTCCTGGCTCTTCCAGGTAATTATCATTTCTCCATCCTGTTCCGGTTTGTTTTGCGGGTCAACACTAATGATGTTTGTCGCAGGGTCATAACTAAATGCCGGATTTGTCATCACGATGTTAAAGTATTTTGAATTATCATCATAAATCTTTTCAAAATATTTTCCATCGTTTAAGCCATCTTTCATGTGCATGTACTGCATCTTGAAATAATTATCAGAAAGCTGTACTGACTGAATGTCACGCTTCATGCTAATCTCTTCAACTTCATTCTGCGTGTATGCAAAATCCAGGACGCTCTCAAGGCTTCCAACCCGATAGAGCGGCCATTCATTTTCATACAAGGTCGGACTGTAGGTAAATGCATTGGCAAGTGCCTGCGCCTGGAATTTAATTTCAAGATAAATACCGATTTCCAGATAAATCGCACCCATTGCCCTGGTCTGTCGTCCCGTCGATGCCGCATATTTTAATTCATAATACAGATAACCCCAAACCTGCGCATATCCACCGGCTTCTGCCGAGATACCCACGCTGGCAAGTTTCGTAGAAATCAGACCAACCTTGATTGTAAGCCTTACTCCTGCCCGAAGTCCCAGCGTTCCCATCGCATAAGCAGTAAATTCGTATTGTTCTTCGCATAAATCAATCGTATCACTGGTTGCGCTTCTGTCTTTTACTTTTACACAGAACACATAACGTTTTGCATTTTTATACCAGTAACTCATACCCATTGAAATATTGACATTTGCAGATACTACAAAGTCTAAACGTACTTCAATATCGATAATTAATAAGACACGGAAATGCCGTTCCAGCAGCTTGCGGTTATAGATTTCCACCCAGTCCGAATCTTCTTCTAACAGTTCCGAATATCGCTCGGCAAGGCTCTTAGAAACCGAAATATCATCTCCTGAATCACCAAGACTTCCTGACAATTTCGATTTATCCGCAAGATAATCCTCGCCATTTTCCATCATGCTCTTCAGTTCTTCCGTTATCTTGTTGACACCTTTTCTAAGTTTTGAGCCATTATCGATAAATCCGGATTCTACGACCTTAAAGTTTACATTTAAACCGATTCCGGTATATTCATATAAATCAAAGGATGCCGTTACTCGATAATCTGCGATATAAGGGAAAATCCCCCATCTCTTCCAGACTGCTTTTCCATTTACATTAATGTTGACACGAACTTCCTGTTCAAATGTCGCTGTCACTAAAATTTCAATGTTTGCGCCCTGTGCAACTTTGATGGTAATCTTTACACCTATATCGAGTGCCATGCGCACACCACTGATATCACCATCAAAATGCTTCAAGGTCGTTCCAAGATTTGCCTTTACATGGTCAAGCTCTGCGGTCACACGACCAGGCTTTCCGCCTGCAAACGGCATGATTTTATTTATGTTTGTATTCGGCTGCAATGAAATTCCCGCGCCCAAATCATTGGACAAGGATTGTTCTAATTCTTCAAAGGATTCCGTCTGCATCGCTGCTTCGGCAATTCGCTCTACCACTTCATTTGCAAATCCACTCTCAACTGCCTGCTGTTCGATTTCATCTTCAAACTCGCCACGGTCGGTATCTTCTAAAAGTTCATTTCCATCTACTTTCTCTGTTCGATACACATCCATTGCTATCTGAATTTCTTCCCACGAAACAGGCACATAGTCTAATATGTAATCCTCCCCTGAAACAGTAACGCTTTGAATCTCCCCATAGAAAAGTGTCTCACTGTTAATGTCCGTATAAAATGCAAGAAAATCACCGGCGTCAATTGTTGTCTCACTGTTAAGATTCATTGCCTGACTCATCTCGTCATCGCCGAAGGTCAAATCACTGACAGCAACTGTCGCACTGTTATTGTCTAAATCTCCATCCTTATCTTTTTCAGCAAGAAGTGGAATCACATCCGGCATAAATAATACATCTTCTGCCTCAGCGCCACGATAACTGTAAGATGTTCCATTTACTGCTGTAATTTCAAAAAAGGAAACATCACTGTTCTCTCCGGACGACAATTCCATCGTCGGAATTACATCACCTGAATAGACTGCAATCTTATCTCCAACACTTAATTTCTGTTTGGTATAAGTAAATGTTCCGGAAGTTTCACTTCCCTCTTCCTGTACGGAACCATCTGCCCCAACTGTCATAACTGCGACGGAAACTGATTTTGCTTTCTGACCATTTACGGTTAAATCACTTAAATCATTTGTATGAATGTACTTAAGCTCACTTCTTAACTTTGCATTTTCAATTTCTGCCTTATAAACTGTAAAATCATACTCACGAATGCTTGTGTCATAGCCGGTAAAATACAGCGCCTTGTTTTTTAATTCCAGTTTGTAAGAAGCACCTTCCGTCCATCCATTTTCCTTTCCAACGGTAAATGTCTGGTCGCCGTTTTCGGTGATACTTAATACAATTTCTTCCGAAGGGTCGCTTACATTCTTAATCGTACATGCCTGCCGAAGTTCTTCTGCCGTTAATTTTCCACTCGTATCGGTAATCGAAATGGTGAAATCCGTTGCCACATCATACGCTCTCGCATAAGTTTCCATCGTGACCGTATCTAACGGCTGGGTATCGGTATAAGCCGCATATAACGTAATATCGCCTAACAGCCTGTCTCTGCTGTCAACATACTTGGTACATTCCGCATCATAACACCAGCCGATAAATGTTGCAGATTTTTTGACCGGCTCCGGCAGATTTGTAAGAGCCGTTCCTGCCGGAAAGGACTGGTCGGTTAATGCAACATTTTCGCCCGCTTCATTTTGGGTATCCTGATACTGCGTACCACCGTTTGTCTCATAATGAACGGTATAACGTGTCTCTTCAAATGCAATATCAAATGTCAGCTTATCGGTATATTCCCCTGTATAACTCGGTGTATCCGTTACGGTACAGTTAAAATTCTCCTCTGTCTTATTTTCCTCTGCACTTAAACTTGTTACAACCGAATTGTTTTCGAGCTTTGTACCGCCCTCTTCCCCTCGGAGTTCATAGCCCAATTCATGCTTTCCGTTTTTCAGCTTCCAGTCATTTTCTGACGCAACTGACACACTCACATAATCTTTGTCGTAAAATCCACCTGCTTTTGCTGAAATAGAAAGCGTTCCGCCATCTGCCGATACCGTCTGTGGAATATCAATATAATAATAACGCTCAATCCATTTCGCATAAAGTACGATAGCTCCGGAATGGTCCGCTGTATCTAAGGATGTAATGCGTTCCCCACTAAAATTTTCATCCTCATACCAACCGCCAAACTCGTATCCCGCCTTTGTAATATTTTCTTCTGTCGGCAGTTCACCTGCCGGATAAGTGTCCGGTGCTTCATACCCCGATGTAAAAGCACCACCATTCATCTTATAATCAATGCCATTTTCCAAAGCTTCATCTTGATTGCTTTCACTTGAAACTGCGGTACTCGCATTCCCTTCATTTACTTGATTGTCCGCAAAAACCGGCATCGGTATGGATGTAACAAATAATGCTGCACTCAGCATCATACTAATCAGACGTTTTTTCATACTTCCCCTCCCCTTCTTTGAATTATTCCCTCTCGCAGTCTTTCCTTGCTTTGCTTTCGAAAGGTAATTTTTCGTTCAATAACCATTACATCTTTAACATTAATTTTATCAAAAACGGATTTTGTTTCACATGCCCGTTTGACATCAAAAAAGTGCCTGTTTCGTATTTCATCATACGAAACAGACACTCTGTTTTTCTCTTGAATCCTATTTTATTTTATAATGTGAATAGATTTTTTGTTCGTCATAGCCAAACTTTTACTGGTTTACAAATTCTTTTATTTTCTCCCGTTTATCAATATGAAGTTTTTCCAAAATTCCCGAGACATAATGTTTTACCGTATTAACTGACAGTCCCAGATGTTCCCCGATTTCCTGATTCGTCCAGTCACGGCAGGCAAGCATTGCAATGGAAAATTCCAACGGTGTGAGCAAATCCGTAACTGCCTTTTGCATCTTCGGATTATGAATCTTCATCCAGCCTCTGCTA
>ERZ869979.382-NODE-382-length-13555-cov-5.194168_pt1 | contig 13555 bp, 13 predicted proteins | sample MGYA00521269_ERZ869979 | MGnify/ENA primary metagenome ERZ869979 (study PRJEB32232, sample SAMN07284974) | human gut metagenome | biome: human-associated habitat; material: feces | host: Homo sapiens | place: Tanzania | collected 2014-04-05 ... | reverse complement strand
ATGATTTCGGTTTGGCCGAAGTTCTATGATACCGTAAAGAATTACAAGGAACTGGATGCCAAGGGCTGGATGTATCACCAGGCTATCAAGGATGATATCCACGACTGGCTCGGTTTCCGCGGCTCCTTCTATGATGCCTACGATGCCGGAGCCAGAAAGATGTTCTGGCGACAGATGGATGAGAATCTCTATACCAAGTATAAGTTCGGTATCGATGCCTGGTGGATGGATGCATCTGAGCCAAACGTTCGCGATTGCACCCCGATGTGGTACCGCAAGGCACTTTCGGGTCCTACTGCCCTGGGCACATCTACCGAGTATTTCAATGCCTACAGCATCGTGAATGCCGACGCCATCTACAATGGTCAGCGCAGCGTGAACCCTAACCAGCGTGTCTTCCTCCTCACCCGTTCCGGTTTTGCAGGCGAACAGCGCTACAGCACCGCTACCTGGTCGGGCGACATCGCTACCCGCTGGGAGGATATGCGTGCGCAGATGACTGCCGGACTGAACTATTCCATGGCTGGTCTTCCTTTCTGGGGAATGGACCAGGGCGGTTTCTGTGTGGAAAACCGCTATGTGGCTGCCCAGCAGGAGTTTGATAAGAATGGTACCGAGAATGCCGATCTCAAGGAATGGAGAGAGTTGCAGGCTCGCTGGAACCAGTTCGGCTGTTTCGTTCCGCTCTATCGTGCCCACGGTCAGTGGCCATTGCGTGAGGTTTGGAACATCGCTCCAGCCGATCATCCTGCCTACAAGACCATCGTAGCCTACGACAAGCTCCGCTATCGCCTGATGCCTTACCTCTACAGTATGGCGGGTATGGTGCATCTCAAGGATTACACCATGATGCGCGGACTGGTGATGGATTTCAATGGCGATGAAAAGGTTTTGGATATCAAGGACCAGTGGATGTTCGGTTCTGCCCTGATGGCTTGTCCGGTGGGCGAGTATCAGAAGTATTCTCGTAATGTCTATCTGCCTAAGCAGAAGGGCTGGTACGATTTCTATACCGGAGAATATCATGCGGGCGGTCAGACCATCGTGGCTGATGCGCCATACGATAAGATTCCAGTCTTCATCCCAGAGGGTGCCATCCTTCCGATAGGTCCTGAGATGCAGTGGAGTGATGAGAAGAAGCCGGAGCTGATCGACCTCTATGTCTATGCCGGCAAGGATGGCTCTTATACCTTGTACGAGGATGAGGGTACGAACTATAACTACGAGAAGGGCAAGTATGCTGTGATAGATTTCAAGTATGATGATGCCCGCAAGCAGGTTACCATCGGTGCCCGCAAGGGTAGTTTCGACGGCATGCTCCAGAAGCGCCGCTTCAACATCATCCTGGTAGATCAGAAGAAGCAGCAGGGTGTGAATCTCGCCAAGTCGCCTAAGGGCAAGGTAGTGAAGTATGCAGGTCAGGCAATTACTGTAAAATTGAAGTAATATGAAGAAGATATTTGCTTTGGCAATTCTACTATTGGGCGCTCAGTCTTTGAGCGCCCGCGATCGCCAGTCTTTTGATAAAGACTGGCTTTTCGTTTTGGCTGATAGTGCCGGTATGCAGAATTCGGAGTATGCCGACGGGCATTGGCGCCGCCTGAATCTCCCTCACGACTGGGCGATAGAGGGCGATTTCTCTCCGTCAAATCCTTCGGGAGCCAGCGGTGGTGCTCTTCCGGGCGGCATCGGATGGTATCGCAAGCACTTCTCTCTTTCGCCAGACGAGAAGTACGACCGCTTCACCATCACCTTCGATGGCGTGTATATGAACTCCACCGTCTATATCAACGGCCACAAGCTCGGCACCCGTCCCTACGGCTACAGCACTTTCGAGTACGATCTTACACCTTATATATATAAGAAGGGTGATAACGTCATTGCCGTGAAGGTAGACAACAGCGACCAGCCCAACAGCCGCTGGTATTCGGGCTGCGGCATCTACCGCCACGTCTGGCTTACCAAGACCCTGAAGAAGGCGTACATCCCGCAGTGGGGGCAGTATGTTTCTACCACGCCGAAGGGGGATGTCAGGGTGAAGGTGGATTTCCATGCCAATGGCAGCAGGATGAAACTCTCCATCCGCAATACCATCTACGATGCGGCTGGCAAGGTGGTGGCAAGGAGCCAGGGCAGCCAGAGTCAGCAGCTCAAGGTAAGGAAACCGCATCTCTGGTCTATCGGCAAGGGCTATCTCTATACCGTGAAGAGCGAACTGGTGGTGAATGGCAAGGTGGTGGATACTGCCACTACGAAGACCGCCTTCCGTGATGTGAGGTTTGATGCCCGGAAGGGTTTCTTCCTCAATGGCGAGAGTATGAAGATCAATGGCGTGTGCGAGCATCACGACTTCGGATGTCTCGGTGCCGCCCTCAACGAGGATGCGCTTCATCGCAAGCTCACCATCCTCAGGGATATGGGTGTGAATGCCATCCGAAGCAGTCATAATCCTCCGGCTCCCGAACTCCTGAATATGTGTGATTCCATGGGAATCATGGTGATGGACGAGAGCTTTGATATGTGGCGCCGCAAGAAGTCGAATGGCGATTATGCCCGCTTCTTCGATGAATGGCACCAGCGTGATCTCTCTGATCTGGTGAAGCGCGACAGGAATCATCCTTGCATCATCATGTGGAGCATCGGCAACGAGGTACTCGAACAGTGGTCGGATGCCGCGGCAGATACGCTGAGTCTGGAGCAGGCGAATCTCATCCTGAATGCCGGTCACGATGCCTCTACCCTGGCGCATGGCGATGAGTTGAGCGTGAACTCTCTTCTCACCCGTCATCTGGCTGATATCGTGAAGAAGTATGATCCGTGGGGAAGCCGTCCGGTTACAGCCGGATGCAACGAGCCTGATCCGAAGAATCATCTCTTCAAGAGCGGTGCCATCGATGTCATCGGATTCAATTATCATCATCAGTGGGTGAAGGATGTTCCTAAGAATTTTCCGAACAAGCCGTTCATCTTCTCCGAGAGTGTTTCGGCACTCCAGACGTGCGGTTATTACCGGATGCCGAGCGACAGCATCTATACGGCTCCGGTGGAGTGGTGGCTGCCATATACCGATCCATCCTTCAAGTGTTCGGCGTATGACAATATGCATGCCTCCTGGAGCAGTACGCACGAGGAGACCTGGGATGTGGTGAAGCACAATGATTTCGTGGGCGGACAGTTTATCTGGACGGGTTTCGATTATATCGGCGAACCGACTCCTTATGCCTATCCAGCCCGCAGCAGTTATTTTGGCGTCATCGACCTGGCAGGTCTTCCTAAGGACAGCTATTATATGTATCAGAGTGAGTGGACGAAGAAGCCTGTTCTCCATCTCTTCCCTCACTGGAACTGGCTTCCGGGTCAGCAGATAGATATGTGGTGCTATTACAACCAGGCAGATGAAGTAGAGCTGTTTGTCAATGGCAAGAGCCAGGGCATCCGGAAGAAGAAGATTCATGGAGAGGAAAATACTGGCGCAGCCAATGCCGTTTCTGCTAAAGCAGCCGCCAAAGCTGCCAAAGCAGCCAATGCTGGTTCCAATGCTGGTGCCGCAAATGCTGGTGCCTTTGATCGCAGTACCGAGTACCACGTAATGTGGCGAGTAACTTTCGAGCCAGGCGAAGTAAAGGTTGTAGCGAGAAAGCAGGGCAGGGAGATCTCATCCCAGACCATCAAGACAGCCGGTCCTCCTCATCATCTCGTCTTGAAGAAGACCTATCAGAACACCCTTGCCTCCGCTGCCCAGACCCCGTCAGGCGTTCCTGGGGATTTGCAATCTGGCACCCCGTCAGGCGTTCATACCCCGTCAGGCGTCCCTGGGGATTTGCAATCCCCAGCATCCCCTACAACCTTCGTAGAAGTCAATGTAGTAGATAAGGATGGCAATCTCTGTCCGAATGCCGAGAACGAGATATATTTCTCTTCCACCGCCGAAATCCTGGGCACAGATAACGGCAATCAAACCTCCCTGGAGCGTTTCACCGATCCAAAGAGAAAGGCATTCTTCGGCAAGTGCATCATCGTATTGCGAGGTCACGGCACGCTCCGTGCCGAATCCATAGACTTGCAACAAGCCACCCTTCAATTATAAAAACAAAAAAAGCATGCCAAAGTCATTTCGACTTTGGCATGCTCATTTAAGTTACATACAGCTCGTCACGCCCAGAGAGTCGGCAATGACAGTGCAAAGGTACTGCAATTTTCTGATAACGCCAAAAATCACCCCGCAGAGTTCTGTTAAACGCCGTTAACATTTGCGCCGTTTTCCGTTAATAAAAACAAGTCTATCAGTTAGCTATGAGAAAACTATGAGTAGCCGAGAGTTTCCCTATGTTTTCCCGGGAGTTCCCCTGTGGTTCTCGGCAGAGTGAATTCTCGGTTACAGTGGTTACGGTTACAGAAGTTACAGTTTTTCGAATCCCCTTTACCTTCTTCTGTCTTTAGAAAGAGATTATAAATATATACTACTTACATTCCGTAAGCTCCCCGAGACCCAGTTTACCCCCTCCAGGAAAACTGTAACTTCTGTAACCGTAACCACTGTAACCACCTCCACAAACCTCTTGATGCACTGAAACGGTGCATCAAGCATGCGATCCGTATGAACTGTGTTGGAATTGTAAAGTTCAAGGATAGGGTTACCAAAAGAGTACCTGAATAAAGGGAAAAATTTGCAGTGCACTGGTGGGGCAGGGTGAAAAATATATAAAAATTCTTTTGTCTCGATTGTTTTTGCTATCTTTGCAAGCAGATTCTGACCTGAAGAGAAGAATCGGATGACTAATTAAATAATGTAATGATATAACTCTAAACAAAAATGAAGATAAATATTGGACCGGCTACGCCTGACACGGCGTCGCACATTGCATCGCTCATCATGGAGGCGATGAACCCAGGATGCTGCCAGAATCTGGCTGGTGCTCATCATACACTGGCGGAATTCCACCAGGTGATGGAAAGACTCGTAAAAATGGAGGATAGCCAGTATAGTTACCGCAATACGCTCCTGGCTACCAATAGCGAGGGTATTACTGCCGGTATCATCGTGTCTTACGACGGTGCACAGCTCAAGGCGCTGCGCAAGCGATTCATCGAGGAGGCAAAGGCAACCTTCGGAATTGACTATACAGGAATGGATCCGGAAACACAGGAGGGCGAACTCTATATCGACAGCCTCGCCGTACCTGCTGCCTTCCGTGGCAAGGGTATCGCCAAGATGCTGCTCAAGGCGGTGATAGAAAAGGGCAGGGAAATGGGCCTTCCTGCCGTGGGACTGCTCGTGGATAAGGGCAATCCGAAGGCAGAAAGACTCTATGCCAATATGGGATTCGAATACGTGAATGATGCCGTGTGGGGTGGCCACAGCATGAAGCATCTTCAGTATCCGCTGCGCTAGTTCTCAGATTCCGGTATCCGCTGCGCTAGTTTGCTGATCCCGGTATCCGCTACTCTAATTCCTCAATCTCATCTTCGTTCATCTCCCTGTCGAGCTGGCCACGCCAGAGATACTTGCGGGTTTCGTGAACGATGATGCCGCTGAGGCAGAGCAGGGAGATGAGGTTTGGTATCGCCATCAGGGCATTCATGCAGTCGGCGATATTCCATACCAGTCCGAGGCTGATGACACTGCCCAGGAAGATACTCACAATATACAACATGCGATAGATGAGCATCCAGCGCTTGCCCTTGAGGTACTCTACGCAGCGTTCGCCATAATAGCTCCATCCCAGGGTGGTGCTGAAGGCGAAGGTGGTGAGGCCGATGGTGAGCAATGGGGCTCCTATGTATGGTATCTTGCTGAAGGCTGCCTTGGTGAGTGCTGCGCCATCGTGGTAATCGATATCAGGATAGGCGATGATGCTGGAGGTGATGACCAATCCCGTGAGGGCACAGATGATGACGGTATCCCAGAAGGTTCCGGTAGAAGATACCAGTGCCTGGCGTACCGGGTTGCGGGTCTGGGCGGCGGCAGCTACGATAGGTGCCGAACCGAGTCCCGACTCGTTGGAGAAGAGTCCGCGGGCGATACCATAGCGGGCTGCCAGCATGAGGGTGCTGCCTGCAAAACCGCCTCCGGCTGCACGGGTAGTGAAGGCGGATTCGAAGATAACCTTCAGGGCTGGCAGGAGATAGGCGTGATTGACTATCAGGATGTAGATGCAGCCCACCACATAGAAAAGCGCCATGAAAGGCACAAGCATTCCACATACTTTTGAGATGCTCTGCACACCACCGATGATGACTGCGGCACCGAGAATGGTGACGATGGCGCCGGTGATGTATGGACTGATGCCATACTGGTTTTCTACCAGTGTGGAGATGGCGTTCGCCTGTACGGTGCTGCCGATGCCGAAGGAGGCGAGGGCGGCAAAGAGGGCGAAGAGGATACCGAGCCACTTCCATCCCAATCCCTTTTCGAGGGCATACATCGGACCGCCAAGCATCTCGCCACGCTTGGTCTTGACACGGTATTTCACGGCAAGAAGACCTTCGGCATACTTGGTGGAGATGCCGAAGACACCAGTGAGCCAGCACCAGAGTACGGCACCCGGTCCACCCAGGGCGATGGCAGTTGCCACACCGATGATGTTACCGGTACCGATGGTAGCGGCAAGGGCTGTGGCGAGGGCTCCGAACTGGGAGACATCGCCCGTGGCATTCTTGTCCTTCTTGAAGGACAGCGATATCGCCTGGAAAATCTTACGCTGCGGAAAGCGAAGGCGAACCGTCAGGAAAATGTGGGTTCCCAGCAGCAGGATGATCATCGGCCATCCCCAAAGGAACGAACTGAAGGATGTGAAAAATTCGTTGATTGCTTCCATGTTAATCTCTCTTTAAAAATACAATTATAAAATCTATATCTAATTTTTTAAGAAGTTATTACTTCCCTTTTACTTCCCTTATTAATCTCTATTCCTCGAACTCTACCCGGGCATTGGGGAATCCCATAGCCTTGAACATATCGCGGAACTGCTGCCTGGCATTGCGCTGGGCGATACGGATATTGGCTGGGGTGAGGCAGCGCTTCTTCATCTGGGCATAGGCGCGGTCGTAGAGTGCCTGGCGGTCGGCTCCCGTCCACTTTCCTTCTTCGAAGAAGCTGCGGGTTCGGGCTTCGTCGATGAAGTTGTTGTCCAGCAGTCGGATAGGAGGGAGGGTGCAGACGATGGAATCCTTCCCGGCATTTGCCTGGATCCATCCTTGCTTTACATCTTTCATATTGATGCCCAGTCGCAGGGTGCCGTAATAGATGCGCACCAGCTGGTCGTCGCCGAAGAAGCCGTGACGAACGGTATCTACCAGTTCCTCGTTGCTGATGGCGAGAAACTCCCATTCGCCTATCGCCTCAATGCTCTCTACCTGGGTAGGCGACAGGGTAGTCTTCTCTTCTGTGGTTACGCTCACCGTATTATCCTTGTTAAGCCAATAGAGCGTGCCCGCGAGTATGAGGGCAAGGATGGTGAGCAGGATGATGCCATATTTCTTCATATCTTATACCTCCTTAGTTTTTATCTTTCTTCTCTACTCCCGAGTTCTGCAGGAATCCCCTGATATCATCGAGGGTGAACTTCTTGCGGAAGCTGATCTGGATGTTCTCTTCCCGGAAACCCATCTGCATGAGCATCGGGATGAGGGTATTGGCAGCACTGATGCGAGCCTGCTCCATCAGGTCGAGGTTGGGAATATCGCGGATGATGCTCTCTCTGCCCTGCTGTTCCAGTTGGGTGAGTTCGGCATCGGAGTAGTTGCTGCGGGTGAGTGAAACATACTGTTTCAGTTTCTTATGATCGATTCGGGTGCCTGTGAGTACCATCTTTGGGTCGGGCAGGATGATTTCGATCTTATCTCCTTTACGGGACACATTCTTGCCGGAGAATCCCTGGAAATCTATATACGCCTTGATGGTAGCATCCATGGGGATGGCTACCTTGCGGTTGGAGCCTGGCACGGGGATGTTGAATTCGTGCTTCAGGAAGGAACCCTTAAGCTTGAGCTGGTCATCGTGGGTGATGATCTTATGAACGTGCGCCTCGGCGGTATAAAGACGCGTGCATTTCTGTATCTGCATCACCATCGTGGGGATGGTATCGATGGCGCTCTTCTTCTCTTCTGCCGGCTTCTTGGGAGAGCAGGAGAGGAGGCTGAGGATAACCGCCGGGATGAGGATAAAAAATACTTTCTTCATACGATTAAGGGTATAATTTATATGATAAATATGTAATATATATGATAAAATATATAATAAGGATATAATAAAAGCTCTTGAAGTCAGGGTTCGCCCAAACGTCAAGAGCTTTCTTATGTGATTAGAATTTTGCCATTTTGATAGCGTCGATAGCGCACTCGTCACCCTTGTTACCCAACTTGCCGCCGCTGCGATCCTTCGCCTGCTGGAGGTCGTTGGTGGTGAGAAGTCCGTAGATGACAGGGATTTCCTGTGTGGCGTTAAGGCGCGCAATACCGTAGGTGACACCCTCGCAGATATAATCGAAGTGCGGAGTCTCGCCACGAATCACACTACCCAGTATGATGACAGCATCGTAGCCGCCATTGAGCACCATCTGATGCGCACCATAGATCAGCTCGAAGCTTCCCGGTACGGTCTTCACATGGATGTTCTCAGGGATGGCTCCATGCTTCTCCAGCGTCTTGACAGCTCCATCGAGCAAGGCGCCTGTAATCTCTGGGTTCCATTCTGCTACCACGATACCGAAGCACATGTTGCTGGCATCTGGAATCTTGGAAAAGTCGTATTCCGACAAATTATGAAGTGCTGTTGCCATAATGTTCTGATTTAGTTGGAAGCACGCTCGATATACTTATCAATCTCAGAGCTCTGAACGAGCATAGAGTTTACATACTTCTTCTTGATGTCCTGATAGATGCTCAAAGCCTCTGCCTTCTTGTTCTGGCTCTCCAGAATTTCGCCAGCCTTGATGAGGAAAGCAGGAGAGAGAGAGTTGTTGGCGTCATCCTCTGCCTTGCTGTCTGCCATGGAAGCTGCCTTCTTGAAAGCGGCTACGGCATCATCGAGCTTGTTGAGGTGAGCGTATGCATCGCCGAGGGCTGCCTGAGCGGCTGGGCTGATCATCTCGTCGCCCTTAGATGAGAAAGCATCGAGGCTCTTCTCTGCCTCTGCCCACTTGCCGAGGTTGGCATAGCAGAGACCTGCATAGAGGTTGGCGAGGTTGCCTGCATCGGTGCTGCCGTATTCGTTGGCAATCTTTGCGAATCCTACGAAGCCAGCACCATCGCCGTTGAGTGCCTGCTCATACATCTCGTTCTGGAAATAGGTCTGACCCTTGCCGAGCAATGTGCTTGCCTTGTCCTCACGAGGACCTGCAATCTGAGACATGTAAGCGAATACACCTGCGATGATAACGATCAATGCTACCACTGCGATCATAATAGCCTTCTTGTACTTCATGAAGAAGGCCTCACTAATGTTAAGGCTCTCGATTTCCTGAGCCTGTACGTTGTTGTTTGCCATTTCTTATTTTTTGTTTTTTATTATTCTATGTGATTCCTTGCTATTTTAGGTTGCAAATTTACTGATTTTTATTCAGATATTGAAATTTCTAGCCTACTTTTTTCGTTTTTTGGGCTTTTTCTGCTAACTTTGCAGTCAATTAGCAGAAAAGTATCTATGATTTTAAAGAATATTTCCATTATTAATTACAAAAACATCAAGGGCGCCAACCTGGAGCTGTCGCCCAAGATCAACTGTCTTATCGGCCATAATGGTATGGGTAAGACCAACTTTCTCGATGCCATCTACTATCTCTCGTTTTGCAGGAGTGCCAACAATCCCATCGATTCGCAGATCATCACGCACGACGAGACTTTCTTCATGCTGGAGGGCAACTACGAGAGTGATAATGGGGATATGGAGAACATCTACTGCGGCATGAAAAGGGGCACCAAGAAGCACTTCAAGCGCAACAAGAAGGAGTATAAAAGGCTCTCGCAGCACATCGGACTCATCCCGCTCATCTATGTTTCGCCTTCGGATGTCTCGCTCATAGAAGGGGGAAGCGAGGAGAGAAGAAGGCTGATGGATGTGGTGATTTCGCAATACGACAATACCTATATCGAGGCGCTGAACAACTACAACAAGGCGCTGCAGCAGAGAAATGCGCTGCTGAAGATGGAGGAGGAACCGGATGCTACGCTGATGGAACTCTGGGAACAGCAGATGGCGATGAACGGAGAAATGCTCTATGCCAAGCGGCAGGCTTTCGTGAACGAACTGGTGCCGCTGTTTCAGGAGATTTATCAGCATATTTCGGGCAACCAGGAGAAGGTGGGGCTGCATTATATTTCTCACTGTCAGCGGGGACCCTTGCTGGAGGTGATTCAGCGTGATAGGTTCAAGGATAGAGCCGTAGGATATTCATTGCACGGCATGCACAGGGACGACCTGGAATTTACCATAGGAGATTATCAGATGAAGCGCGAGGGAAGTCAGGGACAGAACAAGAGTTATGTGATTGCCCTGAAGCTGGCGCAGTTCAGTTTCCTGCAGCGTACGTGTTCGAATACCACTCCTTTGCTGCTGCTGGACGATATCTTTGACAAGCTTGATGCTCAGAGAGTTGAGGCCATCGTTCAACTGGTATCGAGTGACAGCTTCGGTCAGATTTTCATCACGGATACGAATAGGGATCATCTGGATCAGATTCTCCATCGACTGAATGGCGATTTTCGGATTTTTGAGGTGAATAATGGAGAAATTGCGTATGTTTAGAATAACGTATGTTTAGAATAACGTATGTTTTTTGATAGCATTTTTAGGAGGAGTAGCGTATGTTTAGACAGAAAGTTAAATCGATAGCAGAACTGTTGCCTGAGTTTCTGAGAAACCAGGGATTGGAGACGCCTTTGCTGCAGAGACGCCTGATAGATAGTTGGGAGACTGTGGTAGGGGCTCCTATCGCAGCCTATTGCGGTGAGAAGTTCATCAAGAACCAGACGCTGTTTGTGAAAGTGATGAATCCGGCATTGAGAGCAGATCTTACCATGAATCGCTCCATCCTGGTTCGCAGATTGAACGAGCAGGTGGGAAGCATGGTGATTGCTGATATCAGATTCTATTAAGCGCAAACTTCTTGCGCTTAATAGAATCTCTTGTTTATACCCCTTCGTCATCATCTTCTAATTCTTCTTTAGAAGTAGAAGAGGGTGAAGAGGTGGATTCGGTACCGGATTCGGTATCAAGAACCTGATCCTTGCTGATGCTGACGGCACCCATTCTTGATATTTTCAGTACCAGTGGGAGATATTCATCGCTGGTGATATCCGGGGAACCGACGCTGGCTGCAAAACTCAGATTGTTTCCTTCAGTCTTATCGAAAACGATGCCTAGAAGGGCTCCCATCGATTTCGTCTGCTTATCGAGATAACTTTCAAAGTCTGCCTTTGTAAAGGTGCGGTTGAAAAACTCGGTGCCATCGCTTCTCAGAATGCGGATGGTGATCTTGTTATCGTAATACTTGTTGGTCTTGTCCAGTTGGATGATGGGTAATTCGTGGTCGGCTTCTCGCTTTACTACCACCTTGTAATGGTTGCCCAGCCATTCCACATCTCTTGCCTGCTCATATCCGCTCATCTCCTGGGTGGGTTTGTTGGTTACCTGAGCCACTGGTTTTGGGGCAATGATTATCTTGCTCTTTTTCTTTTCTGCGCAAGAAGCCATGAGACCTATTGCCAGAATAGATAATAATATGTAGTTACTTCGTTTCATCATTGTTGTTATTGTTTTGATGGCAATGCTTTTTTGATTTGCATTGTTTCGTTATTGTTTTGATGGCAATGCTTTTTGATTTGCATTGTTTCGTTATTGTTTTGATGGCAATGCTTTTTTGATTTGCATTGTTTTCTTTTTGAAGTACAAAAGTAGTAAAAAAAGACGAGAATTCATATTGTTTGCCGTTAAAAAACGAAAAAAGCATCGACTTTCACAAGCCGGTGCTTCGGATTTACCTAAATACTAACTAATAAATTTCCTATTGAATCTTACACGATATAATAAAAGTTCAGTTTATGAATTCTAATCGTAACTTTGACGAAAGGAAAATGAAAAGGTTTAATCAAGATATAAAAAAAAGTGCTTTTTCTGCTTTTTTTTTCATTTCTTAGCAAAAGAACATCAAAAAAAACGATTTTGTTTTGTTTTTCGAACAATTTGCCGTACCTTTGCAGCATAATAAAGACATTAAGTATGAAAAAGAGGTTAATATTTATCATTTCTGTATTTTTTGCCTTCGTTTCATGTTCGCATCAGCAAACAGAAAAGAAGGAGCAAGTCATCGACACAATACCTGTGATGGTGATGCAGATACAGAAATGCAATCGCTTATATACTGCAGAAGCTCATGTTCATAAGATTATAACACATGATGACCAGCTCAATCTGAAGGGCTCACTGTTCAAGAAAGACTTTAATATTCATGTTCCCGGCTCAAACCGCAAGGTGGCCATTCCGATGGATGCGACATTAAAAGCTTATGTAGACTTTTCAGGATTCTCTGCTAAGAACGTTAACCGACAAGGTGACAAGATAGAAATCATCTTACCAGACCCAAAAGTGATACTTACCAGCAGTAAAATCAATCATGAAGGAGTAAGACAATTCGTTTCACTCACCAGAAAGAACTACAGTGATGCAGAACTGTCACAATTCGAACAACAAGGCAGGGAAAGTATCATTCGCGATATCCCGAACCTAGATATTCTAGAACAGGCACGCCAAAGTGCAGCAAACACCCTGATTCCGATGCTACAGGACATGGGATTTGCAGAAGAGAATATCAAAATCAGTTTCAGGAAGAAATTCACTTTCAACGATCTGAAGACTCTTCTGGATAAGACAACTATCGAAAAGAATCACTAAGCGAGGAGAACAATGATATGAAAAGAATACAAATCATCGTACTATTAGCACTGATCCTTATTCTGGGTGGAGCCTTCTATTGGCTCACCAAAGACAACGAGGTCAGCGTGGTACAAGAAGATAAGACTACCCTCTCACCCACTCAGGTAGAAAGCATCGAGAATATCGGTCAATGGGAATTTCTATCTGTAAGTGATGAAGAACTGATAGATACAATACGCCGTGGCTTTTTTGGCGATGACCAACTGGTACGTATCTATTACGGAACGTTGCGCTTGGGTATCGATATGAAGGATGTAAAAAAAGGATGGCTACAAGCCAGCCAGGACAGCATCGTTTGCACTTTACCTCCTATCAAACTGCTGGACCATAACTTCATAGACGAAGCGAAGACCAAGAGTTTCTTTGAAGAAGGCAAATGGACAGGCAGCGACAGACAGGCTATGTATGAGCGTGCTTATCAAGCCATGAAGAAACGTTGCTTAAACCGCACCAATATCTATACTGCACAGGCGAATGCCAAGACTCAGTTTAGAGAGATGCTGAAAGCAATGGGATTCAAAAACGTAAAGATAGAATTTGAGAAATAACAAGGTTACTGAACTTTCGCATATCAGGAAGTTAAAGGAGTTAAGGAAGTTAAGGAGTTAAGGAGTTAAGACGTAT
>ERZ869979.381-NODE-381-length-13561-cov-3.942969_pt1 | contig 13561 bp, 9 predicted proteins | sample MGYA00521269_ERZ869979 | MGnify/ENA primary metagenome ERZ869979 (study PRJEB32232, sample SAMN07284974) | human gut metagenome | biome: human-associated habitat; material: feces | host: Homo sapiens | place: Tanzania | collected 2014-04-05 ... | reverse complement strand
GTGTCGGTGCGCCTCCGCCGTAGGCGGCTCTTAGCGCGGAGACTGAAGCTGCCGCCCGCAGGCGGCTGATAAGGGGCAGGTCTGCCGCTGTTGCCCCTTTCCCGGGCGGCATCCATAAACGCGCCCCTCATCCGGCCTTACGGCCACCTTCCCCCAAGGGGGAAGGCTTAAAACGTACCCCATTGGGGCCGGAGGATGCCCTCCGGCCCCGCTTTTATTATTAGTAAGGAGGCATCTTATGCCCATTGCCATTAAGATCAACCCCGCCGATAATGTAGTCGTTGCCCTGCACCCCATCGCCAAGGGCACCGCTGTTCCCGTTGACAACACCACCGTCACTGCTGTTGAGGATATTCCTCAAGGCCACAAGATGGCCATTGCCGCCATCAAGGCGGGGGAGAATGTCATCAAGTACGGTTTCCCCATCGGCCATGCCACGGCAGACGCCGTGCCCGGCACTTGGATGCACACCCACAACATCAAGACCAACCTTTCCGGTGAGATCGAGTACAGCTACCATCCCGATGTCCACCCACTGACCCCCGCCCCCGCCGAGACCTTTATGGGCTACCGCCGCAAGGACGGCCGCGCCGCCATCCGCAACGAGATCTGGATCATCCCCACCGTGGGCTGCGTGAACGATATCGCCAAGAAGATGGTAGCCGACAATCAGGATCTGGTCACTGGCTCCATTGAGGGTCTGTACACCTTCACCCATCCCTTCGGATGCAGCCAGACCGGCCACGACCACGCACAGACCCGCAAGCTGTTGGCTGCGCTGGTGCGCCACCCCAATGCCGCCGCCGTTCTGGTGCTGCATCTGGGCTGCGAGAACCTGCAGCACGATCAGTTCGTGGAAGAGCTGGGCGAGTATGACCACGACCGGGTCAAGTTCCTGACCTGCCAGGATGTGGACGACGAGTTCACCGCCGCCCGTGAGATCCTGAAGGAGCTGGCTGCTTACGCCGGTCAGTTCAAGCGTGAGCCCATCCCCGTGTCCGATCTGGTGGTGGGCATGAAGTGCGGCGGCTCGGACGGCCTGTCCGGCATCACCGCCAACCCCACCATCGGCCGCTTCTCCGACATGATGGGCCAGCGCGGCGGCTCTACCGTGCTGACCGAGGTGCCCGAGATGTTCGGTGCAGAGGGCTTCCTGATGGATCGCTGCATCAACAAGGAAGTGTTCGTCAAGGCCGAGCACATGATCAACGGCTTCAAGGATTACTTCATCAGCCACAACGAGGTGGTCTACGACAACCCCTCTCCGGGCAACAAGCAGGGCGGCATCACCACCCTGGAGGACAAGAGCTGCGGCTGTGTCCAGAAGGGCGGCACCGCCCCCATCATGGACGTCATCGGCTACGGCGACCCCGTGGTGACCAAGGGCCTGAATATGCTCTACGGCCCCGGCAACGATCTGGTGTCTGCCACCGCCATGACGGCAGCAGGCGCACACCTGATCCTGTTCTCCACCGGCCGCGGCACTCCGTTCTCCGCTCCGGCTCCCACCCTGAAGATCTCCACCAACACCCCGCTGGCCGAGAAGAAGTCGGGCTGGATCGACTTCAACACCGGCGTCATCGCCGACGGCGAAAAGACCATCGACGAGGCGGCAAAGGATCTGCTGGATCTGGTCATCCGCGTTGCCAGCGGCGAGCAGACCAAGGCGGAGAAGCACGGGTTCCGCGAGATCTCCATCTTCAAGGACGGCGTTGTGCTGTAACCGATAAAGGCTTTCCCTTGAGGGGAAGGCAATGGCTGGTTCAGGAGGTATAAATTATGAATCAGATCACCACCCAGTATGTGACCGAGAATGGTGCCTGCTACGAGCAGTATGTCATCACCGACCCGGCGGCAAAGACCGCACTGACCATCACCCCGGAGCGCGGCGGCATGATCACCGGCTTCACCCTCGACGGCGACGAGTACATCTGGACCCGCCGCCCCAACTTCAGCGAGTGCAACCGCCCCCGCTTCGGCGTGCCGGTGCTCTTCCCCAGCTGCGGCAACCCGGACAACGGCGTTCACATCTTTGACGGCAAGGCCTATCCGATGGAAACGCATGGCTTTGCAGACCTCTGCGCATGGGAAGTGGAGAGCGTCGGCCCCGACGGAGTCTCGCTGGTGCTGGAATCCACCCCGCTGACCAAGTTCCTCTATCCGTTTGATTTCACCCTGCTGGTGAACTACAACCTCGAGGGAAACAAGGCCACCATCAGCATGACCGTCATCAATGAGGGCGACCAGCCGATGCCGTTCAGCTTCGGCTATCACCCCTACTTCATGGCTTCCAAGCTGGAGAATGTCGATTTTGACATCCGGTGCGCCACCTGCTCGGAGAATGCCAAGGGCGAGCAGCCCGCCGCCCCGGAAAAGATCACCCTGACCCGCAAGGAGGGTGCAGACAACACCATCCGCCTGCTGACCGGCGTGCAGTTCCCCATGACCTTCACCGACAAGGGCAATGGCCATAAGGTCACCGTCGATGCCGACGAGACCTTTGACAACGGCGTGCTCTGGCAGCAGGACGCCGAGAGCTTCGTCTGCATGGAGCCGTGGAACGGCTGGGCCAACAGTGTCAACGAAGAGGGCAAGCATGAAGTCCTCGAGCCGGATGAGGCCATGACCAGCGAGTGGAGCATCACCATCGAGAAGGTCTGAAGCGTCTGACCGGCCAATTCCTCTAACATAAAAACTCCCCTGCACCACGTTCAAAAACGGTGCAGGGGAGTTTTTTATCTCAAAATGGGATGTAGGCTTATCGGTTTACTGTGCAGCCACAGAGGAAGCGGCCTCGGAGGAAGCAGCCTCAGAGGAAGCAGCCTCAGAGGAAGCAGCCTCGGAGGAAGCGGCCTCAGAAGATGCAGCCTCGGAGGAAGCAGCCTCAGAAGATGCTGCAACCGAAGAAGCAGCAGAAGAGGCGGAGGAGGAAGCGGTGGAAGAGGAAGAACCGCCGCAAGCGGTCATGCTGACAGCCAGAACAACAGCAACTGCTGCAATACCAATATTCTTGAGTTTCATACGTAAAGACTCCTTTGGTGAAATTTTTCTTCTTGCAGATAAACTTGTGTGAAATTTACCTGCGAGTCTCTAGTATACTCGATTTCAGAAGAATTGCAAGTGGGATTTTTTGAAAATCCGATTACAATTTGGTAAAAGTTAGCCCTGTGCAACTTCCTGCGGGAGCGAGGTCACCGACGGCTCCGGGATGAGGTTGGTCATGCTCTTGAGGCTGATGCCGATGGTGGACAGGTTGTGCAGCATGGCGGAGGTCGCGGGCTGCAGGATGCCCAGCGCACCCAGCACGATCAGGGTCGAGTTGAAGCTCAGGACGAAGCGGTAGTTTGCGTGGACGCGCCGCTGCAGGCCGTTGGCGATGGTCTTGAGGAGTACCAGCTCCTCGAGGCTGTCGGCCTTGATGGTGATATCGGCGATCTCGCGGGCGATGGCCGCGCCGGAGTTGATGGCGATGCCGATGTCGGCGGCTGACAATGCAGGCGAATCGTTGATGCCGTCGCCGATCATGACCACGGTGTGCCCCTCGGCCTTGGCCTTCTGGACAAAGGCTGCTTTCTCTTCGGGCAGGACTTCGGCAAAGTAGTGGTCTACGCCCACCTGCCGGGCGATGGCGGCGGCGGTGCGCTCGCTGTCGCCGGTCATCATGACGGTGTTGGTCATGCCCAGTCTGCGCAGCTGGCGCAGCACCGCGGCAGCTTCGGGGCGGAGGGGATCGGCGATGCAGATGACGCCCACCAGCCGACCTGAAGCGGCCATGTACAGGTGCGAATATTCGTGGCGCAGGCCGTCGAATCTCTGCTGCTCGCCCTCCGGGATGATGCAGTGCTCATCCTCAAACACGAAGTGATGGCTGCCGATGACCACCCGCTCGCCGCCGACCCGGCTGGCAATGCCGTGGGCGACGATGTACTCCACCTCAGAGTGCATCTCCTCGTGGGAAATGCCCTGCTCCTTGGCGGCGCGGACGACGGCGTTGGCCATCGAGTGGGGGAAGTGCTCCTCAAGGCAGGCGGCCAGCTGCAGCACATCCCGCTTATCACAGCCGGAGAAGGGAACCACATCCACCACCTTCGGGGTGGCGCGGGTCAGCGTGCCGGTCTTGTCGAACACGATGGTGTCGGCCTTGGCCAGCGTCTCAAGGTATTTGCCGCCTTTGACGGTGATGTGGTAGCTGCCGCATTCCCGCATGGCGGAGAGGACGGCCAGCGGCATGGACAGCTTGAGGGCGCAGGAGAAGTCCACCATCAGGATGGAGATGGCGCGGGTGACGTTCCGGGTCAGGGCGTAGGTGGCCGCGGTACCGGCCAGACACCAGGGCACCAGCTTGTCGGCCAGCTGCAGGGCACGGTTCTCGGTGCTGGACTTCAGCTTCTCGGATTCCTCGATCATCGAAACGATCTTGTCGTAACGGGTCGCGCCGTCAGCGGCAGCGGCGGCAAAGACGCACGCGCCCTCCTCAACTACGGTACCGGCATAGACGGTGGAGCCTGCGCTCTTCCGCACGGGCATGGATTCCCCGGTCAATGCGGCCTGATTGACCATGGCTTCGCCCTCGGTCACAGTGCCGTCCAGCGGGATCATGTTGCCGGAGCGGACGATGATCTCGTCGCCGGGCCGCACCTTGGTCAGGGGCACCAGCACCTCGGCATCCTGTGCGCGGACCCAGACCTGATCGACGTTCAGAGCCATGCTGCGGGCCAGATCGTCCAGACTCTTTTTGCGGGTCCACTCTTCCAGCAGGGAGCCGAGCTGGAGCAGGAACATCACGGAACCGGCGGTGCCGTAGTCGCCGCGCAGGATCGAGACGCCGATGGACAGGGCGTCCAGCACCTCGACCTCCAGCTTGCGGTGGAGCAGGCACTGCACACCTTTCCAGACGAAGCCCAGCGAGCGGAAGACGGTGTAAGCGGTGGCCAGCGGCACGGGCAGGAACAGCTTGCGGAAGATCCGGCCTGCCACAAGATCGAACATCCTGCCCTGATATTCCTGATTGATCTTCCGGCTGTCGGCGGAGGTCACCAGTGCGTCGTACTCGGCCACATCGAACCGATAGCCGCTCAGTGCGGCGACGGCAGCGGCACGGCTGCCGTTGTAGAGGATGACCACATCGCCGGTGCGCTCGTAAACGGTGGCGTGTTCAATGGCGTCGTGGTGGTTCAGATAGGCTTCCAGCACGTCGGCTCGGTGCAGCGTCATGCGGACAGCGCAGACGTGGACGCGCATCCGGCCGCGGCTTTCATGTAAGATGGTGCATTTCATAGAGACATTCTTCCCTTATTCTCGTTCAAAAACATGGAAAAGAGCCGCCCGAAGGCGGCTCCCTACAGTGAGCAGATTATTCAGCCTTCGCAGCGTCCTCAGTGGCCTCAGCGGTGTCCTCGATGACCTCGGCAGCGGCCTCAGCAGCGCGGGTCTCGTTGATGGCCTTTGCGTCTGCCAGAATATCCCCGGCCTGCTCCTGCACCTTGTTGACGGTCTCCATGGTGGCGTCCTTCATGCGCAGAACGGCAGCGGTGGTCTGGGTGTAGACCTTCTTGGCGTCCTTGCTGGCGAGGATCTTGAAACCGGCGGAGCCAAACACGACACCACCGACGAACAGAGCAACTTTCTTTGCATTAAACATCGTACCATATCTCCTTTTTGGGATCTTTTGGACCGCTTTTGGCGGATCTTTATCCTGAACATCTTGCGATTGGATGTTTCTGCGGCTATTATAGCACGGTTTTGCAAATTCTCAAGAGAATTCCGCTAAGTTAATAGCTATTAACTTTTTACGTCGTGTAGTTAGAAAACGCTATCCCTATGCGTGTTTTGCGGCAAACTACCGTTTGTATAGCCGAACAAACCGGAAGCGGTGCAAAAAAATAAGGCAAAGCGTCGCCGAAGGCTTGCAACCGACCCGGCATTCATTGTACAATAGAACCGGATATGCAGAAAATGAAGTGCAAAGCCGGGATCTCCGGCAGAGAAGTGAGGAAGATATGGCAGAAACGAACATTCGGGTGCTGGCACTGGATCTGGACGGTACCCTGACCAACGATCAGAAGGAGGTCACCCCCCGCACCCGGGCTGCACTGGATGCCGCCGCTGCGCAGGGCGTGACCATCGTGCTGGCTTCGGGCCGCCCCACGGCGGGCATCCTGCCGCTGGCCAAAGACCTTGGGCTGGACAAAAAGGGCGGCTGCATCCTGTCCTACAACGGCGGCTGCATCGTGGACTGCGGCACGGGGGAGACCCTCTACCAGAAGGTTCTGGGGGCGGAGTTCGTGCCGGAGCTGTGCCGCTTTGCCGCGGAGCAGGGGGTCGCCATCGTTACTTATAATAAAGAGGGCGTCGTCACCGAGCATCCGGAGGACGTGTGGGCGGCCAAAGAGGGATTTACCTGCAAGCTGCCGATGATCCGGGTGGAGGATCTGGCCGCCTATGTCGATTATCCCATCAGCAAGATGCTCATCACGCTGGATCCCGCCCGGCGGGATGAAGTCTGTGCGCTGGGGCAGAAGCAGTTTGAGGGGCGTTTGGGGCTTTACCCGTCCAGCCCGTTCTTCATTGAGGCGGTGCCGCTGGGGGTGGCGAAGGACGCCAGTCTGCGTGCGCTGCTGGAGCGGATGGGGCTGACCCGCGGCAACCTGATGGCCATCGGCGACGGCCTGAACGACCGCTCGATGATCGCATTTGCCGGTGTGGGCGTGGCGATGCAGAACGCCGAAGACCCGGTCAAGGCTGCGGCCGACTACGTTACCGCCGCCGACAACAACCACGACGGCGTCGCCGAAGCCGTGGAAAAGTTCATTTTATGCTGAGAGGACAACAAAACAATGCCGCGCAATCTGGTTTTATTCGATCTGGAGTGGAACATCGGCTATCAGCCGTACACATTCAACTATCATGGGGTGCAGCAGACCTTCCGGGGCGAGATCATTGAGATCGGTGCCGTGAAGATCGACGAGGATGCCAAGGTGCTGGACACCTTTTCCATCCACCTGCGTCCCCGCATCTTCCGGAAACTGCAGCACCACATCGCCAAGGTCACGGGTCTGACACAGGCGGATCTGGATCGGGGCGAGCCCATCGTGCAGGGGCTGCGCCGGTTCATGCAGTGGTGCGGCCCGGACGCCGAATTTGCCGAGTGGGGGATGGACGATGTGCCGGTGCTCAAGCAGAATCTCTTCCTGTGCAACCTTGACGAATCTCAGCCCACGGTCTGGTACGATCTGCAGCAGATCTTTCTGCGGGAGCATCCCCGCAAAGAGGGTGAGGGCATGACGCTGGAAAGCGTCGTCACCCGGATGGGCATCCCCATGGACCGCCCCTTCCACGATGCACTTTCCGATACCCTTTACACCGCCGATGTCTGCCGGAAGCTGAACCTCCGGGAGGGGCTGGCGGTGTATCCCAGTGAGGAGGATGCCCTGCGCCAGAGCCTTTGCCCCCAGCCCGGCGATTACCGCGATTTCACTGTGTTCCGGGGCTACATCGAGCAGTACGCATGGCGCACCGACCCGGCCATCAGCACCGCCGCGTGCCCGGTCTGCAGCGCAGCCCTGACCCCGGATGAGATCTGGCTGAAAAAGGGCAGCAACAGCTGGTACACGCTGGCGCAGTGCCCCCGCTGCACCGGCAGCGGAAACGAGGCCGGGCAGGGCGTATTCCAGCGGTACAAGCTGGCTCGGCGGGACGGCCTGCACTGGAGCTTTGCCCGCTGCACCCAGATCCCCGACGCCGAAACGCTGGCGCGCTGGAACAAGCAGCGCACCCAGCAGATCGAGCGGCTCCGTCTCCGTGCCGAAAAACAGGCCGAAGAGGGTGGAAAATAAAAAAAGAATCTCCTTTTTGCAGGAAAACGCCCCGCCGAACCGTAGAAAAGAGCAGACAGTGCAAAAATGGTTGAAGTTTATTCATACGCCTGTCATAGAATCTGGATATACTATCGGCATAGGATATGGAAAACAAAGGGGTGGAAAAGACGATGCAGGGTCTGATCGTCACATGGGTGCATCAGCTGGGCACGCTGGAATTCTGGGAAACGCTGCTGGCGGGATTTGAGGATCTGGGGCCGGTCGCGCCCATTCTGCTGGCTATGGTGGAGTCGTTTTTTCCACCGCTGCCCCTCATCGCCATCGTTGCGCTGAACGTTGCGGCGCACGGCGGCATCCTCGGCTTTCTGTACAGCTGGATCGGCGTCGCCGTCGGCGGCACGCTCATGTTCCTGTTCTGGCGGCGGATCGTCCGGAAATTTTTCTGGAAATTTGCCTCCCGCTTTCCCAAGCTGGAAAAGGCGCAGCAATGGGTCAACCATTTCGATACGGCGTCGCTCTTCATGCTGGCGGTTCTGCCCTTTACGCCGACCGCCTTCATGCACCTTGCCTTCGGCATCTCGGACATGGACGAACGCCGTTACCTCGTCACCGTGCTCCTCGGCAAGGGCGTCATGGTCGGCATGATGGCCGTCTTTGGCCAGTCGCTGGTCAGCTCCCTGAAAAATCCCGTTTATCTCATCCTTGCCCTCCTCATCTGGGCCGGGATGTACTGGGTCAGCAAAAAGTTCTGCAAACGGCATGACCTGAATTGAAAAATCGCTTTCCGACATAAAAATACCGGGCCCTGCGGTCTGGATCCAAGGCATCGAAGCTGTGGATCTGGATCGCAGGGCCCGGTTGTTATTTGTTGACGTCCTCACCCTCTCAGTCTGCTTCGCAGACAGCTCCCCCAAAGTGGGAGCCAAGAAGAGGGAAGCTTACTCTGCCAGATTGCCGGTGTACAGCTGATAATACTTGCCCTTCTTGGCGATCAGCTCATCGTGGCTGCCGCGCTCGATGATGCGCCCCTGCTCCAGAACCACGATGCAGTCGGCATTGCGGACGGTGGACAGGCGGTGGGCGATGACAAAGGAGGTGCGGCCGTACATCAGGCCGTCCATGCCGCGCTGCACCAGAGCCTCGGTGCGGGTGTCGATGGAGGAGGTGGCCTCATCGAGGATCAGCACCGGCGGGTCAGCGACCGCAGCGCGGGCGATGGCCAGAAGCTGCCGCTGCCCCTGCGAGAGGTTGGCACCGTCGCCGGTCAGCAGGGTGTTGTAGCCGTCGGGCAGACGCCGGATAAAGCCATCGGCATTGGCGAGGCGGGCGGCGGCGATGCACTCTTCGTCGGAAGCATCGAGGCGGCCGTAGCGGATGTTCTCGAGGACGGTGCCGGTGAACAGGTGGGTGTCCTGCAGGACGATGCCCAGCGAGCGGCGCAGGTCGGCTTTTTTGATCTTGTGGATGTTGATGCCGTCGTACCGGATCTTGCCGTCCGAAATGTCGTAGAAGCGGTTGATCAGGTTGGTGATGGTGGTCTTGCCGGCACCGGTGGAGCCGACAAAGGCGATCTTCTGCCCCGGACGGCCATAGAGGTTGATGTCGTGGAGGACGGTCTTCTCCGGCACATAGCCGAAATCGACGTCGGTAAAGGTGATGTCACCGGCCAGTTTGTGGTAGGTGGTGGTGCCGTCGTGGTGCGGGTGCTTCCACGCCCAGAGGCCGGTGCGCTCCTCGGTCTCAACGAGGTTGTCGTTCCGGTCGTACTTGGCGTTGACGAGGGTGACGTAGCCTTCGTCGGTCTCGCTCTTGGCGTCCATCATCTTGAAGATGCGCTCGGCACCGGCCAGAGCCATGATGATGCTGTTGGCCTGCATGGAGACCTGACTGATGGGCATATTGAAGCTCTTGTTCAGCGACAGGAAGGCGACGACGGTGCCGAGGGTCATGCCGCCGACATTGCCGACCGCCATCGCCGCGCCGACCAGAGCGCAGACTGCATAGCTGACGTTGCCCAGCTGAGCGGTGACGGGCATGATGATGTTTGCAAAGCTGTTGGCGCGGTTCGCGCTGTCCTTGAGGTTGTTGTTCAGCTCCCGGAACCCGGCCAGCGTCTTCTGCTCATGGGTAAAGACTTTGACGACCTTCTGCCCCTCCATCATCTCCTCGATGTAGCCGTTCACCTTGCCGAGGTCGCGCTGCTGGGCGATGAAGTATTTGCCGCTCATGCCGGTGATCTTCTTGGTGCAGAAGAGCATCAGGGCGACCATCACCATGGTCACGACGGTCAGGGGCAGGCTCATCATGCACATACTGACCACGACCGATACGATGGTGATGGCACTGGACGCCAGCTGCGGGATGCTCTGGCTGAGCATCTGGCGCAGGGTGTCCACGTCGTTGGTGTAGACCGACATGATGTCGCCGTGGGGATGGGTATCAAAATACTGGATGGGCAGGCTCTCCATGTGGGTGAAGAGCTGGATGCGGAGGTTGCGCAGGGTGCCCTGCGTGACGTTGACCATGATGCGGGCGTTCAGCCATGCGGCCAGAATGCCGACGACGTAGATGCAGCCTACCCGGAGCAGGGCACCGGCCAGCGGTGCGAAGTCGGGGTTCTGCTGCTGGGTCATGGGCAGGATGTAATCGTCGATGAGCTTCTGCAAAAAGAGGCTGGCCTGCACGTTGGCCAACGCGCTGACGATGATGCAGACCAGAACGAGGATGCAGTGGGGCAGATAGTGCTGGAACACCTCGGACATGATCCGCTTGAGCAGCAGACCGGGATTTTCGACTTTGGGGCGCGGGCAGCCTGCCATGCCGCGGTTGCCGGGTCCCTGAACTACTTTTGCCTGAGCCATTACTGCACACCTCCCTGCTTGTCGAAGTCGCCGCCGCCCTGTGTCTGGCTGTTGTAGACTTCCTGATAGATCTGATTGGTTTTCAGCAGCTCTTCGTGGGTGCCGAGGCCGTTGATCCGGCCGTCATCCAGAACAAGGATGCGGTCGGCGTCCTGCACCGAGGAAATGCGCTGGGCGATGATGATCTTGGTGGTGCCGGGGATCTCTTCCCGGAAAGCCTTGCGGATCTTGGCATCGGTGGCAGTATCCACAGCGCTGGTGGAGTCATCCAGGATCAGCACCTTGGGCTTGCGCAGCAGGGCGCGGGCAATGGTCAGGCGCTGCTTCTGGCCGCCGGACACGTTGGAGCCGCCCTGCTCGATCCAGGTATTGTACTTATCCGGGAAGCGCTCGATGAATTCATCCGCGCAGGCCAGCTTTGCCATGCGGATGCACTCTTCCTCGGTGGCGTTGGCATCGCCCCAGCGGAGGTTATCCAGAATGGTGCCGCTGAACAGCACGTTCTTCTGCAGCACCATGGAGACCTCATGGCGCAGCACGTCCAGGTTGTAGTCCCGCACATCCACGCCGCCCACGCGCACGGTGCCGCTCTCGGCATCGTACAGGCGGGGGATCAGCTGCACCAGACTGGATTTTGCACTGCCGGTGCCGCCGATGATGCCCAGCGTCTCGCCGGGCTGGATGGTAAAGCTGATATCGTTCAGCACCGGCTGGCCGCTGCCGTGCTTATACTTGAAGGTAACGTGGTCAAACTCGATGCTGCCGTCTGCCACCTGCTGCACCGGCTGCTTTGCCGGGGGCAGGTCGGTGTGCTCGTCCAGCACCTCCACGATACGCTTGGCCGAGGCGGCGGACATGGCGATCATGACAAAGGCCATGCTCAGCATCATCAGTGCCATGAGGATGTTCATGATATAGCCGAACAGAGCGTTCAGCTGGCCGGTGGTAATGGCACCGTGCAGCACATATTTTGCGCCGAACCAGCTCAGCGCGATGTTGCAGCCGTACACCGCCACCAGCATAGCGGGGTTATTGAAGCTCAGGCGGCTTTCCGCGTTGACGAACTGCTTGTACAGGCTCTCGCAGGCGGCGGTGTATTTTTCGTTCTCGAAGCCCTCGCGCACGAAGCTTTTGACCACGCGGATGGCAGAGACATTCTCCTGCACCGAGGCGTTGAGGTTATCGTAGTTCTTGAACACCCGGTCGAAAATACGGAAGGTGGGGATCATGATGGCCGCCAGCACTGCCACCAGAAAAGCCACCGCCACCACGAACACCAGCGACAGCGGGCCGCCGATGACCACGGCCATGAACATGGCAAACACCAGATGCACCGGGGCGCGCACGCACATCCGCAAAATCATCTGGAAGGCGTTCTGCACGTTGGTCACGTCGGTGGTCATGCGGGTGACAAGACCTGCCGTGGAGAATTTGTCGATGTTGGAAAAAGAGTAATGCTGGATATTTTCATACATGGCATCGCGCAGATTTCCGGCAAAGCCGGTGGATGCCTCGGCTGCGTATTTGCCCGCCAGCACGCCCAGCACCAGCGCAATGGCTGCCACCAGAAAGGTAAGCAGACCGTAGCGGATGATGGCGTTCATATCGCCCTTTTCAATGCCCTGGTCGATGATAAAGGCCATGATGGTGGGCAGCAGCACATCCATAATGGCTTCCAGCGCAGCAAAGAGCGGTGTCTTGATCGAGGCGGCTTTATACTCGCCCAGATGCGACACAAGCTTTTTGATCATCTGAGTTCCCTCCTATTTGAATTTATTTGTTTGGTACGAAACAATTTTATACAAAACAATTTAAATGTCAAGATGTTTCGTAAAATGTTCATAATTACTAATTTAACAAGTTATTTTTCGGCGCTTTGACGGAAAAGGTGGCTGAACTCCCTCAGTCGCCTGCGGCGACAGCTCCCTCTGGGAGGGAGCCTTTGGCATGGCGGTACAGTTTCTTGTTGCGTCTGAAACTTTTAGTGACAGGGCTAACGGCGTGCGCCCTCTCAGTCAAAGCCTACGGCTTTGCCAGCTCTCCCAAAGGGAGAGCCAAGAGCACTGCCGGAAGCTTTCTCATTGCACCTAAAACTTTAGTGATAAACTTTACAGCTTGGCTCCCCCTTCGGGGGAGCTGGCGCGGGAGCGCCTGAGAGGGCGGGTGCAGCAGACCTTTTGTGCTTTTACGAGAAGGAACACAGCATAGAAGGAAGTCTCCCTCAGATAAGGTGGTTTTCAAGGCAGTAATGATAGACCCCATCCTCTTCCACAGAGCGGCAGAGGACGGCAGCTCTGGCCTTGACCTCCTCGAGCGCGTTTCCCATGGCGACACCTGTACCGACCGCTTCCAGCATTTCGATGTCGTTCCGTCCGTCCCCAAAGGCAATGGCTTCGGACTTTGAAAAGCCATAATGCGCCAAGACCGCCCTTACAGCGTTTCCCTTGCCGCAGGAGAGTGGAATAATATCTACTGCCTTGTCCCACCATGCGGTGATCTGTGTGGCGTGCGTCCCCTGTAAGATCTGTGCGTATTCGGCACTGTTGCAGGAGCACATGATCTGATAGATCTCTTCCTCGCACAGCGCATCAAAATGCTCGGATATCACCAGCTTTTCGCTGCCAAAGGAAAAGTATTGTGCCAGATCGGGGTCTGTCCCGTTTGTTACGATAAAGTGCTCATTGCTGATAGCAGCTGCCCGGTGCATCTGCTTCAGATTTTGCAGAATTCTGTGTTTGTCATCAGCGTCCAGCGGATTTTTGAAGAGCACGGTATCCTTGCTGCGGACATAAGAGCCGTTGAAAGTCAGCCAGATATCAAAGTCAACGCTCTCAAAATGCGGGATGGAGAGATAACCTCTGCCAGTTGCCATGCATAACAAGA
>ERZ869979.378-NODE-378-length-13584-cov-4.255645_pt1 | contig 13584 bp, 11 predicted proteins | sample MGYA00521269_ERZ869979 | MGnify/ENA primary metagenome ERZ869979 (study PRJEB32232, sample SAMN07284974) | human gut metagenome | biome: human-associated habitat; material: feces | host: Homo sapiens | place: Tanzania | collected 2014-04-05 ... | reverse complement strand
ATTCTGGGCGGCGATGACGGATGGAAGCTTTACAATGCCGTCCAGAAAACGGTGGACAAGGCCCGGCAGATGGGCGCAGACTATGTGATTGGTCTGGGTCATCTGGGTGTGGATCCCTCTTCCTCTCCGTGGACCAGCGAGGAAGTCATTGCGCACACCACGGGCTTTGATGCATTCATCGACGGTCATTCCCACACGGTCATGGAGAACAAGCAGGTCAAGGATGCTTCGGGCAAGGATGTCACCCTGACGCAGACCGGATCGTACTTCAAGAATGTCGGCAAGATGACCATCGGCAAGGATGGCTCCATCAAGACCGAGCTGATCCCCACCTACGACGGTGTGGACGCTGGCGTAGCGGCCATTGCCACCGACTGGATCGGCAATGTGGATGAGATGCTGGGCGAGGAGATCGCGGTGGGCGATTCCAAGTTCTACATCACCGATCCGGAAACCGGCAAACGCCGCATCCGTTCGGGCGAGACGAACCTCGGCGACTTTGTGGCCGACGGCATTTATACATATTTCAATGAGCTGGAAGAGCTGAACTGCGACATCGCCATCATGAACGGCGGCGGCATCCGCACCGATGTGGCGGCCGGTCCGTGGAGCTTCAAGACCTGCAAGCAGGTCAGCCCCTTCGGAAATGTGGCCTGCCTGATGTCGGTCACCGGCAAGCAGATCCAGGACGCACTGGAGTTTGCAGCCCGCTTTGCCGGTGCAGAGGGCAAGGAGAACGGCGGCTTCCTGCAGGTGGCCGGTGCGACCTACGAGATCCACGCCGATCTCCCGAACACCGTCCAGACCGACGATAAGAACGTCTGGATCGGCAGCGCGACCGGCACGCCCCGTGTGCAGAACGTCAAGATCTACAACAAGAAGCGCGGCGAGTATGAGCCCATCGACCCCGCCGGTGAGTACGCACTGGCCGGTATGAACTACACCCTGCGCAATCTGGGCGACGGTTTTGCCATGTTCGACGGCGCGACCCTCATCAAGGACTATGTGTCCGAGGATTATCTGGTCATGTCCACCTACGCGGCCATGTTTGGCGGCGTGGACGGAAATGGTCTGCCCCACCTGAGCAGTGCCAACAGCCCGCTGGCGGATTACGCAAACTACCGCATCGACTATGAGAACCCCTACGGCGCAGGACGCATCACGATCTTGGAATCCATTGCAAACGGTTAAAAGATTGCAGCATACGGCGGCCAGAGCTTTGCGGCTCTGGCCGCTTTTGTGTGCATGGGTGGGACTGCGATCCAAAAACGCGAGATCTTTCCTGTGAAAACTGCCGAAAAACAGGGCACGGGTACTTTCCGAATCCGGCGGCGGATGTTATAATAGAACCGTAAAGGAAGAAATAGGGCGCAGCGAGCGGAAAGAAAAGAGGAACTTTACGATGAATGCGGTAGAGCATTTTACCACGCGATACCTTGAGACGAAAGATCTGGATCAGTACAACGCGCTGCTCCGGTATACCTTTCAGGTGACGGAGGAAGAGCTGACGGCGACCGGCTGGAAGGACGACGAGATCAAGCAATCGAAATTCCCGGTGCTGGAACGTGCCGATGTGCTGGGGTGTTTTGACGGGGATACGCTGATCTCACAGTTTGCAGTCTACCCGCTGAAGATGAACATCTACGATGCGGTCTACCATGTGGGCTTTGTGACCAGCGTCTGCACCTACCCGGAGTACACCGGCCACGGCATTATGAAGCATCTGATGATCCAAGGGCTGACACAGATGCACGAAGAGGGCAAGTCCTTCGCGCTGCTTTACCCGTATTCGATCCCGCTGTATCATCATCTGGGGTGGGAGATCGTTTCCAACAAGATCTCCTACAACATCAAGGACCGGCAGATCCCCACCAAGGTCAAGGCACCGGGCTATGTGCGCCGGGTGTCGTGGGATAACACCGATTTCCATGAGCTGCACTCTCACTTTGCGTCCATCACCCATGGCTGTCTGTTCCGCAATGCCCTTGCGTGGGAGGAATACTGGCGTTGGGATGAGGACGATACCAATGTGGCCGTCTACTACAGCGTCAAGGATAAGCCCTGTGGGTACATGGTCTACCTCATCAAAAACGATATCATGCACATCAAGGAGATGATCTACCTCAACCGCGAGGCGCAAAAGGGTCTGTGGGAGTACATCCATGCCCATGACTCCATGATCGACGAAGTACACGGCAACACCTATTTCAGCGAGCCGATCGCCTTTGAGATGGACGACGGCGACATCAAGGAGACCATCCGCCCGTATGCGATGGGGCGGATCATCGACGTGGAAGACTTCCTCGAGGATTACCCCTGCGATCCGGACGGCGGCACGCTCTGCATGGATCTGGACATCACCGACGAGCTTCTGCCATGGAACAACCGGGTCTTTACGGTCAAGTTTGCCGATGGCAAGTGCAGCGTGGTGGAAGAACCGGCGGAGTATAAGCTCAAAATGGGGATCGGTACGCTTTCGACGCTGCTGCTGGGCTATAAGACCGCCGACCGCCTCTATGAGCTGGAACGCATCGAGGGCCGCGAAGAGGCCGCCGAACGCCTCGACGATGTGCTGTTTCATAAGATTCCGTATATCTCGGATTATATCTGATGGAGTGAAGTTAGAACGATATTGGCAAGATTTACGGTATAATGTGAAATAGAACGCAGACGGAATTGAAAGAACTTGGCGAAAAACGCAAACGAAAACGGTCATAAGGATACGGGGTGATTTCGCTCCGTATATTTTTTGCTAAAAATGAGAACAGCAGACAGCCCGAAAGCTATCTGCTGAAAAAAACTTATTTATCCCGGTAATGCGAACCGCACTGAACGATCTTGACCACATTGCCTTCGATTTGATAAACAATGCGGTTGCAATCGTCGATCCGGCGGCTCCAGTAGGAGGACAAGTCTCCGCTGAGACGCTCGGGCTTGCCAATGCCTTCGTAGCCGTTGCGGTCGATATCCTTCAGGAGCTGCAGAATGCGCTTGAGCACTTTACGGTCTTGCCGTGTCCAGTATTCAAAATCTTCCCACGCTTCGTCCGTCCACGATTTAATCATCGAGGTTTACCTCATGGACGGTGCCGCCGGTGGCTTCCATCTCGGCGATGGATTTGCGCAGACGTGCCATATTCTGTTCGGAGTAGAACGGATCGACCGAAAGCTCGAACGGCAGACGCTGCTCCCGGGTCATCTTCTTCGCCAGCATCGTGACGGCCGTGGACATGGACATTCCAAGCTCATTGCAGATGTGGTCGAAACTGTTTTTCAAATCGTTATCCATCCGGATGCTTACCGTAGTCTGAGACATACTATCACACTCCTTTGCGCTAAGTATAATACGTTGTATGAACATTGTCAACAAATTTTCTGTGAACACGCCGCGAAACTGCAAAGTGCCCGAAACGCCATCTCCCGCGACAATGCCGTGTGCAAAGCACCGTGGATGGAGAGCATCGTGCCTTCCGGGGTTTTTGGTTTTGGGCGGGTGCGATACACGCCGAATTTACCAAAAGTCTGCCTCGGCTTTACACACATTGATTTTTGTTGCAAAAGAGCGGGGGAAAAGTGGAGCGGAGCTGGCAAAAACGGAAAGTTTCGACAAAGAGAGACAGAGTGATTGACATTTGAAGCAGGATTGTATAAGATAAACAGGAAAGGGGACAGGCTGCCCCGGTACGAGGGATGGGGATAAAAAGCCCTGTCTTTTTTCGTATCTGAGTTTAAGGAGGATATAGGTTGATATGGACAACTCGGTGATCGTTTCACTGCGGGATATCGTGGTGGAGTTTGACGGCCAGCGCATTCTGGACGGGCTGAATCTGGATATCCACGACAAGGAATTTGTAACGCTGCTGGGCTCCTCCGGCTGCGGCAAGACCACGACGCTCCGCCTGATCGCAGGCTTTCTGGAGCCGAATTCCGGCAAGGTGCTGCTCAAGGGTCAGGACATCACCGGTGTGCCGCCGTACAAGCGTCCGGTCAATACGGTGTTCCAGAAATACGCGTTGTTCCCCCATTTGAACGTGTTCGAGAATGTGGCGTTTGGCCTGCGGCTGAAAAAGATGGACGAAGAGACCATCCGCCGCAAGGTGCGCGATATGCTGGAAGTGGTGGGTCTGAAAGGATTTGAACGCCGCAGCATCGGCCAGATGTCCGGCGGCCAGCAGCAGCGCGTGGCCATCGCCCGCAGTCTGGTCAACGAGCCGGAGATCCTGCTTCTGGATGAGCCGCTGGGTGCGCTGGATCTCAAACTGCGCAAGGAGATGCAGCTAGAGCTGAAACGCCTCCAGCGCGAGATGAACATCACCTTTGTTTACGTTACCCACGATCAGGAAGAGGCTCTGACCATGTCCGACACCGTCGTGGTCATGAACGGCGGCAAGGTGCAGCAGATCGGCACCCCGGAGGACATCTACAACGAGCCGAAGAATGCGTTTGTGGCGGACTTCATCGGCGACTCCAACATTGTGGACGGCGTGATGCACCGGGATTTTCTGGTCTCCTTTGCGGGCGTGCAGTTCCCCTGTGTGGACCGCGGGTTCGCCCGGGAACAGAGCGTGCAGGTGGTCGTCCGCCCCGAGGACATCGAAGTGGTCTCTCCGGTGGAAGGCCAACTGGTGGGCGTGGTCAATGACGTCATCTTCAAGGGCGTTCATTTTGAGATGCACGTCGCGTGCGAGGGGCACGAGTGGCTGATCCATTCCACCCGCGCCTGCACACCCGGCGAGACCATCGGGATGCGGATCGGCCCCAACGAGATCCACATCATGGCGCGTTCGGAGGGGTGATGCCAAGATGAAGATCTATGATAAGAAACTGGCCTATCCGTATCTGGTATGGATGGTGCTGTTTACGCTGGTTCCGCTGTTTATCGTGGTGTATTATGCACTGACCGACAGCAATGGAAATTTTACGCTGGACAATCTGGTGTCCATCAGCGGCTATGGCTCCGTGTTTGCACGCAGCCTGCTGCTGGCGTTGATCGCTACGGTGATCTGCCTTGTGCTGGCGTTTCCGGTGGGCTACTTCCTCTCCCGGCTGCGGGTCAACAAGCAGCACATCATGCTGATGCTGGTGATGCTGCCTATGTGGATGAACTTTCTGCTGCGTACCTACGCATGGATGGGCTTGCTGAGCGTCAATGGCCCGGTGAATGCGCTCCTCGGCTTTTTCGGCCTTGGACCCTACTCGATGCTGAACACCTCGGGCGCGGTCGTTCTGGGCATGGTGTACAACTATGTGCCCTATATGATCCTGCCCCTTTATACCAGCATGACCAAGATCGACCAGAGCCTCGTTGAGGCGGCACAGGATCTGGGAGCCAGCACCACCAAGACGCTGATCCGGGTGCTGATCCCCATGAGCGTGCCCGGCATCAGCACCGGCATCACCATGGTGTTTGTTCCGGCGGTGTCCACCTTTGTCATCAGCCGGATGCTGGGCGGCGGCTCCAACCTGCTGATCGGCGACCTGATCGAGATGCAGTTCCTCGGCAACAGCTACAACCTGAACGTCGGTTCGGCCATGAGTCTGGTGCTGATGATCATCGTCCTGCTCTGCATGAGCTTTACCTCGAGCTTTGACGAGGATGAAATGGAGGGCGTATCCTGATGAAAACAAAACATCTTCGGCTGATGCAGCGCGCCTACGTCATCCTGTTTTTCTGTTTCATGTATCTGCCGATCGCCTATATGATCGTCTTCAGTTTCAACCAGAGCAAGGGCTACGCGCTGTTTACCGGTTTTACCCTGAAATGGTACACGAGCCTCTTCCACAATTCGGCCATCCTGAACGCGCTCTGGGTGTCCATTGAGGTCGCTTTGCTCTCGGCGGTCGTTGCCACGGTGCTGGGTACGGCGGCCTCGCTGGGCATTGCCTCCATGGGCAAAAAGAGCCGCCTTGTCATCACCAATGTGACCTATATCCCGGTGGTCAACCCCGAGATCATCACCGGCATTTCCCTGATGCTGCTCTTTGTGGCGTATCAGCGGTTTGCAGAGCGGGTCGATTTTCTGCCCGGCAACATCATGGGTCTTCCGACCCTGCTCATTGCGCATATCGCGTTCAACGTGCCGTATGTCATCTTCAACGTGACGCCCAAGCTCAAGCAGCTGGACATCAAGCTGTATGAGGCGGCACTGGATCTGGGCTGCGACCCGAAGCAGGCGTTCTTCAAGGTCATCCTGCCCGAGATCAGCCCGGCCATTTTGTCGGCATTCCTGATCTGCCTGACCTATTCCATCGACGACTTTATGATCTCCTACTTCAACTGCGGTACGGTGGAGACGCTGCCCATTGCCATCTACTCCATGACCCGCAAAAAGGTCAGCCCGGAGATCTACGCACTGTCCACCATCATGTTCGGGGTGATCCTCAGCATCATCCTGATCTCCAATGCGATGGAGAGCCGTGGATACCGCAAAGATCAGAAGGCTTTGAGAGGGGGCGACGCAGAATGAAGCGTTTTGGAATCCTGCTTCTGGCGGCGGTGCTGGCTCTGCTGCTGCCGCTGTCGGCTTTTGCCGCCGGAACCATCGAGGTCACAGAGGATGTATCGGTGTCGGACGACTACGACTGGACCCGTTTCAAGGGTCAGAACATGACGCTCAATGTCTACAACTGGGGCGAGTATATCTCCAACGGTTCCGACGACAGCGTGGATGTGGTGGCTGCCTTTGAAAAGCTGACCGGCATCAAGGTCAACTACACCACGTTTGACTCCAACGAGTCACTCTACGCCAAACTGAAATCCGGTGCAGCCAACTACGATGTGATCATCCCGTCCGATTATATGGTCGCAAAAATGATCGCAGAAGGGATGCTGATGCCGCTGAACTACGACAATATCCCCAACTTCCAGAACATCGACGAAGAATACCGTTACGCCGATTACGACCCGGAAAACCGGTACACCGTGCCCTATATGCTCTGCACCACCGGCATCATCTACAACACCACCATGGTGGAGCAGGCACCGACCCGCTGGGCGGATCTGTGGGATGCGCAGTATGCCGGCAACATCCTGATGTTCAACAACAGCCGCGATGCCTACGCCATCGCTGCTTTCAAAGCAGGGAAGAGCATCAACCCGGAATCCACCGAAGAGGTGGACGAGGTGGTGGAAGAGCTGAAAGCCCAGAAACCGTTGGTGCAGGCCTACGTCATGGACGAGATCTTCGATAAGATGATCGGTGGCGAGGCAGCCATCGGCGTCTACTATTCCGGCGACGCCATCACCATGATCGACGACAACCCGGATTTGGCGTGGGTGTTCCCGGAGGAGGGCGGTGTGCTGTCGGTGGACAGTATGTGCATCCCGGCTTCCAGCGAACACGAGGAAGCCGCCGAAATGTTCATCAACTTTATGTGCGAGGTGGACATCGGCAAGGCGAACTCGGAGTATATCGGGTATACCACCCCCATGCACGCCGTCTGGGAGGTGCTGGATGAGGACATGAAGTACAGCGAGATCGCATACCCCTCGGAGGAGATCAACGCAAAACAGAAGGTCTTTACCGCCCTGAGCGACGATGTGAACAGTGAGCTGGACATCAAGTGGAGCGAGATGAAGAGCTACGACGAGGGGGGCAGCGGGTTCGTTTTCCTGCTGTTGCTGCTTGCAATGCTGGCTCTGGCGTGCTTTAATATCTGGAGAAAGCTGCGCAGGAAATCCCGCAATATGTATTAAACAAAAACAGGGGCTGTTGCACAACGGCCCCTGTTTTATCAGAAAGGATGCTCTATGGAATATCATACCTATACCGAACACGCCATGGTGCTGAACGCCGACGGCGACTACCGGCGGATGCTCAAACCCAGTGCGTTGTTCCGCTATGTGGAGCAGGCAGCGGCCGACCATGCCCGTGCCTACGGCATGGACGACGCCTTCTTCAAGGCGCACCACACGGCGTTCCTTGTGGGCAAGCAGGCGGTGCAGATCCGCCGGATGCCCCTGCGCGCCGAGAAAATAACCCTTGTGACAGCCTGTGAGCAGTGCAAGAAAGGCTCGATGAAACGGGTCACATGGATCCTCGACGAAGCAGGCGGGGAACTGGCCATGGTAGACAGCCGCTGGATCGTGGTGGATACGACCGTGGAGCGGATCGTCCGCCAGCCCGGGTGGACAACGCCGGGCTTCTGGAATGAGGACGTGGCCGAAGAGCTGCCCCAGCTGGTCCACAAGAGCAAGGATCTGATCTCCGTCGGCACCCATCTGGCCAGCTACTCCCTCTGCGACCTGAACCGCCATGTCAACAACGCGTTCTATCTGGACATTGCCTGTGACGTCCTCCCGTCGGAAGCGTTCGAGGCCGGGCCGCTCCGGTTCGCGTCGGTCAAGTACCACCGGGAGATCCCGATGGGATCTGCGTTCGAGGTGCAGTATGCACCTTCCAACGGCGGCTGGTATGTGGTGGGCCGGAGAGGGGAACACATGGCCTTTGAGTGTTATCTGGAATTTGGGGCGGCCGAGCCGGTCAAGGCGGAGGAATAAACCGCACCAGCGCAAAAATGCGCCGCGCTGGGGAGCGGGGAAGAAGAGAAGTCCGGATCTTTTCAAAAATTACAAAGAAATTACAAAAAAGGTCTTGCAAAATGGTTTCAAAAGAGTTACAATATGGTTACAGAAAGAGCACAAGCTCTTCTGGCTCATGAAATCTTTTTCTTCTTGTTCTTGAGATACCGGGTGTCTCGGGCGTCCTCCTCCGGCTGTTCTCCTTCACAGCTGCTGCCCGACACCGCACAGGCGGTATCTCGCTTCGTGTGCAAAAAGGCTCGTCCGTTTTCCGGACGAGCTTTTTTGCATCTTCCGGGCGTTCTCCTCCGGCAAAAAAGGAGAAAAGCTGATGAAAAGAAAGCGGACGGAGCGCAGGACAGCGGATAAAGTCTTACTTTACCCGGATTTCCTATACAAAATGACTGTTTTTTCGTGAGGCGGTTTTGCAAAGTTTGTTTTGTAATCGGAGCGCATTTGTGGTATAGTATAGTCAATCATTTTGAGCAAGTTACCCACACCAAATGTGAAATGTTTTGTTGCCGCGGCGACAGAGTGCAATGAGAGAAAAGGAGTTTCGATTATGGCTTATTTTTATGAAGAACCTTCCCGCACCTTCGGTGAATACCTGCTTGTTCCGGGCTATTCTTCGGCGGAGAATGTTCCGACGGCTGTCAGCCTGAAAACCCCGCTGGTCAAGTACCGCAAAGGGGAGGAAAAATGCCCTCTGGAAATGAACATCCCGATGATCAGCGCGATCATGCAGTCTGTTTCCGGCGATAAGCTGGCCATTGCACTGGCGCGTCAGGGCGGCGTGTCCTTCATCTACGGCTCTCAGAGCATCGAGAACGAGGCGGCTATGGTTCGCCGCGTCAAAAACTATAAGGCCGGTTATGTTGTCTCGGACTCCAATCTGGCTCCCACTGCCACCCTGCACGATGTGCTGGCACTGAAGGCCCGCACCGGCCACTCCACCATTGCCATCACTGCCGACGGTACCCCGAACGGCAAGCTGCTGGGCATCGTGGCCTCCCGCGATTACCGCATCAACCACACCCCCGACGATGCCCCTGTGACCGCCTTTATGACCCCGATCGAGAAGCTGGTCACCGCACCGGAGAACACTTCTCTGCACGACTGCAACAACATCATCTGGGACAATAAGATCAACACCCTGCCTCTGGTGGACGCCGAGGGCAACCTGAAGTATATCGTCTTCCGTAAGGACTACGATTCCCATAAGAAGAATGCCAACGAACTGCTGGATGCCAACAAGAGCTATGTGGTGGGTGCCGGTATCAATACCCGCGACTATGCAGAGCGTGTACCCGCTCTGGTCGAGGCCGGCGTGGACGTCCTCTGCATTGATTCTTCGGAGGGCTATTCTGAGTGGCAGAGCCGCACCATCGGCTGGATCCGGGAGCATTACGGTGACACCGTGAAGGTCGGTGCAGGCAATGTGGTCGATGCCGACGGTTTCCGCTTCCTCGCTGAGGCAGGCGCAGACTTCGTGAAGATCGGTATCGGCGGCGGTTCCATCTGCATCACCCGCGAGACCAAGGGCATTGGCCGTGGTCAGGCAACGGCGGTCATCGAGGTCGCCAAGGCACGCGACGAGTACTTCAAGGAGACCGGCATCTATGTGCCCATCTGCTCCGACGGCGGCATCGTCCATGATTATCACATCACGCTGGCTCTGGCCATGGGTGCAGATTTCGTGATGCTGGGCCGCTACTTTGCCCGCTTCGACGAGAGCCCCACGAACAAGGTCCGCATCAATGGCCAGTATATGAAGGAGTATTGGGGCGAAGGATCCAACCGTGCCCGCAACTGGCAGCGTTACGATCTGGGCGGCTCTACCAAGCTGAGCTTTGAGGAAGGCGTGGACAGCTACGTTCCGTATGCCGGTTCGCTGGCCGACGGCGTGCAGACCACGCTGTACAAGGTCAAGAGCACCATGTGCAACTGCGGCGCACTGTCCATCCCGGAGCTGCAGCAGAAGGCTCGCCTGACTGTGGTTTCCTCCACCTCCATCGTGGAGGGCGGCAGCCACGACGTTGTGCTGAAGAATGTGACGCCGAATATCATCAATGGCTAAGCCTCTTTTAAAGTGAATACGCAGATACCGGGCCTTGCAGCCCGGTATTTTTGTAAAATCCCTTGCACAGGGTCGAAAACCGTGATATAGTGATACCAACACCCTGTCATGACAGGGAGGAGGGCGAGTTTATGAGTGAAATGAAAATAATTCCGTATATTCCGGACGAAGATTATGATAATCCTGCCATGGTGACCGATTTCTATGAATTCACGATGGCCAACTGCCTGTTCCTGCACGGCTTCAAGGATACCACGCTGGTGTTCGATATGTTCTTCCGCAAGAACCCGGACGATCAGGGATACTCCATCAGTGCCGGTCAGCGCAAGCTGACCCGTTTCCTGCTCCATTACCACTTCAACGAGCAGGATATCTGCTGGCTGCGTACCAAGGGCATGAGCGAGGAATTCTGCGAGTATCTGCGCACCTACCGCTGGAAGGGCGATATGTACGCATTGCCCGAGGGCACAGTCTGCTATCCGCAGGTGCAGATGGTGCGGATCGAGTGCGATCTGGTGGGCGCGATCCTGATCGAGACGTATCTGCTGCAGACCATGAATTTCCACAGCCTGATCGCAACAAAGGCGACCCATGTGGTAGGCTTGAACACCCATACCCCCCGCAACGTCATGGAGTTCGGCACCCGCCGCGCACAGGGCGAGAGCGCAGGCAACGACGGCGCGTATGCGGCCGTTCTGGGCGGCTGCTCCGGCACGGCCAACTGTCTGGCCGAGATGAAGTTCGGCTCCGATGTCAAGGCGGTCGGCACGGTGGCACACAGCTTCATCGAGTTTTTCCCCAGCGAGTTTGAGGCATTCAAAGCCTTTGCCGATACCTATCCGGATTCGGTCAGCCTGCTGCTGGACACCTACAATATCATGGAGAGCGGTCTGCCCAACCTGATCAAGCTGGACGATTATCTCATTGAGAAATACCCCAATGACCTCAATCGCCGGGTCAAGTCGGCTCGCATCGACTCCGGCGACCTTGCCCGCGGCTCCAAGCGGCTGCGCAAGGCTCTGGACGCTGCCGGAAAACCCTATATCAAGCTGGTGGCCTCCAACAGTCTGGATGAGAAGAAGATCGCCAACATGGAACTGTACGAGCACGCACACTTTGATGCTTACGGCGTAGGTGAAAACCTCATCACCTCGGCATCGGATCCGGTGTTCGGCGGTGTGTACAAGCTTGTGGCGGTCAGGCAGCCGGATGGCAGCTATCAGCCCAAGATGAAGTGCTCCGATTCTGCAAGCAAGGCCATCATCCCGGGCAAGAAGATCCCCTGGCGTCTCTACGACGAAAACGGTCAGGCACAGTGCGATCTGATCGCGATGGACGGTGAAGTGGTCGAGGCTGGAAAGCCGATCACGATGGTCAATCTGGATCCCGATGCCATTGAGCGGACCGTGACCATTACCCCGACCAAGGTGAAGCAGCTGCTGGTGCCGCATATCCTGCACGGTGAGCTGGCCATTGAGCTGCCCTCCATCGCGGAGAAGAAGGCATACATCGTGAAGCAGCTTACCGAGGAAACGTGGGAGAGCGAGCTGCGCCCTGAGTGCCCGCACAAGCATTATGTCAATATGACTCCTGCCGTGGCCGAGTGCCGCGCTAAAATGTACGCGGATCTGCACGGCGGAAAAGTCTAAAAGCGATTCTTGACAAAACAGGGTTTCTATTGTATCATAATAAAGCTATAGCAGTTTGCGTTTATAATGCACAAGCAACAGCTGCAAACTGCATATCGCAAAGATGCCGTTTTGATCGGCACTATTTTTGAAAATTGCGATAAATGATGCGCCGCACATCCTTTTGGGTTGTTGCATAAAGTCATTCGGTCGTGCGGCCATAATTTTTTACCTCACTCCTGTTATTCCCAGCTCTTTCGTTTTGCGGAAGCAGCAGGGCTTTGTAAGCTGGGTTTTTGCGCCGCTGTGGTGAAATTGGCAGACACGAGGGACTTAAAATCCCTTTCTGGAGACAGAGTACGGGTTCGACCCCCGTCGGCGGCATGGAAAAGCTCATGATCGTACGTTGAATCGTAGGATCGTGGGCTTTTTTGTTTTGCACGGAGAAAGGCGAAAAGAAGGTTGCCATGTTCGGCAATGTTTTTGTCCTGTGTGCTCGGTACAGCCGCCAGAAACTGGATGACAAATGAAATCCCTGCATTTTATAGCAATTTAACTTTTTTGGCGCAGTAGCAAATGCGTTGCATTGCGTATTGCAAATAGGCTGTTTTGAGGCTGTATGAATTTCGTGTTTTGCAAGCAATAAGCGGAGCAGAGGAAAAGGAAAAAAGAGCAGGGTTTTTATGAAAAACAGTACAATGGGAAAATGGTTTGATTTCTGCACACGCTTTCGGAGATGGAAGGGGATATTTTGTATGAAATTGTATTGATTCCCAGATGCAATCATGATAGAATAATAGGAGAATTCAGACAAGGATGTCAAAAAATCGGGATCTTCAATTTTCACGGTTGAGGATGCCCCTTTATTGCGAAAAGGGGTGAACTAGGTGGCCTTGTTAAAGGTATGTCTGAATGAAAAACGGGTGGGGCTGACAGTGGGCAACGTCCGACATGAGAACGATTCCTGCGATTTGGCTGAGAATTGTTTGATGGCTGCATTGCAAAAGAAATGACCCTTGGCGAAGAAACCGTCAGTGGAATTTTGTCTGTCTCAAAATAGGGAATCTCCGTTTGTCTGTGCTGGGAAGCACCTGAAAAAAGCAGGAAGATGTGGATAGATTGCAGACAGCGGGAATCCAGTCCGCGAAAAATTAGAAGGCATTCCGCTTAAAAAATGCAATGCCACGGATTTTGGATGCGGTCAACAACTTTTGTTGCAGAAGCGGTATTTTCGGTTTGCCATGCGAAATGTAAGAGACGGCTCGTTGTCTGTATGTCCTACGGTAAAGGCGGCAAGCTCATCACAAGCGGTTTGAAGGCATTGAGCGGGTATGTGTTTAGGGAGAAAGAGGTGCTGGT
>ERZ869979.377-NODE-377-length-13589-cov-3.425844_pt1 | contig 13589 bp, 9 predicted proteins | sample MGYA00521269_ERZ869979 | MGnify/ENA primary metagenome ERZ869979 (study PRJEB32232, sample SAMN07284974) | human gut metagenome | biome: human-associated habitat; material: feces | host: Homo sapiens | place: Tanzania | collected 2014-04-05 ... | reverse complement strand
ACCATTCCACTTTAGAGTAGACAGAAAAACAGAAATGTTAGATTATCTCCAATGTGATGTCGGAGCAAATAAAAATGCCGGTCAGGCATTTTCTATGCCGCGACTATCTTCACAGTGGAGATAATCTAACATTTCTGTTTTTCGTCTATTCTCAATCTACCTCTTGTTATTTAGCACAAATTTTGGTAAAATAACAGTGAAAGAATTGGGAGAAATGCCAGTACAACTGGCAAAGAAGAGAGAAATACAGAGAGGAGACAACGGTGTTAAAGGATTTTACAACTGAGTACAGACAAAAGCTTTGTACACCGGAGGAGGCGGTAGAAGTAGTAAAGAGTGGAGACTGGGTTGATTATACCAGCTCACTTGGAAAGCCGGTTCTTTTAGATCGGGCTCTTGCTAAAAGAAGGGATGAACTTTTTGATGTAAAGATTCGAGGGAATCTTATGGAGGGACCGATTGAAGTGGCAGAATGTGATGAAAGTCAGGAACATTTTGTCTATCATACATGGCATTGTTCTGCTTATGAGAGAAAGCTTTGTGATAGAGGACTATGTTACTATATTCCGATGGTGTTTCACAATAATGCAGCCTATTATAAGTATTTTTTGAATGTCAATGTAGTAATGGTCAGCGTTTCACCGATGGACAAGCATGGATATTTCAATTATTCGGTAAATACCGGAGTAGCCGGACCTATCGTGCAGAATGCAGATGTTGTTATTGTAGAGGTTAACGAGCATATGCCGAAGATTCATGGTGGATATGGGGAATGTATTCATGTATCAGAAGTGGATTATATCGTAGAAGGAAGACATGAACCTATTACGACAGTCAGGCGCTATGCACCGACTGAGACTGATCGAAAGATTGTACAGAATATTCTACCGTATATTTGTGATGGATCAACCTTGCAGCTTGGAATTGGAAGTATGCCGAATGCAGTTGGTGAACTGTTTGCGGAGTCAGATCTTAAGGATCTTGGCATGCATACTGAGCTTTGCTCAGATGCGTACCTGCATTTATATAAAGCAGGGAAGCTTACCAATAAAAAGAAGACAATCGACAAGGGTAAGGGTGTATTTGGTGTGGCTATTGGTTCGGCAGAACTGTATGAATGGTTAGATGATAATCATGGTGTAGCAGCATATCCACTGGAATATGTGAACAGACCAGATGTAATTGCCCAGATTGACAATATGGTGTCCATCAATAGCTGTGTTTCTGTAGATCTGTATGGACAGGTATCATCCGAGAGCTTTGGTGCAAGGCAGATCAGTGGTACCGGAGGACAGCTTGACTTTTTAATCGGAGCATCTTCAGCCAGAGGGGGTAAGGCATTTATCTGTATGGGCTCTACGTATAAAGATAAAAGCGGACAGCTTTTTTCAAGAGTATTGCCACAGTTTAATGGAGATATTATTACATCTCCGCGGAGTCAGGTATATTTTCTTGCAACAGAATATGGAGTGATCAACATGGAAGGGCGTTCAACATGGGAGAGAGCAGAGGGGCTTATTTCCATTGCCCATCCGGATTTCAGAGATGAACTGATTAAGGAAGCCGAAAAAAGAAAGATATGGCGGCGTTCCAACAAGAGATAGCCGCATATAAAGACAGGGGGACTTTATAATGAAGGTGAAACAGGTAACAGACACTTCTTTTAGAAAGTATGGAAAGATTTTAACAGGCATTGATTTCTCAGAGATTTATAATGTATTGGAAGGAATGGATTATCCAGAAGATGTAGAATATGCAGCATCTTTCGGACCGTTAGAAGAACCAGAATTCCGCCAGAAATTATCTAATACACTTTACGGTGAACTTTCCGTAGAAATCGGATATTGCAGTGGACATAATAAGATGCTGAATGCATTAGAATATCATCGTTCTTCTGAGGCAAATGTTGCAGTAACAGATATTATTTTATTATTAGGTCAGCAGTCAGATATTACAGAAGACTTTACATATGATACAGCACAGTTAGAAGCATTTTTCGTTCCGGCAGGAACCGCAGTAGAGTTGTATGCAACAACACTCCATTACGTACCGATCGGAACAAAAGAGAACGACTACGCATTTAAGATGGGAGTTGTTTTACCATTCGGAACCAACTTCCCACTAGGTGTAACACTTGGAGCAGAAGCAGAGAAAGAAAAACTGCCAGAAGAAAAGTTACTTTTTGCCAAGAATAAATGGCTTATCGCCCACGAAGAAAGTGGGGAAGAAGGAGCCTTTATCGGACTTACCGGAAAGAATATTTCTGTGGATGATCTGGTAATTTAATTACACTAGACAATCCTTAAAAAAGAAGATACCCTATATCTGTAATTCTATCACTGCGGGGTGAATGTTTCCTTAAAATCTTTACATTCAATCCTCGTTCTAAGGCCACAGATATAGGGTATCTTCTTGCTTCGGGAGCTTGCCTTGGCGGGGATTGAAATTACAAATCATATTTGTAAACGAGTCAGATTTCATTCATTTAAAACCAGAGCTTGCTGGCATGTCCATTCACCTAATGAATTAAAAATGAATTAAATTGGAAAAAATTTTCAGAAAGGAGTAAAAAAGAATATGCGATATTATATTTCAGATCTGCATTTTTTTCACGAAAATCTAAATACACAAATGGACTGTCGTGGATTTAAGGATGCGGCACAAATGAATGCTCATATGATAAAACAGTGGAACAGTAGAGTGCGGCCCAGAGACGAGGTAGTAATTCTTGGCGATTTTTCCGTAGGAAAAGCAGAGCAGACGAATGAGGTTTTAAATCAGCTTAATGGCAGACTTTATATGATAAAAGGAAATCATGACAGGTATTTAAAAGAAAGCGAGTTCAATAAAGAACGCTTTGTCTGGATAAAACCTTATGCGGAGATGCATGACAACCGCCGAAAAGTAGTCTTATCCCATTACCCGATTTTCTGTTACAACGGACAGTATCGCAGAAATAAAAAAGGCGAACCACTCACCTACATGCTCTATGGTCACGTACATGATACACTCGATGAACAGCTTGTGCGGCAGTTCTGCCAGATTACAAGACAGACAAAAAAACAGGGGAAATACGATGAAGAACCTTTGCCAATTCCCTGTAATATGATCAACTGTTTTTGCATGTATTCAGACTATATACCACGAACCTTAGATGAATGGATTGATTACTATTCATTAGGAGGGGACAGACGAAAATAAAAAGAATAGACCATAGCAACTGTAAAGATATCGCTGTGCAGAAAATGCCTGTCCGGCATTTTTACTTGCTCTCACATTACATTTGCTATGGTCTATTCTTTTTATTTTCTGTTTGTTGGCTCCAGAAGGAATGAATGCAATAGTCTTTGGTGGAGAGAAGGGGGAGAAGTCGGAAGGTCGTGGCTTATTCTGATATTGTCTCCGCGATGATGTCAATGATGATAAGATGATACCGCCAGCTACCATTGTATACGATAAATTCACTACTATATTGTGGCAATATATCATTTTTCTCTTCTGGTTGATATACCTTTCGAGCAAGCAGTAGATTTCTGACCTCACTCCTTATCCCTTACAAAAACCATTGCATTCATTCCTTCTAGAGCCAAAATACAGAAAAAGAAACAATGTCATATCCCAGATGCGGCTTCGGAGCGGGTTTAAGATGCGGATGAGCATCTTAAACACAGCGACTACAGAGCAGATGGGATATGGCATGGTTTCTTTTTTCGTCTGTTTTCCCCTAATGAATCGTAATCCATTTCAAAATTTTGCTTTGGGCTTCTACGAATTGTTCATATTCTTCCCGGCTGTTTTGCTGATATTCCAGTGTGATATACTTTGGTGCTACGCGCTCTACAAATTCCCGGACACCTTCTCCGATAAAAGGCTGATGCAGATCAATATGACAGGCATGGTCATATGCAAGGCGAAATAGTTCATAAAATGGAATCTTATCAAAGTCTATCGGATGTTCTCTCCATTCTTTTCGCTGCTTTCTTACATAATCGCCTCCAAGTGACAGCTGCAGGTGCATTCCTTTGAACCAGTGGAGCATCTGTGCTTTTTCGTATTTGTCTATCATTTTATTTAGATATACTACGGCATCTTCCGGAGTCTTTAACTGTGTTGTTGTATTCATATAATGCCCGGTATCGAGCATGATTCCCTTTCTTTGTGTATGCATTCCTTCTATAAGCCGGCGGGTAAGGCGGACATTTTTTAAGGTAAGACCGCTCCACCAGAGATTCTCTACAAGAAAGTCGAATGGATATTCTTTTTCGTCAAGGAGGGTATTGATGACCTCTAAGCTTGCATCAATCACTTCTTTATCTGTATAGCGGTATTTATAAATATAGCTCTCTCGGAGTGTCACTTCCGAAACATGGAAAACTACATACTTTGCTCCGACTTGTTCTGCATAGGCAAGATCATCCCGCAAACTGTTCAGATAGGATTCCCTGCTCATTCCTCCAAAGTATTCCAGCCACTGCTCTCTTGAATCAAATTCCTGATCTAGGCGTTCATAATTTCCCTTCCACCAGTCCATCCAGAAAATATGAAAATACAGATGTACCCCGTTCACCATATCTGGCAGAATCTTTCCTTCATCTGGCTCGCCTGCCCGAATCACTTCCAGTCCATTTAATCCTCGTGACTCATAAGACTTTCTGATATCTTCACTGTCTTTATAACGATTTAGCATCCCTTCATAAATTGAAAAATTCATGGAACGACATTCTGGTATTTTTTGCATAGTTTCCCCCTTCAATCTCGTATACTCTCAGAATCTTTCTAAGAATACATTTTATCTATACTTATCATCTATACTTATTTCAAAAATCCCCGGTATTCTGGCAATCTTTCTGAAATTCAAGAACGCCCCGGCTATTCATCTCATCAGATCATATTTTATTTTTATCCGCTGCAGCTTTTCCAACAATGGCTTTGCTCCAATCCACAAAAAGATAAATGTAGAACTGGCATGAACAAGATCCACCGGAATACCTGAAATATAGATTGCAAGCAGTCCTTCCCATGTAAAATCGTACACACTCATAAAGAGCGCCGCTGGATTCATGATTCCTCCATAAATGAACACCGTCACAAGGAATCCATATATACAAAGGCTGAGCCGTTTGGTCGGAAGCAGTCCTATCCGGTAAAGGATTCCTGATAAAAATCCGATAAACCCCATCGCAAACATCTGCCATGGGGTCCATGGTCCCTGCCCAAATAAGAAGTTGCTGACTACCATCGTCATGGCACCAACTAAGAATCCTGCCTCGCCGCCAAATGCGATTGCACTGATGATCACGATTGCTATAATCGGCTTAAAGCTCGGTATCATAAAAAATGCTGCCCGGCCGGCGGTTGCCAGTGCGACCATTGTTGCAAGAACAACTAGCTCTCTCACCTGAGGTTTTCGTCCCTCAAATACCATAAAAAACGGTAATAACGAGTATATAATAATTACCAGACTAATAAAATAATACTTTCTTGGACCAAAAATCTTTTCAAATACTGTACCGACAGCGGCAACATCCATAACATAAAATCCGACAGCAATTGTGAGGGGAATCGCTACAAGCAAGAGAAACAGACTTACTCTGGTACGAACAGAAAGCCTGCGTTTTTCCTGTTTTTTCCAGATTTCGGTATCCATCTCAAACATATCATTATCTAAAATGACATCTCCCGCCTTGCCTTCTCCTGACAAATCTCCTGCTAATTCTTTTAAAGCAGAAGCTTTCCTGCTTTTTGGCAAAAAGATACGCTTTATCTTTGCAGGGAGCGTATCTTCATCCACAATCGGAGAAGCGTAAAATTCTTTCAGGAACTCCTGACTTGATTTCCAGTCTGCCATTGTTCACACTCCTTTTTTAAGACATTCCACAACGTCCTCCCCGGTAACCGCCATGGGAAAATACCTTCTAGCCATTCGGTTTGCCGCTGTTGTATAAAAATTATTTCCGGCAAAGAATTCTCCCGGAGTTCCACATGCCACAATATTTCCATCAAAAAATAAACCACATCGGTCTGCATAGGAAGCGCAGAACTCAATATCATGAGAAATCATAAAAACAGTTACGCCCTGCTCTTTGAGTAATGCCAGTATTCCGGCAAATTCTTTTTTAAAATAGCTGTCAAGTCCTTTGGTCGGTTCATCCATCAACAAAAGCTTTGGCCGCAATAATAAAATCTTAGCCAGGGCGAGCCTCTGCTGCTCTCCCCCGCTTAAGTCATACGGATGACGATGCAGTAATTCTTCCAAATGTGTTACTTTAATGATTCCTTCCACCGCATCCTTTTTATCCATGGCAAGCTGATATTCTTCATCCTTTTTCTCTTTTACACCGCCTACCATTTCAAACAGTTCTAATTCCACACTTTTCTTTACAAAAAGGGACTGTGGGTTTTGCGGCAGTACTCCAAGAAAATTGCGGAACACTTCTTTATCGCTGTAACGACGGATATCCTTACCTTCTAAAAGTACTTTTCCACGATATGGCTTTCTCAAACGACTCAAAAGTGAAAGTGTTGTTGACTTCCCGGTTCCATTTCCTCCAAGCAATGCAAAGAATTCTCCTCTCTTTAAGGAAAAGCTTAGTCCCTTTACGACATCCGGCAATTCTTTATCATAGCGGAACCACAGATCATCACACGCTAAGATGATATCTTCTTTTTTCTCTTTAAACTTTTCTGTAAACTTTTCTGTAATCTTAGAAAAAGAAGATTTTCCTTTTTGGGAATCACTCTCTTTTTTATATGAAGAAGATGCATTAGCTGGTGAAATGCCTTTTTTCTTACAAACTATGTCCAGCCACTTCCGCCCGTCACGAACAGTAATCGGACAGGGCTGCTCTGACTCTACTTTGGCATAAACCTGCATCGGTACCGGCATAGCTAAAAACATCTCATGATTACGCTTCTTTAATTCTTCTCCAATTTCCGACGGTGTGCCAACACATAAAATCTTCCCTTCATCCATGACCACTACCCTGTCAGCAGAAGGAAATACTTCCTCTAAACGATGTTCCGTAAGAATAATTGTCGTTCCAAGGTCACGATTAATCTTCTTTACTGTTTCCAAAAAATCAGAAGCTGCAATCGGATCAAGCTGAGAGGTCGGCTCATCAAGAATCAGCATATCCGGATGCATGGCCATGATAGATGCCAGATTCAAAAGCTGTTTCTGTCCTCCGGAAAGTTCCGATACATTTTTATAGAACCAGTCCTGAATCCCAAAATAACTTGCCATTTCCGCTACCCGGATACGAATATCTGCGTTACTGTATCCAAGGCTTTCCAAACCAAATGCCAGCTCATGCCACACTTTATCTGTCACAATCTGATTATCCGGATTCTGTAATACATAGCCAATCCTCTGACTCTGCTCCCGGTTACTCATCTCCCCGATTGGTACTCCCTGAAAAAGAATCTCTCCTTTTCGCTTTCCATGCGGCGTTAGGGGAGTCTTTAAATGTGTCAGAAGTGTACTCTTTCCACATCCACTCTTTCCGCAAAGAACAAGGAATTCCCCGTCCTCCACATGCAAAGAAACATGATTTAGCGCCCTCTTTTTTTCTTTTGGATAAGCAAAACACAAATCATTGATTTCTAATATACTATTTTTCTTTTCTGACAAAGCATTCGCTGTCACCCTGCACCTCCAAACTTGCTTTTTATCTCAACTTAATCTGTTCTTTCCAACTGTTTTTTCAGGTTTCTTGTTATCTCCTGTATATACGGTCATTCAACTTCCCACAAACGGTACCCAGCCTGTGCTGCACTTTCTACCTGTCCTCTTCTCGCCTTCCACATCCTTCGATCTAAAATCTCCATCGCTGCTGGCATGATACTAAACAATAAAAAAGCGGCAAAGACAAGCAGGCTGCCTGCTGTAAAGGGTACTCCCTTTACAACAATCCGAGGATTATAAGAACAAAATGCATACCCCTTTGAAAAGCCCCACATCGCTGCTCCAAATGTAAGGATCATAAAAATAAGGCACAAAAAATCCCTTTTATCGAAATGATATAAGGAAAAGGCGGTTCTGCCCTTCTCTCCATATCCCCGGCACTTCATTGAATCCGATGTTTCAATCGCATTCTCCAAAGACCAGGTAACCAGAATCGAAAAAATCGTAATCCCATGCTTTGCTCTCTTAATAAGGCTCCCATTCTCTACACTTCGCCCGACACACTTTTGCCCATCAGAAATAACAGATGCTTCTTTGATAAACTTCGGTACAAAGCGAAGGCACATGGAAAGTACTAAAGAAAGTGCCGGGATGATCCTTCCAAAAAGATAAATAAACTTATCTGATGTCATAACAACTGTGTAGCAGGAAAACCATACAAGGGTACATACCAGCATCACTGCCATCACAAGACCGTACACACAACTTTCTAATGTAAACGGATTTCCATTATGAAGATATCCTATAATCGTTACTCCATAATGATTAAACATCGGATTGATCAGGGCAACAATGATCATCATCGGTAATGAGAAGAGCAGATTAAACTTTACTGTCTTTTTCCATCCTTTTAAAACAACGGAATACGCAACAGCACATATAAATGAAATTGCCAGAATCACAGGGTGAACAACAAACATCGTCACCCCGATCGTCCCGCAAAAATACAGCATATTTAAAACAGGATGATATGTCGAAAATGTATCTTTCATCTAAATCAAATCTCCATTACATCAAATTTCTATTGTATCAAGTCTTTATTAGATTAAATCTCTATTAGATCAAATCTCTATTTCATACATCCTTAATACATCGAATTATCTCCAACATCCTTACCAAGATTACATGTATAAACCCAGTTGATCACATCGCCGTCCTGTACCGTATACTTACTGCATCCGTAGTTAGGAAACCAGCCATTTACGTTATACATCCATCCGGAAAGCTGTCCGCAGTCGAATTCATACAGATTATTAATTCCTTCCACATAAGCTGAATTATAAGCCGGTGTAAAAGAAGACTCCATCTGAATTCCTGCATCCTTACATACACGCTGTAATACGTCATGTACAGACTCTCCTTCCGTAAATTCTACCTCGGAAGCTGCCAGAATCCATCCATCAGAAGGAACAAATTCTTCCTTGCCACTTTTTAAATCACTCATGTTATTAAGAATCGTCGCGCAGCTGATCGAAATCGTACACGTATGGGAAGAACCTGAAACTTCTTCATCGTTTGCAACATCCTGCTTACCTGAAGACCCAGAGGAAGAAGCGCCTCCATCAGAAACATCTCCACTTCCTGAACTTCCTTCTTCGTTATAAGAATTCTCTCCTGAATTCCCCGATTCATCGCTTCCTTCCAATTCACTGTTCGTTGTTCCGTTTTCCGCCTTATTCGCCGATGCCGCACCTTTATTCTGCTGCTCCGTAATTCCTCCAATAATATAACAATCTCCATCCAGTGAAGTAACACTCATTTTTAAAGATGTCGTTCCTTCTTTTGGCTTCGTATCTTTCTTTGCCTGTGTTGTACTTTCTGCGGTTTTGTCCGAAGAATCTTCCTCTTCTGTCTTTGTATCCTGCGTCTTTTTATCCTGTTTCTTTGCATTCTCTTCCTTCACCTGTGCTGTTACCACAACATCGCTCATCCTTGCAAGCTTTCCAGACTGCTCTTTTACAAGATATGCAGAATTGGACTGCCACGCTTCCGGAAGCTGTACCTCAAGATCCGGTACACAGATCAGCCCTTTCCCGTACATTGTCATCTTCAATGCATCATTTGCATTGTTTGCCTGCTTCTTTAAATCATCAAGACCTTTCTCTGAAAAATCAATCTTTAAATTCTGATCTGCCGGATTCTGAATCTTTGAACAATCATACGTCCAGATATATGTAATTCCATCATCTGTTGTTCCCTTAAACTGTACCTTTTTATTTTCTCCGGCAACCGTCTTAAACTGTTCCTTTGTAATAACCCCATCTTCCGGAATGGTATTCACATCTGCAAGTGTCTCTGTCTTATCCGTCTTTTTATCAGAAGAACTGACTCCGCTCCCGGACTTTCCACAGCCCGTTGAAACAACCAGCAGCATACTCATAAGTAATGCCAGAATAACATGTACCAGTCCTCTTTTTCTTTTCATAGTAACACCTTCCTTTTTCTTTTTCTGTACTCTGCAAAAGTCTCTACTCTGCTTTTCCACCTTTCATCACTTTCTTTAATAATCCTGCAATACCACGACGCTTTTTATATAAAACAAATCCCAACGCTTCCACTGCCACAAGTCCCGCAGCACCTCCGGCTACAGGTAATGCCACCGAACGGATTCCATCTGCTTTAGAACGATCACCCTCATCAGACACCCCTGTATCTTCCTGCGCTGTATCCGTCTCGCTTTCTGCACTGTTCGTTTCCGGCACATAATTATCTCCACTAAAACTCCAGCCACCCGTTGTTGCTTCCGCTGCAGTATTCTTTTTCTTTGCGGTAGTAGTTTCACTGCTTCCTGAAGAAAGCTTCTTCGTCGTTCCCGATGTGGCAGGAACAGAAGTACGGGAACTTCCTGTACTCGAAGCTGCCGGTGTCGTAATCTGCCTTGTCTGGCTTATTGCCGCCGTTGAAGCTGTTGTAGTATTCTTTTTATCTGTTGTTTCCGGAGCAGTTACGACAACCTTGCAGACTGCCTTCTTTCCGCTTCCATCTGTCGCCTTTACTGTAATCGTCGCAGTGCCTGCTTTCTTTCCTGTCACCTTTCCCTTTGCATTTACCGCTGCAATCTTTTTATTAGAAGAAGACCATTTCACTGACTTATTCGTGGCATTTGACGGAGAAACCGTCGCTTTTAACGTCTTGCTCTTTCCTTTTGTAAGATAAATCGTACTATAATTTAACCCTACTTTTATTACCTTTACTTTAGAAGCTGCCGGTTTTGTTTCTGTTTTTTTTGCTGTCGTTGTCGTTTGGGAAGAATTTCCTCCACTATTACTCCCCGTATCAATCGTCGGGCTGACTACCGGCTTCGTTCCTGCTGAAATAGCTACATCACTCATATCATAAAGAAATGTCTCTCCATCCAAAAATCTACGGTAAGCAACTGTTGCATACAATCCCTGTTCCGTTGCCATTCCATCAATAATGCCACCGGCACCGCCACCATTATTCCCGGCATCAGCAGCTACATGCATAAATCCGCCTTCTGGCATATAATACTGGAATAATCCTGTCATCGGCCATTTCCCATTCTTAATAAAACGGGCATCTTCCCCACAATCTATTCCTACGCCACAAAGAGCTGTGATAATCTGTGCCACACTTTCAGAAGTTTCTGTATTCATCGTGCCAAAACCACCACTGGAAAGCTGATTCTTTTCTATCCATGCAAGTCCCTTGTCAATTGCCGCTGTAACATCCTCATATCCATCTTTATTATAATAAGAAGCCAGTGCCTGCATTGCCATTCCCGTCATATCAGAATCTCCGGTTGTTCCCATCATTGTCCAGCCACCATCCTGACACTGCATTCCTACAACCTTCTTAACAAGTAACTCCTCTGAATTTTGCTGCACTGCAGAAGGGTCTTCTGGAATCTCATATGCCGGATTACTCTTTAAAGCGATCAAAGCCCAAATCGTACCGTTATTTCCCTGTCTGCTTACATTCTCATAATCTGACAGATACGCTAACAGGTTATGTCCCATCACATCTCTTGCATCGACACCAATCGCTGTTAATGCAAGAATAAGCTTTGAATAATCCGAATACTTTGCTCTTGTAATCTGCCAGTCCTTGCTCTCACAATATGCGATCACATTGCTGTAAAAAAGATTTGTATAAGATTCCGGCACATACAGCCCACTCCTTTTTAAACCAATAACATTCCATATACTACTGTAATCCGGCTTCGTATCTTTACTTAAGATATAGCTTCTTACCTTAGATAAAACCGTATCAATATCCGGGCTTAAAACTTCCGCCTCTGCCACTTCTTCCTTTGCATCAGAAGACTGCTCTGCACTCTCCTCTGCCCCATAAGCATAAAAACTAAAACTTCTTCCAAGCTGCAAATTCTTACGGACCATCTTTCTCTCTTTTTTTGTTAATGTCTGTTCTTGTGTACTTTCCTGTACATCTGCCTCTGTACTTGTTGATGCATCTGCATCTTCCCCGGTCTGCTGTTCCTCCTCTTCCGAAGACTCCGTCTCTTCCCTTTCCGATGTCTTGTTTTCTGATGTCTCGCTTTCTGACATAGAAAAATCGCCTGTACTCTCTGCTGCAGAAGCAGCCGCGGCCGGTTCTGTCCCATTATCTGCCGCATATGCATAGTATGGAACTATAAATGCCACAAGCAGAGCAAAAAGTACAAGCGATATACATTTTCTTTTTAACCTTTGATACATCTTGTTCATTCTACCCTCTCCTTCACTCATTTTACAAAATATCCAAGAGAAATTGAGAGTTTTCCGTAGAAAAGAAAGGCCCATGCATTATGTGCACAGGCCAAATACTTTTATAAAACTGTTACATTCTCCAGCCCAGATATTTGTTTTCATTCTAAAATCAAATGGCTGGCAATTCAGAATGAAAATAAGGAGAGTCCCCTAAGTGAGCCTGAGAAGCAAGCCATGTACATATTATAACATAGACTTTTAAAAAAATATGCCAACCAGACGGGTGTATTTGCTTCATTTTAGGAAATTAAGCGGGTGAAATTGTCCTGCAATTATTTCACCTTCATTTTCTTTACATTTGAGTAATTACCGTAATAAGTTGTTCCTCCTGCTTTACGATAAGTACGGATCTTGAAGTAATAAGTTTTCTTTTTCTTTAGCTTTCCGGCTTTATAAGTCACTGTCTTATTCTTGGTAATTGTCTTCACTTTCTTATAGCCGCTGTTTTTCTTCATGGACTGGTATACTTCGTAGCCAGTTGCATTTTTTACTTTCTTCCATGTAAGCTTCGCCTGATTCTTTTTCAGCTTCTTAATGGATTTTATAGATGTTTTAGATGGGGTGTATTTCTTTTTCAGGGCTTCCTGCTGAGCTTTTTGTGCCGCTTCTTGCTGGGCTTTCTTTTTCGCGGCTTCTTCTGCCTTTTTCTTTGCCTCTTCCTGGATTTTCTTTTCAGCTTTCAGACTGACAATTTTCTTCTCAGCATCAATTAATACTTTTAATGTATCTGCAGAAATAAGTTCCTTTTGTTCACTGGTTAATGCATTATAAGACTTTCTTGCTTCTGCTATCTGAGATTCTTTAGATAAATCTACTGTACCGATAGCGTTAATGGTTTTTGTCACACTTTCAGCAAATTTTGCATTATATTCTGCTCCCCACTGAAGAATTTCTTTCTCTGACGGAAGTGCAGAAAATACTTCTTTCATTTTCTTTTCTGTTGTATTCCAGTCAATCACTGCATTATATGCTTTCTGATAAGCCTGTTTATAACCATGTTCGTCACAGCTTGCTTTATACTTTAGCATTACTGCAAGTCGTTTTGTAATCGCATCCCTATCCGGTAATTTCAAATAATTGTTATCTTCTTCATCTGCAGGTTTTTCTCCGAGGTCTCTTCCATAACCGTAAAGCGTAAACTGCAAACGAATGATGTCTCCATCTTTTGGTTTTAC
>ERZ869979.376-NODE-376-length-13613-cov-5.608304_pt1 | contig 13613 bp, 15 predicted proteins | sample MGYA00521269_ERZ869979 | MGnify/ENA primary metagenome ERZ869979 (study PRJEB32232, sample SAMN07284974) | human gut metagenome | biome: human-associated habitat; material: feces | host: Homo sapiens | place: Tanzania | collected 2014-04-05 ... | reverse complement strand
CCGCTAATTCTTCTTCGATCATGCATAATGAGAAGATTCCTTCACGAGCTGCATAAGTAAGTCCTGGACCAACTTTTAAGATGCCAACACCATCTTCTACTAATTCACGTAATTTGTATTTTGTTTGGTAATCTGTTGAGTGACCTTCAAATACTAATTTGTCAAAATCTTTAATACTCGCCATTAAATCTTTAGCACGTTCACGATCGTATTCTTCACATCCAGCATCTTTTTCTTCAACACCAGGCTGAACAACAGCAGCAATAACGTGGTTCCAAGCATCACTAATTCCCATATCGTTAAATGCTTTTTCGAATGTAGCTACTGTGCTCTTGAAATCTTCAGGTTTTGTAACTTGCATGCCAGCATTTTCTTCTTGTGCTCCACCTGGAATTGGAACTTCACTACCGACGATATATACAGGGTGAATAGCTTCTGGATTTTCTTGAAGCAATTCTTGGTAAGCTTCTTCACAAACTTTAGCCAACGTAGCTCCACGACGAGCAATGGTTTCATCACTCAAACGAGTATTTGGATCATCATCAGCAACTTTCATACTTGTATCAATGTGGATCTTTGTGAATCCAGCACGGACATAGTCGTGTACTAATGTTTTCGCATATTCCATAGCTTCTGCTTCTGGTTTGTTTGCGACAGTTAATGGTCCTAAGTGGTCCCCACCTAAGAAAATACGATCACTTGATAAACCAGCTTCTTTTGCTTTTTCATGACAGAAGTTGAAGAAATCTTTTGGTGTCATTCCTGAGTAACCACCATTTTGATCTACCTGGTTTGCAGTCGATTCAATTAAAACACATGAATCTTGTTTTTTTGCGGTTTCCATCGCAGCTTCAATAACGAATGCATTACTTGAACAGCATGAATAGATAGCTACGGCTTTACCTTCTTTTTGTTTTTTAACAATGTTTAATAATGGGTTTTGTTTAGGCATTGTATGTCCTCCTTAACTGTTTATATTATACAGTATCTTTAACTTTTTTTCTTCTTTTTGGTGTAAAGTCAATTAAAAAGTGCAAATATTACTAATTTGTTAAAAATGACAAAAGCATTACTAAAATGTACATTTTATTTTGAAAGCGCTATGTTATAATATAAGAAGAGAATATGGAGGAGATAACAATGAAGGTTATTGTATGTGAAAACTATGATGAAATGTCCGCAAAGGCATTTGAAGTCATGAAAGAATTATTGGATGCTAAAAAAGATGCTGTCTTAGGTTTGGCAACAGGATCTAGTCCAGTTGGATTATATAAGGAAATGATCCAATACCACAAAGATGGATACAGCTATAAAGATATTAAATCTTATAACTTAGATGAATATGTAGGAATCGATCGTAAAGATCCTCAATCTTACTATACATTTATGTATGAAAACTTATTTAAAGATATTGATATTGATTTAAATAATACACATGTTCCTTATGGAAATACAGAAGCTGATTGTAAAGCTTATGAAGATGCTTTAAGTGAAGTATCTATTGATTTACAAGTATTAGGAATTGGACAAAATGGACACATCGGATTCAATGAACCTGGTACACCATTTGAAGAATTAACACACATTGTTGATTTGACAGAAAATACTCGTGAAGCAAATGCTCGTTTCTTCGATAATGATATCAATAAAGTTCCAACACAAGCTATTTCAATGGGAATTGGAACAATCATGAAATCTAAAAAAGTATTATTAGTAGCTAATGGTGAAAATAAAGCAGATGCTGTTAAAGCTATGATCGAAGGACCAATCGATACTGCATGTGCTGCAAGTGCATTACAAAACCACGCTGATGTAGTTGTTGTATTAGATAAAGCTGCTGCTAGTAAATTAACTAAATAATTGCGATTATCTTTATCGGATAGGGAATTCATTTCTCTATCCTTTTTATTTGTGTTAAAATTATGCTGTATGAAAAAATGGATATATAGAATCGTTTTTGTCGTTAGTCTTTGCGTATTTGGGTATAGTGCCTATAATTTATGGGACATTTATTCACAGAAACAACAAGTTGAGACACAGACAAAACAATTAGAAAAAAAAGTGATTAAGAAAAAAAGTGAAAATAAAGTAGAAAAGAATGTTTTAGAACCAGACTGGGCAGCACTTCAAGCAGAGAATCAAGATATTGTAGGATGGATCTATGTTCCAGATTGTGATATTTCTTTTCCTATTATGCAGTCAAAAGATAATGAATATTATTTGAATCACACCGTGAGTGGGGAATATAATAATAGAGGTTCGATTTTTTTAGATGCGAATGCGAATGCACAACTCCAAGATGATAATTCCATTATATATGGACATTCTGTTGAAGGTGGAGGCATGTTTACTTTATTAAAGAAGTATTGTGATGAAGATTTTTTTAAGTCGCATCCAGTATTTTATGTATTAACACCGGATGCAAATTATAAGTGTCATGTATTTACATTTGCGAAAACTACGGATGATAGTGTATTCTATACAACGTCATTTGGAGATTATAGACAAGAGACTTTAGATTCTATGAAACAATCGTCTACATACTTCAATGATTTAGTGAATACAGATCAAAAATTTATTTCTTTATCCACATGTGATTTAGATTATGGATTTGAATCGAGTCATCGTTTTGTTTTGACTGGGCAACTGGAAAAGACAAGTGACGATATTGTTTTAAAAGATTGATATATGATATACTTGGTGAGGTTTTTAATATGAAAATTTGTTTTGTGACAGGAGGAACAGGGGGTCATATTTATCCGGCTTTAGCTTTAGCGGATAAAATGAAAGAACTTGATTCTTCGACTGAAATATTATTTATTGGAAATGATGATCGCATGGAAAAGGATTTGATTCCGCAAAACGGCTATGCGTTTAAGGCTTTGCATACTTCTGGATTAGTAGGAAATGTATTAAAAAAATGCATGGCGGTTTGTCAGATGTTTAAAGCAGAAGGTAAGGCAAAAAAATACTTAAAAGAATTCAATCCAGATGTGGTCATTGGATTTGGAGGCTATGTGAGTGCACCAGTTATTATGGCAGCTCATTCTTTAGGTATCCACACTGTGATTCATGAACAAAACTCTATTGTTGGTAAGGCTAATCAGCTTGTTATGAAGAAAGTGGATGCGATCATAACTTGTTATGAGAAATGTAACGAGGTTTTCCCAAAGGAAAAGATTTATATGTTGGGAAATCCAAGAGCAACAATTGCCAAAGAGGCAAAATTTGATGAGGACTATTTTAAATCATTAGGTTTAGATTTAGATAAAAAAACCATCCTTATTGTGATGGGTTCTTTAGGCTCTAGTTCAGTAAATGAATTGATGAAAAGTGCCTTAAAGGATGTCGATGATGATTTACAGTTTTTGTATGTCTGTGGAAAAGACAATTCTCAAGATTTGAACTTATTTGAAAACCAAAAAAATATTCATGTTGTACCATATGTAGATACATTGCGTATTTATGGACATGTCGATGGAATGATTTGTCGTGCAGGAGCAACAACGCTTGCAGAAGTAACAGCTTTAGGTATTCCTTCTATCGTAATACCAAGTCCTTATGTGGCAAATAACCATCAATTTTATAATGCGAGTATGCTGCTAAGACAACAAGCTTGTCGTATTATTGAAGAAAAGGATTTGAATGCCGAAACTTTGCAAGGTCAAATTGTATCTTTATACGCAAATCCAGTGGTATATGAACAAACGCATGAACATGCTTTGCAGATGGGTAAACCCAATGCGGCATATGATATTATAGATTTATTGAAAAATATATGTAAAAAGGGGAACTAATATGAGCATTAAGGATCGTTTAATGACGTATGCAGAAGTTTTAGAACATGAATCTATGAAGAAACACACGACTTTTAAGATTGGTGGCTTTGTAGATTATTATATTTATCCAAAAAATTGTACAGCTTTGATGTGTGTACTAGAAATATTGGCAGAAGAAAATATTCCATATTATGTACTTGGACGTGGATCTAACGTTTTATGTTCAGATACAGATTTTAATGGTGCAATTATAAATTTAGATCGTACTTTGAATGACTTTTATTTTGAACCAGATGGAATTTTAGTGGCACAAGCAGGATGTTCAATTATAAATATGGCCGTAGAAGCCATGAAAAGATCGTTGACAGGATTAGAATGGGCAAGTGGTATTCCAGGCTCTATTGGAGGATGCCTATATATGAATGCAGGTGCCTATAAAGATAATATGGCAAATCATTTAGTGGATGTATGTGTTTTAAAAGATAATACAATTTGTTGGATGAAGAAGGATGAGTTGGATTATGCATATCGCCATTCTATTTTTCAATCACACAAAGATTGGACTATTTTAGTAGGTCGTTTTCAATTAGAAAAAGGAAATCAAAATGATATTCGTGATCTAATGAATGCTCGACGCGAAAGAAGAATGAGTGCACAACCATTGGATAAGCCATGTGCAGGAAGTGTTTTTAGAAATCCAGAAGAAATTCCTGCTTGGAAATTGATTGAAGATTTAGGTTTACGTGGACATAAAGTTGGTGGAGCTAAGGTAAGTGAAAAACATTGTAATTTTATTGTGAATGATGATTTGACAGCTACAGCTCAAGATGTTCGTGATTTAATTCATGAAATCAAAGTTAAGGCTAAAAAAGAATATGATATTGACATGGTAACGGAAGTTGAGCAGTTATATTGGTAAAGAAAAAAATAAAGCTAACCATTAAACAAACGATTATTTTTAGTCTTGTTTTTATGATGGTATCTAGTGTTTTTGTGTATTACTTTTCTACAGATTCCCATGTCAAGGTTTTGTCGTGTAAAAATAATTATTATTTATCAGATAGCGAAGTTTATGATTTGGCAAATGTGAGTACAAAGACACGTCTTTATTTAGTTCCTTCTATATTACTTGAAAAAAGAGTAGAGAAGATGCCTTTTGTACAGTCTTGTAAAGTATCAAAAAAGAATCGTAAATTAACTTTTGATGTGCAAGAAAAATTAATTGTTGGTTATTATGTTAAGGACGATAAAAACTTTGCGTTGCTTCAAGATGGAACTTCGATTGAAATTGAAGAACAATATTTGAATATGATCGTGCATTTTCCTTTGTTGTCCGATTTTAATGCGAAACAACGTAAACAGTTGTGTGAACAATTTCAAAAACATAGCAAAATATTGACGCGTGACTTAATTGAAAAATTTGCGGAAATTGTACCTTATAAAACGAGTTACGATAAAAATATGTTTAAGATCACAATGCAGGATGGCAATATTGTTTATACGAATTTAAAAAGTATAAAAATGCTTTCAAAATACCAAAGTGTATTGACGAAACTTAAGGGACAGTCGGTATGTTTGGTGTTGGATTCTACACATTCAACGATTGAAAAAGTAAATTGTGAGGATTTGAATTCTAAGAAAAAGGAAGAAGAACAAAAAAAGACTTCTGAAAAGACGGAAACAGAAACATCACAAGAAATTGAAAATCAAGAAGAAGAACAGCAACCAGATGATGAAGAAACAGAAAATGAGGCTGAGTGGGTCTATGATGAGAATACAGGAGTATATTATCATGAAGCTATAGGTATGTATTATGATCCAAATACAGATGAATATTATGATGAAAATGGCACATATTATTATTGGGATGAGGATTCGCAAAGCTTTGTAGAAGCGTATAGTAGTTACGCATGAAAAATAAAATGGCTTAAATAAACGAAATCGGAAACTCTATTAAAGAATTTCCGATTTTTTTTAGTGTTCAGTTGGCAATATTAAAAACATCGACAGATTAACGTTTCTTTCGTCTAAGGTTTGATTTGATCTGTTTGATGATTTCTGTATCTTTCATAATCAGTTGAACTTTACTGATACATTCAACTGGGAAGGCTTTAAATTCTTTTTTCGCAACGCGCATTTCATTTGTAGATATACTTCCATATATCTTTGCCAGTGCCAATGCAAGATTGTTTAAAATAACGATATTATTGATAGATGTCTTATTTGTAAAATGTATATCATCTTCATTTAGGTAAGTGTCTTTTTCTTTGTGGAAATTGTTTTCGATTTCCCATCTTCTTTCTATAGCTTCCGCAATCAATTCTGTGTCTTTTGTATTTGATATAAAATACATGGTAATTGCCTTTTTGCGTGTGTGGGATACCATTTTTACAAATGTCTTCATTCCTGTGAATCCGCAATCATCATAATTAGATGGCAGACTAATAAATCTGAAGTTTCTTTTTTCAGTATCTAATGTAGTTATTTTCTTTTTTGGATTCTGCTCATATTTTTTGAACTTTTCCTGAATTTCTTCTCGTAAACTTGACTGATTATCTTTTACAGGTGCAACATAAACACCCTTTTTTGACGCAATGATATTACATGTTTCTCTTTGTGTATGTAGGGCATCAAAAGTTATAACTGTCTTTTTCAGATCCATCGGCCTTAAAATTTCCTGTGCTACTGGAATCTCATTTGTTTTTGTTTCTACTGGCTTGGAATGGATACAAAGACAGTCTGAGTTACTGTATATATTCAATACATTGATATTTCTTTGAGGATTCTTTGTATCTTCACTTCTTCCACTGCCACGTGCTTCTTTTCCATCAACGGATTGATGACAGTACATAGTACCTTGAGCACATTTTCTAAGTTCCTGAAGGAATTCGTAAATACGTCCAATCGTAATTTCTTCAAATTCAACTGGATCAATACACATCAATGTTCTACGGATCGTATCATGAGATGGAATCTGTCCATTCTTGATCAATCCGTATTTTTCATATCGACTTTTGTATACAAGTATATGGTCGTAAATCCCTAAACATGTCGTTTTACCTTCATAAATAATACTTAAAAAGCATAGTAAAAGGATATCGGAAAGATTGTACTGGATTTTTCCTGGTTGTCTAAAATCTTTTAAATCATCAAAAAGATGTAAGAAACCAATGGAATTCATAACTTCCATATGATCATCAAAATCAATATCGATTTCCTTGAATGTTTCATTTAATACGGCAACCAGATTAAAAATTTTATTACTCATAGTGAAGTCCATTCCTTTCAATGATGTCAACAACCTCTTCAGGTATTGTTGGATAATAGATATGATCCGAAGAAATATCCACAACCGCAAGCTTTAAGATCTGTGAAAGCAAAGCGATTTCCTTTGCATCAAAATAGCTTTCCATTAATCTCGCAATCTTATTAGATATAGTCTTTATGCGTGTAGCAGAAATAGAATCTCTATATTTGCATAAAGATTCCTTATTTTTGTAAGTAAGGAAACACGAAGATAGAAAGATATCCTCGCAGCTTCCAAAAATATACTGAACAACACCAAGATATACAGTATCATCTGTAGCTCTAAAAGAACTGCGAGTCAGATCACGTTTAAAGCTTGAAATAATGAAGTGACTCAACCCATATTCGACATAGACAGGATGCTTAGAAACGACAGACTTAGGGATAAATCCATCAGGAGTTATCTTTCCAAGATAAGTCTGGACACTTTTAGGTTTACCACCAGGCACATATTTAGAAGTACACGAGTAAAGACCATAACCTTGTTTCGTTTTTTTGATTGTATGACCAGGAGAACGAAACTTTTCAACCCAGTCAGGGTAGGTAACATATCTTTTCATAATACTAGTGTACACCAATACACTATTAAAGTACATAAAAAAATAAATAATCTTCAAACACGGAAAATTGAAGATTATTTCATGCGTAATCACTAACGTATTACACAGTACTTGACAATCCAAGGTAGTGTGTATATTATAATAGTGAAGAGGTGATAAAATGCAACCAAGAGCTGTTATATATTGCTCAAAACATGGAGCTACAAAAGAATTAGCGCAATGTTTAGGTAAAAAATACAATCTTCCTGTGATTTCGATTGACCATATTTCTGGATACTCTTTCCAAAATATTCCAGTATATTTTTGTGGATGGATTCGTAATGGAAAAATTATGGGATTAAATAAAGCTTCAAAATTATTTATGTGTGTGCAAGTGATTGGCGTGGGCGCCATTGAATATAATGAGGCGTATGAATTGAAGTTGAAATATAAGAATCGAATCGTGAATCCTAATTTTAAATATGTACAGTCGATTCGTAATCTTTCATTGAATCCTTTGGAAAAAATGTATGTGGATGTGTTTCAGCCATCTTTAATGGGAAAGAATAGGGGTGGAGCGCATGAATACTCAATTTAAAAAAGGTGTTTTAGAATTGATCGTATTAAAGGCTATCGTATCCGATGATCTATATGGATATCAGCTTGTATCGCGTATCAATGAAGTGATTCAAGTGAATGAAGGTACGATTTATCCTTTATTGAAGCGTCTGTCGAATGATCATTTATTGGAGTCATATTTAAAAGAGTCTACGGAAGGTCCTCCTAGAAAGTATTATCATATCACAAGTTTGGGTCTTGAAAGATATGATGCGTTATTATCGGAGTGGACGGATTTTTCAGATAGTGTAAATGCATATTTGAAAGGAGTGAAGTAGGGTGTTAAAAAAGGAATTCTTAGATGTTTTAAATCAGAAGTTATCATTGATTAGTGATAAAGAAAGAGAAGACATCATATTAGAATATGGAACGTATATTGATGACAAGATTGCTGGTGGTGTTACAGAAGAAGAGGCTGTTGCTGGCTTTGGTGATGTGGATGAATTGGTAAAAGACATTTTAGATGCATATAAAATCAATACGGATTCAATGGATCCATTCTCAAATCGTGCGGATAAAACGATTGATAAGGTATATGCCAAGGTGGAGGAATTGTTTTCTAAGCTTGGTAATTTTTCAATGAATGAAATCTTTCATATTTTATTTGATGCGATTGTCTTAGTATTGATTTTGTTGATTGGAAAAGTCATTGTGGTAGATATTTTATGCCAATTCTTATTGTCGATGATTTTTTCATTCTTTGTCGGATTCTATATGATCACAGATTTTATGTTGAGTTTATGTCGCATTCTATATTTATGTTTAGCCATTTATTTCTTTGTGAAAGTTATGGCGAAAAGAGTGGAGCGTTATCGTTTGCATGCGCACAACGTGGGTGTGATGGACGACATCAAAGATACTTGGAATGATAATATTAAATCGAGTGATTTACCTCCAACGCCTGAGCGCCCTTTATATCATGAAAGAAAGCCAAGACATCTTGAATCCGATGTCTTAAAGGTCATCTTAGTCTTGGCTATGATTCCTGTAGCGTGTGTGTTGATTGGCAGCGGCATTGGTTTAGTGGTATTGATTTATGTCAGTGCTATGTATGCCACAACAAGTGCTGGATTATATTGTATGGACATTGCCTTTATATTAGGAAGTTTGGCAATCCTATTGATGTTAGTTCGTGCATGGCCAAAGAGGGTGGATACAAATGCGTAAATTAGGTGTATTACTTGTTGTTTCAATCTTATTATTTGTGATTGGTTGTGGAACGTTTGTATATGAATTGAGTCAAATTAGTCCAAATCAAATTGATTTGTCCAAAGAAACGCAGACTATGACAACGACAATGCCAGATAGCTGTCATTTATATACAAAGACGTATTTAAGTTCGGTTGGCGATGTACGTGTCGTTGTGGATGAAATGGTGGAAGATGATCAATTACCGGATAATTCGTTGGTGATCACATATCCTAAAATGCTTCATGTTGTGCAGGATGAGGATAAATTAGATTTGCAGATGGATGATTATGAAATGTCAAAGAATCTTCAAACCATTTTTAATACGTTTAAATCAAAGAGTTATGATGAGTATTGTGCAAAGAATAATGAAATTCATGTAAGTCTTCGATATGGTAAGGCATTAAAGGATAAAATTACATTGGTAGATGACTACTATTAAGGAACAGTTTATACTGTTTCTTTTTGATTTCTAACAAGTGTGTTAAAATACTGTTATGGTGAAAAATAATAGGGACTGGAGTCGTTTGTTGAGAATGATTCTGGTGGATGATAAAAAGAAGTCAAATTCGCTAAGGGATTTAAAAAGGGGTAAAGTGACAAATACGCCTTTACGTAGAAAGCAGGATGTGAAACGATGAGTGATACGAATACGATGTCAACGAGTGCAAGGTTTGCGCAGATTGTATCTATATTAAGAAAGCATCATATCCAAAAGGGTATGGATCCCGTTAAGTTTCGTATGATACTTGAAGACTTGGGTCCTACTTTCGTTAAGATTGGGCAAATCATGTCGACAAGACAGGATCTATTTTCCCAGCGGTATTGTAAGGAATTAATGAAGCTTCGCTCGCAGGCAAGTCCCATGCCTTTTTCTATGGTTGAACAAATCATTCAAGAGACGTATGGCGATTTGTTTCAAGAAGAGTTTGAAAGTATTGATGAGATTTGTCTAGGTTCCGCATCGATTGCGCAGGTGCACGCTGCTACTTTGAAGTCTAAAGAAAGAGTTGTGCTAAAGATTCAGCGCCCTAAGATCTACGAGTGGATGGAACGTGATGTGGCCTTGTTAAGAAAGGCTGTTAAGATATTGAATCTTTCAGATATTGTATCAAGCGTAGTAGATCTAGATATGGTCATTGATGAATTTTGGACAACCGCAAAGCAGGAGATGGACTTTACGATTGAGGCTCAATTTGCGAAACGCTTTAAGAATGAGTATAAGGATTGTAAGTTTATTGATGCGCCAAAAATCTATGATGAATACACAAGAAAGAATATTCTTGTGATGGAATATGTGGATGGTATTGAGATCAATGATTCTAAAGAATTAGATGAGCTTGGATATGATCGTAGTGAGATAGCGGATAAATTGGCGTTTAATTATATTTCACAAATTATTGAGAATGGTTTCTTTCATGCGGATCCGCATTCGGGAAATCTAAGGATTCGTGATAATCAAATCGTATGGATCGATTTTGGTATGATGGGAACTTTAGATGCGAATGAGCGTGAAACAATGAAGGAGGCTGTTCGAGCAATTGCCTTGCGAGATACACAAAAGCTTGTGGATTGTATCTTGATGATTGGGGATTGTAAAAAGGAGATTGATTATACGGCTTTTTGTGCGGATATGGATCGTTTCGTGAATCAATATTTGAGTGTTCCATATTCAGAGATTGATGTCGCAAAATTGATCCAGGATATGTTTTCGATTTGTCATGTATATTCGATTTCTTTGCCAAAAGGCATTAGTATGTTAGCTCGTTCCATGATGACAATTGAAGGAACACTAACAGCTTTAGATCCGAATATGAATACGATGAAGATTGCGATGAGTCATAAGTCAAGTTTGACACAGATTGACTGGAAAAAAGAAATCAAGTCAACGGCTAAGCGTAGTATTGATGCGCTTTCTCGTTCGATCGATATTCCTGTGCAGGCAAGTGATGTGTTGAAGATGGTTCAAAGAGGACAGATCAAGGTCAATTTGAATCTAATGGGTTCGCAAGCTCCACTTGCCAAGATTGATCAGATGGTGAATCGTTTGATCGTATGTGTGTTGATTGCGGCTTTGGTTATGGGTTCAAGTTTGATTTGCACGACAAAGATGAAGCCGATGATCATGGGTATTCCTGCACTTGGATTTTTTGGGTATATTATTGCGCTTGGCATGAGTGTATGGTTGTTTTTCAAGATGTTGTTTTTGCATCGAAAAAATAAGTCGTTTTAAAGGGGAAGTATATGAAAAAAGGTAAAACTGCAGTGGCTTCACTATTGATTGTGTTGGTCACTTTGGGACTGGATCAATGGACAAAGTGGGCCATTGAGAGGTCTATCGCATTAAATGATTCGGTTGAAATGATCAAGCATTTCTTTTATTTGACATATGTTCGTAATACTGGGGCAGGTTTTAGTATGTTTGCGGGTGCTGGTATGGGCTTTTTTGCCGCACTAACAATCATTGCCTTAGTGGGTATGGTTTATATGTTTTTTAAAACGGATGATTCGCGTTATCAGATTTGTTTGTCTCTCGTTTTTTCGGGAGCTATTGGAAACTTTATTGATCGTATGACGCTAGGCTTTGTAAGAGACTTCTTTAGTTTCTATATTTTTGGCTATCCATTTCCCGTATTTAATGTAGCGGATATCTGTATTACAGTGGGTATCGCATTAATATTAGTAAGTATGTTTATAGATGATAAGAAGGAGCATGAGAGATGGAAACAAGAATCTTAAAGATAGATGAAGATACTAAATTGGATCGTTTGGATAAGGTTCTTGCGGAAAAATTGGATTTTTCGCGTAAGAGAATTAAGGATTTGTTGGATGAAGGAAATGTCTTGGTCAATCAAAAGGTGATGAAGGCAAGCTATAAAGTATGTGTAGGAGATGAAATTGAGGTTTCTATTCCTGAACTTGATTCTACCGAAGTTCTTCCTGAACCTATTGATTTAAATATTGTATATGAGGATCATGATATTATTGTGATCAATAAGCCAAAGGGTATGGTTGTACATCCGGCTCCGGGTCATTATTCTGGAACTTTAGTGAATGCCTTACTTTATCATTGTAAAGATTTGAGTGGTATCAATGGCGTAATGCGCCCAGGTATTGTACATCGAATTGATAAGGATACGTCGGGATTATTGGTTGTTGCCAAGAATGATGTGGCTCACGAATCTTTAAGTCAGCAGTTACAGGATAAAACGTGTCATCGTGAATATGTAGCTATTGTACATAATCCTTTTACGCATGAGCATGGTACGATTCATGCGCCAATTGGTCGTGATGATAAGGATCGTCAGAAGATGGCGGTTACCGCAAATAATTCGAAAGATGCGATTACGCATTTTACAGTATTAGAAAACTTTAAAAAGTTTGCGTATATCAAGTGTCAGTTAGAGACAGGTAGAACACATCAAATTCGTGTTCATATGCAGTATATTGAACATCCAATCGCATCAGATCCTAAGTATGGTCCTAGAAAAACAATTCAGGCCAATGGTCAGTTGTTGCATGCGTGTGCTTTGGAGTTTGTGCATCCTACAACAAATGAAAAAATGCGTTTTGAGATTGGTTTAGAACCTACTTTTGAAAGAGTTTTAAATGAACTTAGAGAAGGTGAAGAATAATGCGTGACGATGTATTAAGTTGGGATCAATATTTTATGGGCATGGCTCATTTGAGTGCAAAGCGTTCAAAAGATCCAAATACGCGTGTAGGCGCTTGTATTGTCAATCCACAAAAGCGAGTGGTAGGACTTGGATACAATGGTTTTCCTTATGGTTGTGAAGATGAGGAGTTTCCTTGGCAAAGAGATGGTGAATTTCTTGAGACTAAGTATCCTTATGTCGTACATGCCGAATTGAATGCGATCTTAAATAGTATTCAAGATCTTCATGGTTGTACTTTATATGTTTCATTATTTCCTTGTAATGAATGTGCAAAGGCCATTATTCAGGCTGGTATTACTTGTGTTGTATATGAAAGTGATAAGTATGATGGAACCGAAGGCAATATTGCCAGTAAGCGCATGTTTCATGAGGCAGGGGTAAAGCTTGTGCAGCTACCTTATGAGATTGATGTAGAAACAAAGATCAATAATCGTTAAGTCATCCTAAATTGGATGGCTTTTTATTTTGAAATGGATTGAAAATTGTGTGACAAAAAAGACGAAGTT
>ERZ869979.374-NODE-374-length-13645-cov-5.826504_pt1 | contig 13645 bp, 20 predicted proteins | sample MGYA00521269_ERZ869979 | MGnify/ENA primary metagenome ERZ869979 (study PRJEB32232, sample SAMN07284974) | human gut metagenome | biome: human-associated habitat; material: feces | host: Homo sapiens | place: Tanzania | collected 2014-04-05 ... | reverse complement strand
AAAAACACGCCGGACCGCCATTTTATCCAAATATCGTATTATTTTTATCTCTGGCATCTGAATATCGGGTATTATATCTTTTTTTGTAAATACGCCATAAAATCCAACAAGACTCTGCTCCAGAATATCATTTATACATACCTGCTCTATATGAAGTTCTTCTTCCTGTAATGCCATCAAAGAATACCGGAACAATTCTTCTGTAAGAGAACACATCACATTCGTGCGTTCCCTTATCACATTAAGATATTTTGCAACATTATCTACAACTTCCTCTTGCTCCAGCAAATCTAAATATCCACAGATTGCTGTAAGCGGTGTACGCAGATCATGAGAAATATCTCTTAGATGAACTGTATAATTCTTGCAAGCTCCATAACCACAACTTTCAGCATTACTCCACTGGACATCACATAAAACCATATTTCCCGCATTCGTTGTGATTTTGCGATTGGTGTTGCTACTGCTGCAACAATAATCATTGCAGCTCCAATACAGCCAACAATAGTAGGAATACTTATCAGCGGAAATATTCCTGGTGTACAACTTCCATCAACTGCCGCCTGAATGGTCTTATCCAATCCATCCCTGGCCGCTGCAAAGCAACAAATGACAAGACCATACATCAGCAAAAACAAATTCCTACGTCCCCAGAAACTGATCGTGTTACGATTCCATACAGAATATCCAATAAATCCAACTAGAGCAATTACCATAATAGTCGTTACTGTAGTTACCATATTTCCAAAATAAAGTTTCATAACTTACCTCCGATCATCTTTTACCGTTGTACCAACTAATCACGCCCTGCAGGTTCTGTATCCTGACACGTTCGCCACCATGCAGCATCATATCCAGCATATCCTCCTCTTCCGGAGTTCGATCTGTTTTCTTCTCCAGAGCTTTTCCTGCTGTTTTTACCATAATGCTCATCATCATTTTGTACATTCCATGAAGTTTTTCTACATTGAAATTTCCCTGCAATGTAAATACAGGAATCTTTCCAGGAATACTGTTCTTTTCCCGTATTTCCTTTCGCTGGGTTCCCGTCTGTCCCATTCCAACTGCACATACTGCACAAATCTTATATTTTTTTCTTGCCAGGCCATAACCCTGTATCTTTCCTGCCATGATCCATCCAAGATAAATAATTTCAGTACCCACTGGTAACTTATTTCCAGCTTCTTCTGTACTATACACAGAGACACTTAATTCATGTCCTAATAATTTTGCATAATGTTCGGTACTTCCTGTATTTGATGTATAAACAACTGCTTCCATTTCAACTTTCCTCCATTCCCTTACTCAAATATTCGGTTAAATTATTTTTTATTCATAAAAAAAGACACAATACGACTTTTCATCCGTACTGCGTCTGAGCGTCTGACTTTTCCATATTCATTTTTCATCTACAGGACTTGACACCGACAACTTCTCTTGCATACTTTGGCCTCCAATCAGTCTGACCGTAAAACCCTCTGCGTCAATCAGGCTCTCCTTTTTACATTTTGGACAAAATAGTGGAAAATGTAAAAGCACTGTGTCTTTTCGTAATCTCACCCTTGTTTTGTTTCCGCATACCGGACAATATATCCATTTCTGATACTCCATCTCGTCCTTGTTCATTTTTTCACCTCAAATCGGCATTTTCTGGAATCTTTTGGCAAATCTCTCTACATGCTCCTCTACCTGTTTCACTACTTCCTGTTTATTCTCTGTTCCATCATAAATGCTGTATAAAAGGAAAATAGGTCCGTAGAAATCCATTGCAAGCTGCTTTGCATCTTCACCGCTTTCTACAATTCCAGAAAAAACAGCTTCCATGTATTGGAGAGGACCTTCCGCAAGATAATTCTGATAGAGCTTAGCCATTTCCGGATCTCTGTACTGTTCTAATGTCAGCATTTTTCGGAAACAACATGAAAATTCTTCTTCTGTCCAGTGCAGAAACTGTACTTTTGTAAAATGTCTAATCTTTTCCAAAGCAGTGTTTTTATATCCTGCAATCACGTCCTCCATATCGCCATCCGGCATCTCATATTCCTTTGCTCTTTTGACATCCATCTGGTTCATTCTTTCTACAATGCTATCCAATATTTCCTGTTTACTGGAATAGTGTTTATACAATGCAGCCTTTGTAACTCCTAATCTTGAAGCGATTTCATTCATAGACGTTCCCATATAGCCACTCTGTGCAAACAATTTTAATGCTTCTTCCAGTATTTTTTCCTTTGTGTTCTTTTCTTTGTTTTCCATGTCTCTCTCCTAAATTGATTTTATTAGCAAGTTACCTTTTGGTTACTTTTATTATAGTTACCTATTGGTCACTTGTCAATACTTATTCTTTTAACACAAACCCAACATCTGTTCCTTTCTGTCCGGCAGTTAAAATAGTGGATTTTTTTACTTTTTCTTTTTTGGTTTCGGTGCTGGTAATTCATCATACATGGTATTGAATAAACCGTCAGGAATTCTTTACTGTCAACCTCTTGGACAAGCAGCATTTTTTTGCTCCCTCATAAGGCAATTCATAAATGTTTTCCGGCATATAAGCAACTGCAGATTTTACCGGTTTAACCAAAAGTCTGTCATCATAAATACCACCCACAATTTTCTCACGATAATAAATAATATATTCGCCCATCATAGTTCGATAGGTAATCTCCTCTAAATCAGATAATTGTTCTAATATAAATTGTAAATACTCTTTACTGGATGCCATATATTTTCTCCTTAGATTTTTAACCGGAGAAACTACGTCTATTGCAATTTTCTACCAATTTTTATTAAACTTTGTTGGATCTCCCATTATTTTCCCTTTACCTGATATTGCTTATAAGAACATCCAGCAATCGCTATAAATATCATTGAAGCAATCATCCAAAAAACAGGTGCCATCTGCAGGTTATTAAAGAATTTTCCAAATATATGAATAAGTCTGTACTCTGTAAATGTCCATGAACCAATATATGCTCCAGGGAGATAGCTCCATACTTTTGAAAGCAATCCAAATGCTTCTGGTACATTAATCATAGATAAAAATAATCCAATTACCATAATGGCAGTTGCTGCAGAACGATTATTTAACACCTGTGATAAAAACATCGCAAATGCAGAATATATAATACCTGCTATTAAAAATAGTACACATAAATAGATATAAGTCTGTCCAATTGTTATATTTAGCATACAACCCGGAATTCTGATCTGCAGCGGAGCGTTAAATCCGGAAAATCCATAAATTCCAAAGCTGCAAATGGATAATGCCCCATAAAGATAAACAGCTAATATGACTCCCATGCTTAACCCTGCCAATATTTTTGCTATGAATAACTTTTCCTTGCTCACACTGCTGAAAATTATCTGATCCGTTCCATTGATTCTTTCATCTGCAAAAATGCCACAGATTCCTATTGCTGAAAGTAGGAGAAGCATGAAATTAGCTACATATACTGATGTATAAATCCCTGCATATCCCTCTTCGTACTGATAAGTAAATGGCTTTTTAACTTCTGCTTCCTTCTGATTCCAGTAATTAATTTCTGCATCTGATAGTTTTGCCTGTTTCATCTGGTCCTGATTATTATTTTCTCTGGTTGCATATACCTCTTGTTCATTTACATTTTCATAATCTGCTGTTCCCATACAGAAATTGATAAAACTGCGAAATACAATATAATGATCCTGATCTTCTGCTTCCTGTACCTCTTTAATCAGAGAATCATCTATTTCTCTCCCTGAAAATTCTTTATAATTCTTACTGATTGCAGCTCTTCCGGATACTACATCCGTTATCCCAACCCCAACCAGAATCAATGTCATAAGTGCCACTGCAATCCATAATACTTTCTGACATAAAAGTTTCTTTAATTCATATCTGTATAAAGTTCCCATTATTCTTCACCTCCGAATATATCCAGATAAAATGACTCCAGATCTTTTCCTGTTTCCTGTTCTGTTCCATCAAATACTTTTTGCCCGTCTTTTATTACCAGAATCCTGTCTGCACATTTTTCAATATCCGAAACAATATGTGTTGACAGTAAAACAATATTGTCCTTGCCTAACTGCTCAAAAATATGTCGGAAACGCACTCTCTCCTTTGGATCCAGTCCGGCTGTCGGTTCATCTAATACAATCAGTTTCGGATCATTTAAAAGTGTCTGTGCTATTCCAAGCCTTCTCTTCATTCCTCCGGAATATGTTTTTACTTTTCTTTTTGCATCTTTTTCCAGATTTACCTGCTCCAAGAGATTTTCACTACGCTCTTTTGCTGTCTTTTTGTCAAGCCCTTTCAATGCCGCAACATATAGCAGGAACTCCATTCCTGTAAAATCCGGATAATAGCCAAAATCCTGTGGCAGATACCCAAGCAGATTTCTATAGCTCATATCTGTGACATCATACTTTCCCAGTCTGACTGTACCGGAAGTCGGCTTCATAACACCACATATCATTCTCATGAGGGTACTTTTTCCAGCTCCATTTGCTCCAAGAAGTCCAACCACTCCCGGTTTAAGAGTACATGAGACATTCTGAATTGCCATTTTGTTTCCATATTGTTTTGTCAGGTTTTCAATTTTTAGTTCCATTCAATGATACCTCCATATTTTCAATTAAAGTAAATTAACACTTACTGTTCTTCTATTGCGTCAATATTTTCAATTCGCAACAGTTTAACTACCTGTTTGTCCTTTTTTTCTGTATAGCAAATTCTTAACCATTCATCATCTGCATCTACAATCTTACAGGATACTTCTGTTTTTCCTGCAAAACCCAAGAATGAATCTGACCTGATGATACATTGTTTACCTACAAGACTATTAATCAACTTAGACATATAAGTTGCTCCTCTCTGCTTTTTCTCCAATTGTTTTACTTTCATTTCCAAATGCTTTATTTTTCCTAAATACGATGAATAATAAAGCAACAGCAATAATGCTGCAATTCCAAACCATTCCATATTGTCTCCCTTACTAACCTAACACAATCAGTCTCTTCCTTTTTTGTCAGACCATCTTTATACAGAAAAAAGACGCAAAGCAAATCAATTCCTGCTCTGCGTCTTAGCGTCTGACATTTAGTTACCTTTTGGTTACTTTGTATTATAGTTACCTAACGGTAACTTGTCAAGTATATTACAATACTTTGTTTCTAAACCATGGAATACACCTGTTTACTCTATTGCAATAATCCTCATATTGCTTTCCATACAAATCTCTTAGCCATTTTTCTTCCGTGACAACCAATAATAGTGACATATTCATTCTTTATGTCCTTTTCCTCTTTGCATCTTGAAAAAATAACATGCCCTTTTGCGTCCTTTCCACTAACGCATAACCGGTATGTTCCTTTTTCATTAATCTGCATTTCAAATTCTGCATCTGTTACATCGTCGCCTTTATATACTGATTGATCATCTTCATTATATATTTGTACGGAAATTTTCCCGGATTTGCTGATAATCTTTACCTTAATACTTTCACCGGCGTCCATATCTATATTATGAAAATGTGTCGAGTTCATCTGTTCAAAAGCTATATCGTAAAAATCTGTATCCGATATCTCATCCCCTATAAATGTAGCTTTATTACATAATCCGCAGGCAGTAAAGACTAATATCATATGAAAAAGTATTCCGGATAAAATAATTTTTCTTTTGGTTGCCTTTTTCATTTCAACAATCCTCTAATCCAGTCATCTAAAAATGCCATCTGCTCTGCTGTATGAAACCAATGTTCTCCGTTTTGCATTATTGTTAGTTCTGCATTGACATCATTGGCAAACTTATGGATAGTCTCCTGTGATGTCAGATTATCTTTATTTCCATATAATATATAAGTCGGAACCGACCAATTGACCGGATGATTACGCACATAACACAAATATTCCCAGGACAATGTTTCTCCAAATCCTGTGGTTATCAACTGTTTTTCACGTAACTTTTCTTCCGTTATATCTGCCCATCCCATCATATCAAGAATCAGCTTTTCCATATCAACGATTGGTGAAATGAAAAAGGCTTTGTCTATCTGCTCATGATTAAAAGCACACATTGAAAAATATGCTCCAATGCTGTTCGCTATTAGAATAATAGAATCATGCCCTTTCCTATATCCGTGAAAGAACTCTTTAAATTCACTTATTGCCTCCCACGGATTGTCTGCATGGTAATCCAGTCCTACCACATCATATCCTGCAAATAATGTTTTATAATGGTCCGCTTCCATAGCATTTCCACCTTTTCCATGAATATATAGAACTAATTGTCTCATGAATCTTACCTCTCTATCTTCCTTTCATGTATAAACCTGCTTTCAACACCAAAAGCAGAAATGCCAGTGCTGTTGCATATGTCTCCCCTGTCAAAGCCAGAAACAGTACTGCTGCGATACCAAGCAATATGGAAAATACAATTACCATCTTGTATACTTTCTCAATTTTTAACTGCGTAACTATAATCTCTGCAGCTCCAATTAACATTAATAAAAAGAACAATACCCAATAGACTATCCTGTTAAACGCTGATGTCTCTGTATAACCGAATAGGTTCACGGATGCAATATATTCTTTCATTGATTTTGGATACAGAGGCAGCACAATCAGCAGAAAATGAAACAAGTCAATAGCCCCAATCAGAATACTGCATAGATTCTGCATATTGGATTTATTTTCTTTCTCCGCAATTGAAAGTAATTTTTCCCCAGACAACAGTTCATCAATTGTCACAGAGAAAAACGACGAAATTTCTTTTAGCGAATCAATACTCGGATACCCTCTGCCCGATTCCCACTTCGAAATAGCTGTCCTCGAAACAAACAGAGCTTCTGCCAGTTCTTCCTGTGTTAAGCCTCTGCTGCTTCTTAACTCTTTCAGTTTTTCATTAAATTCCATGGCAGAACCTCCATTCATTCTCACTCGTAATTACTTATCATCACAAAATAACAGAACCATTGCTTTGTACAAGCAATACAGCCCTGTACTCAGAATCACAGCACCAACGATATCCGTAAACCAATGCACTCCAGCGATCAGTCTTCCAATCACCATAAATGTAGAAAAAATAATTGACATTACACTCACACATCTTCTGAATAGCAAATTTGTGCTTCTGCGATTCACCTGATATACCAAAGTAGGCATAACACTTAGTACAAGCAGCGTTGTAGATGATGGATAAGATGCTTCAAGCATCCCATCAATCAGAATTGGTCTGTAATTAATCGGAATCATCTCAAAAATCAGATATCCAAAAATCACTATCACATAATAAATCCCAAGAAAAATCGGATCTCTGTCAACCTTGAAAAAACTTTTTCTTTTTATCAGTTGTGCCAAACCCACTCCACCAAATGCCATACAAACAAATATCGGCACAAGACCTAACCAGTCGGTAATCGTATAGATTGCCATGTGTACTCCGGTAACTCTGTGAAACCAGCAGTTAAAGGTTGCGAATCCAATCTCTGTGCCCTTCTGCCCTGCCGACTGCACATCCACACATTGTATTAAACATGTCCAGATTGCAAACATTACAAGTAACGCAGTTCCTAAAATTAATAACTTCTTTCCGTTTTTCTTCATTTTGTTTTACCTTCCTTTTATTTTTTGCCTGTTGGCTGATTGGAAGGTAACATATACTACGAAAAATAGTAAGAATCGTGCTGTCACATGAGCGACACCTATCGTGTCATCAGCTAAAACAAAGGAATTTCACCATTATAATTTTCAGCTTTTTCTAATAATGGTCCCTTTGCTCCCATTGTAAATGCAATGTTGCTGCTCCGGATAGAAAGCAATTTCATTTCCGGTTTTAGGTTCAAATATTATAATGACCAAACGGTAACTTGCCAATCTTTTTCTAATCTTCTATCACTTTTATCGGATGAGCATCCGAAACATAAATCATCGCATTATAAAGTTCTGCTGGAGATGCCCATACACGATAGCCTCTTGGAAAAATTCTGTATAATGCACTGTATATTTCCCCTAAACTTCCCATCCAACTGCATTCAGATACTTGCTTTTTTAATTCAGAAGAATCCGGTATTTTTTCAAAATCCAAATAACTTATATCAAATCCACTCTTTTTAGATGCCTTTGCCATCGGATCATATGAGTAAAAAATATGATTTTTTCGCTTGCCGTTTTCATCAACTGGAAGATTACATGTAGTTTTATAAAAATCTGTTCCTATCACAAAATATTCATTTCCAATCTCATCTGCCAGGAGATTACCCATTACCTTATTATTCGCATCATAATTTCCTGATTTCTTCACATGTCCGTTATGTCCGGAGATAAAAATACGTCCATTCCCTCTTGCTTCTTCCTGCTTTAATATCCACATAATGTTTTCAGCCATCATTTTATCCCTGTGGATATTTATTTCTCCTGCATCATCTATGTATTTGCCCAGTTCCATATTCTGAAGAAGCACATCGGCTAAATGAACTGCCGACGCATTCTGTAATGTATCTTTCTCTTCAAACTCCCTTTTTACATCTTCAATTATCTTTTCTCGCTGTTCTGCCGTATATCCCTCTGTATATTCCTGTTTATCCTGGTTCCAGATTTTCTCCAGTTCTTCTGTATCCATTCTGCCATTTTTTACTGCTTCCAGTAAATACCGATAATTATATTCTCTTCTTTGCATGTCAAAACCATAAAACCGAATATCGTTGCCCTGAGCTGCTGATTTATTATACTCACGCATCCATGAGATCAGATTTTCCATTTCTTCTGTCTGATAGATTGCAAAACCAATAGCAGAAACAGCATCTTTTACCGTTCCATCACCGCCATGAATATAGCGGTTAACAGCTTCACATCCGCCATAATCTCCTTCTAATGAAAACGCCCGGACTCCATAATCTTCTACCATGATTTTGAATATATCCAACTTTAATTGTTGAAATTCCTTATTTCCATGAGTTGCTTCACCTAATGCCACAATCTTTGTCTGCTCCGGAATTGAAAGTTCTTCAACTGTTACCGCATATTTTTCAAATTCATTTACATTGGCACATTTTCCCGTTCCAAGCCCTCCATAATAAGAGTAAACCCCTGTTATAATACAGCCTATAATCAAAATGATACATACTGTACGTTTGATAAAAGAATGCTTTTTCATATTCTTCTTCATCATACTGTTTTCCCTTTCCAATCTTTAACTCATATTAAAACTGCATTCATATAGCTTATTAGGATATGACACGGAGCAAAGATAACCGCAGAAATCATTAGTAAGATATTGCCGCTTATAATACCACTTTCAATAAATAGCAAGGATGGGATAATTGATAAATATAAGGACTTTCGTATAGAATCCTCTTTCCAGAATACTATCCAGCCTAAGCAATACAATACTACGAGTATCACTCCCAAAACCAGATAAACTGTTTTCCCCTGTTTAAACCAATATCCTCTGTTCATAAAAGGGATTGTAAGAAACATGCTGAAAAAACAGCCAAACCTCCCAATCTGCTCAAGAGATTCAACTAATTTATTCTGGTACCGATTTTCGAATCCATCTTTACATGTTATTGCAAACACAATATTAGGGATTAAAATCACAATAACAAAAATCAATCCCCAGTAATTCAAATACTTATTCATAATACACTCCTATCCAACAGAGCGAGATACGCTTTGCGAATCTCGCTCTGATTAGCGGTCGTCAAATGCACTGCATAAATGCGTGCATTTTCCTCGTCGCCCTAACAAAAAGACGCAGGCAAAAAACATTTCGTTTCTGCTCTGCGTCTTAGCGTCTGGCAATGGATTGATAATCCACTATATGATCCTTTACATTGATAATAAAACTTTCTTTACATTTTGGACAAAACAGCGGAAAATGTTTTAATTCCGTATCATCCAATATCTGTGTCCGTGTCTTTGCACCGCATACCGGACATAGTATCCATTTATCCGTTACTACTGCTTTCATCTGACCTGTCACCTCCTGATAAATCCCATAAAGTGCTATCTTTAACACCTAAGCCTTTTAAATATGTCATACCGGTATTATGAAGCATACGATACATATTTTCTTTTGTATCCTTGACGATTCCTGATGCAATAAGGGTTCCTATCCCCTGTGTATACACCATCATTGTCATAGCAAAATCCATTACCTGTTTTGGTGTAATCCCAAGCAGTTCTGCCATCTCCTGATACACATTAGCGGCATCCTGATTATTCGTCTGTAACTCGAAGCCTGTACTTAGCAGCTGGCTTCGCTCTCCCATGTAAAGGAAACGAAACAAATTAGGATTTTCTAATGCTAAGTCAATGGTTCCTTTTCCTCTTTGTTCGAATGTTGCAAGTTCGTTTTCATTCCGACTGTAATACTTATCCTCCACATACTGCTCCGCAAAAGGAATCAATTCCTCACGCAATCCATCCATTCCACCAAACTGCCATGAAATCGGTGCTGTAGAGCATCCCAGTTCCCCGGCTACAGCTTTTATGTTAAGAGCGGCATATCCATTTTTTGAAACAAGCTCCAGTGCAGCCTGCAGCATATCTTCTTTTTTTATTTTTGGACTACTTGGCATATAAAATCTCCAATACTATAAATTAGTTTATTATAAACTTGTTTATAGTATATCACTTTATACATACATGTCAATGACAAGTATCTATTTTTCACTTTCTAAAACTTCATCCGATACAGTTCTATTCCAAGCACTGCATTATATCCTGTCGCAGCAAACACACTGAATCTTTCAACAATCCCGAAATAATCCTTCGGTACAATATTCATTCCCATTGCACCTACCATCATCATACCAAGAGCAATTGCTGCAAAAATGCCATAAGAACGGCAGCTTTTATCCTTTGCTCCGGCAATAATAATCAAAACCAGAGATACTATGGACAATAAAACAACGATCACTGTCGAAAAAATATGCATCTTATCCTGAAATGTACCTGCATAGCCACTGTCACTTAAAGGAAACATGCCAAATCCCACTGCTGACACCCACTCCATAATCGTGAACAGATAGATGCCTACCCGCAGGAGTCTGTTTTTCTTACCCTGAATGCCTACGCATACCATCATTGCACACACCAGAGTACATACATTGTACAGACTACTTAGCTGGTTCCATAACCGAAGTGATGGTGCATTCGATGCGCTAAGGTCACTTACCGCCTGTGCCATCCAGTCATAGCCCGGATATGCGAGCGGTGAAAATACAACCGCTGCTGTATATGACAAAAAAGCTGCTACTCCAAGTAATCCACAATAATTCAATAAACTCTTTTTCTTTATCATACAGCATTCTCCTCACAAAACCATTTCAGATAATCGTCCAAAAGATTCTTATCTGTTTCATAGCTGCACTTACCATTGCTCTGATCCAGTTCATAATCCATCAGCCCATGTATCGTCATAGCAAAGCTTACTGCACTCATATCCGGATTTGTAAAATGAAGTAATTTATGTACTTCCATCGCATAGAACAGCTGCTTCGTTGCTATCATCATCTTATCCGTCTCTTCTGCGACAATTTTGGCTGCCATGGGATTCAGACTTCTTTCGGAATAGATAACCTTGTAGAAATTTAACATATGTTCCTGCTGGTTCATGTTAAAATATCCTCCGACCATCATCTTCAATATTTCCAAAGCACTTTTGCCGGCAAAAATGATTGTATAATCAATTGCGCCTATATTGGCATTTTTCTTAGCCTCTTCTCGGAGAAATTGATACATTACTTCAACAAGCTCCTCTTTGGATGCAAAATGATTGTATAATGACGGTTTTTTTATCCCAACTTTGTCTGCAATCATATTCATGGATACGTTACCAAGTCCTTTATTCGCCGCAAGTTCCAATGTAGCCATGATAATCTCTTTTTTTCTTGTATCACTCATTATTCGTTTTAACCATCCCCTATGCATTACCTATTGGTTTTATTTCAACTACCATTCGGTAGTTTTAATATATCACACTGTTCTGCATAATTCAAGTACAGGTTAGAATAACTGTCCCGGCAGTTTCTTTTTCTCTTTATATGGAAACTGCTTATCAAACTCTTCTGCTTCCTGCTCATCTACAAGATAGCCTTCCGGTGTTGCATACTCTCCAGTAATCCCATCAAGATAACCAGGTACAAGTTCTTTACACAAAAAGAACGATGCATCTTCCCCCTCTGGCAATCCATGGTATCGGATGTTAAATTCACTTGCATACTTAAATCCACTTTTTCCATAAAAATCAATGTTTCCCTCAAAGCAGACTGCACCACAGCCAAGTTTCGCTGCCTTGTCCAATGAATAATCCAGTAAGGCTTTTCCATACCCTTGTCGTTTTAATTCTGGAGTAATACAAATCGGTCCCATAGTCATAATCGGAATATCTCTTCCATCATCCGCTTTAATATTCGCTCTCATAAATATATTCTGACCGATCAGCTTTTCCTCTTTGTCATCCTTAAGAAACATCACAAAATCAAGTTCCGCAACAAATGCCGGATCATTTCGTAGCTGATGTAACACGTAATGTTCTAGACAACCCGGACGATATACATTCCAGAAGCTTTCTCTTACCAGATTTTCTACTTTCCTGTGTTCTTCCTTTTTCTCTAAACGAATAATAATATTACTTTTTCCCATTTTTTAGTCTCCTTTCCAATGATTGTAAACAAAAAACCGATAATCCTGAATATTTCTTAACTATCAGAATTAACGGCTCTGCGTCTTAAGCGTCTGGCTCTTATATTTTTTGTTCTGTAATTTTCATTTCTTCTACAATTTTGTTCAGCATATGTCCAAACTGACATTTTACTTTCGCTTTATCTGCAGCTCCATCATACATACTATAATAGAAAAACATATTCGCATAAAATTTAACTGCATTCTCCTCTGGATTTTTTATTTTCATATTTTTGAACAGATCTTTCACATATTCTGCCGGTCCAGATACCAGATATTGCTGATACAACTTCTGCATTTCTTCATTTCTAAATTGTTCAAGCATAAGCATTTTCCGAAATGATGATGCAAAATCATCCTCTGTCCAGTATTCAAACATAGACTTACTGTATTTCACAAAATCATCCAGTGATGCTGTCTCATACTTTTCAGGCATTTTCTCTTTCTTCTCTTCCGGCATATCATATTCTGCTGCCTGTTCGCCATCCTGCTGCTCCATACGCTGCACAATACAGTCAAAAATATCTCTTTTGCTTTTATAATGACGGTACAATGCACCTTTTGTCATATCAAGCTCTCCTGCTATCTGGCTGACTGAGACAGCCTCATAACCATCTCTGGCAAACAGATGCAGTGCCACAATTAATATTTCCTCTTTCCTATTACCCATGCACATTTCCTCCAAACTATGAGAAACACGCTCCGCGAGTTTCTCAAGTTATCGCGGCAGTCGCCAAGGTCTTGTGCAAGCACAGACTTTGGCTCGTTGCTCGCGTAAATAAACGACCGTTTACATTTATATAATAGTAAACGGTCGTTTATTTGTCAAGACTTTTCTTTTTGCTTATATTATCTCTTTTTATAAATCAGAAGCTCCGGATTTTTCCCATCCTTCTCATATGTACATACCAGAATAAAATCCATATTTGCCAGAATACCGAAGCATCTGTCTCCTCCAAATTCAGACTCCAGTTGATTC
>ERZ869979.370-NODE-370-length-13742-cov-5.357483_pt1 | contig 13742 bp, 10 predicted proteins | sample MGYA00521269_ERZ869979 | MGnify/ENA primary metagenome ERZ869979 (study PRJEB32232, sample SAMN07284974) | human gut metagenome | biome: human-associated habitat; material: feces | host: Homo sapiens | place: Tanzania | collected 2014-04-05 ... | reverse complement strand
GTACCTTCGGAGGCTATTCTGCGACAATATGCAGATGATAAAATAAAAAATTAAAACATATGGAAATGAAAAAGGAGCAAAAACAAGCAATCATAGAAAGTGGAAAGCAATATTTCCGCTCTATTATCATACCTAATCATTTGAAGAATCTGGACAAGCTTCATCTGAGTAGCTTTGATATAAATCCTTTTCTGATTAATTATCTCGCTGCTTTGGGAGATGCGCAACCCATTAGTTTGGCCAAAGCTCTAGTCTATCCACGTATCCTTGACACAGGTCTTAGTAATAGTTTCGGTCAGAATATTCAGGTGTTTATTTCCCAACTTCAGGAAGTTGTTGGTGGAGCTTCTGGAATTGATGGTATAGATATAGAATTTATTGATGCGATTGATGGGCGCCGTAAATACTGTCAGTGTAAGGCGGGTCCTAAGACGATCAACAAGGATGATATTACTACCATTTTGAGTCACTTTAAATATCTTTTGTACAAGTCAAGACTTGATAGAATGGGGTTGCAGTTTGAAGATCTCGTAGTAGGAGTTTTATATGGTGAGAAAGAAAACTTATCAACTTTCTATAAGGCGATAGATACGCATTATCCTGTATTGTGCGGTGCTGATTTTTGGATGCATCTTACGGGTGATGAAAACTTTTATCATCGTTTGGCCAAGGCTTTTGGTGAGGTAGTAGATGAAGATGGCATAAATGGAAGTGCACTTATCTTAGCCAAAGTTGAAGAAATCGCAGAGGAAATCAGAGAGAAAGTTGGGGTGTCTTCGCCACTTTTCCGTTAAATAACGTGATAAAATTCTTTGGTTTACCAACTTTTTATTATCTTTGCTATCAATTAACAAATTATTGATGTAGCAATAGTCCGGAAAACTAGAAACTACATAATAACAATACTAATATGAAAAGATATAACTTATTGATGTACAAAGCTTTAGGGGGGGGTAATTTTGCTCAGGCAAAGTTAGCCCAATATCATCATGTTCTTATTCGCAGGCGAATATTATCTTATTTTTATATGATAATAGTCGCTTTTTTTATGCTTTCTTCCACCGCCTGTTCTAGCGATGAAGAAACAGAAAAATCAGAGGTTTTTCATTACGAAACCACATTTTTAGCCCATAATTGGCAGATTTCAGAGCTTTATCAGCGCGTTGGAAGTCTCTTTATCGACGTAAAAGAGGCTCCTTTGTCCTGTCATTTTAACTCAGACAACATTTATTTTTCCGAAACGGAAGAAGTGAACCACTTCGATGACAACGGAAAAGTGACCCAAACAACCACCGAAAACATCCCTTGCGGTCACTACACCTATTTAGTAAAGGGGAATAAAATACAGATAGATAATCAGATATTCACCATTACGGACAACAACGGAAACCTCGTTCTGCAGAATGAGGACTGGAAGCTTGTGCTCGTAGAAAACTAAACATATATATTATGGGAACATACAATAAAGAACGAGAAGAACTTCATAAAACGATTTGGAGTATTGCAGAGGAATTAAGAGGTGCTGTTGATGGATGGGAATTCAAGGCTTATGTCTTGGGTGCCATATTCTATCGTTACATCTCAGAAAACCTTACCGACTACATTAATAATTTGCAGGCTGCTGCCGGAATCAAGGACTTTGATTATGCTAAAATGGAAGATGAAAAAGCAAAGGAGGCTCGCGAAATGATGGTGCAGGAAAAGGGCTTCTTTATTCTGCCAAGTCAATTGTTTCAGAGAGTAGCTGCTTCGCCAGAGAAGAATGTTAACCTCAATGAAACGCTAGCCCAAGTGTTCCGTTCTATTGAGGCAAGTGCTGCCGGTACAGATAGCGAGGAACAGGTAAAGGGACTTTTCTCTGATTTCATCATCGACAGCTCCCGTATCGGCAACTCTGTAGAAATGCGTAACAAGTGCATTTCCAAGGTGTTGACCAAGGTGCGGGATATGCAGCTCAGCAAGACGTTTACAGACAACAGTATTGATACAGTAGGCGACACCTACGAATACCTGATGCAGATGTATGCATCAAAGGCAGGTAAAAGTGGTGGTGAATACTTTACGCCACAGGAGGTGAGTGAAGTGCTTGCCCGCATCGCCAGCAGTAACAATCCTAACATTCAGAAGGTTTATGACCCAGCCTGCGGTTCGGGTTCCTTACTGATGAAGTTTGTGAAATATGTAGGTGAAAAAGCTTCGGAAATAGAGTTTTATGGTCAGGAAATAAATCCTACAACCTACAATCTCTGCCGTATCAATATGTTTCTGCATAACGTGAACTATGCTAAGTTTGATATTCAGTTGGGCAACACGCTTACTACTCCTCATCATCTTGGAATGAAGTTTGATGCTATCGTGAGCAATCCGCCATACTCCAAGAGTTGGCCGGGAAAAAATAACACGATTCTGATTAATGATGTACGATACAGTCCTGCTGGTGTGCTGGCTCCTATACAGAGGTCAGACCTTGCCTTTACAATGCACATGCTCTACCATCTTAGCGAAACTGGTACTTGTGCCATTGTTGAGTTCCCTGGAGTTCTCTATCGTGGTGGAGCAGAGAAGAAAATCCGCGAATACTTGATCAAGAATAATTTTGTGGATACGGTAATTCAGCTTCCTGCCAATCTCTTCTTTGGCGTAGGCATTGCCACTTGCATCATTGTTATCAAGAAGAATAAGAAAGATAATAATATTTTGTTTGTGGATGCTTCAGAAGAATATGAGAAGAAGGGCGACAAGAACAAGCTGGAGGATAAGAACCAAAACAGAATAGTAAATGCTTATCAGGAGCGCAAGGAAGAACAATATTTTACCAAGCTCGTTAGCAATGATGAAGTTCTAGCCAATGGTGCCAACCTCTCCGTTTCTTCTTATGTAGAGAAGGAAGATAAAAGGGAAGTGATTGATATTGTTAAACTAAACGAGGAGATTCAGACATTGCAGGCGGAAATATTTACTCTGAATACAGAGATTGCTAATAAAATTGCGAGTTTGTAACACATGAGAAGAGTTAGGTTAAAGGAAATTGGTACATTCTATAGTGGATTATCTGGGAAATCTAAAAGTGATTTTTCAGAAGGAAATGCTTTGTTGGTTACGTACCGCAATATTTTTAACAACCCTGTTTTAAATCCTGCAATAAAGGATACCGTTGTTGTTGGAAAAGATGAGAAGCAAAACGAAGTATTATGGGGCGACATACTCATTACGGGGTCGTCAGAAACCCCAGCGGATGCTGGAATGTCATCCGTAGTCTTGTTTGTCCCCAAAGAGAAAATATACTTGAATAGCTTCTGTTTCGGCTTTCGGCTAAATGACATGAATGAAGTTTTACCTTCATACATCGGACATCTGCTCCGAAGTACATCCATACGAACTGCTATTTCAAAAACGGCTTTTGGAGTTACTCGCTTTAATGTAAATAGAATGCGTTTTGCAGATATAGAGATTCCGTTACCTCCGCTTAACATTCAAAAGGAGATTGTCTCTATTCTTGATTCCTTCACCTCGCTCATCGACAAGATGAAACAGGAAGTAGAGATGAGGAAGAAGCAGATGGAGTATTATATAGATAGTTTTTACGGCGGAGATTTTGATGGCATGATGAGGTTAGCTGACATTCCGGAAAATTCTGTTGTGCAAATTTCTGATTTAGGTTCTATAATTCGTGGCAAACGGTTTGTTCGTGACGATATTCGCACAGAGGGGCAACCATGCATTCATTATGGAGATATGTATACATATTATGGAACCAAGGCTGCAACTGCTAAGACATTTCTCGAAAGAGATTTTCCTAAAAAGATGCGATATGCGCATAAAGGGGATGTTGTTATAGTTGGTGCTGGTGAAAATGATTATGATATAGGTGTAGGGCTCGTTTGGATGGGAGAAGAACCTGCTGCAGTCCATGATTCATGTTATATACTGAAACATCATCAAATTCCTATGTATATTTCATATTATCTGCGTTCGAACATTTATCATCAACAGTTGAAAAAGTATGTTTCAAGCGGTAAGATTTCATCTTTCTCTGCTGAAGGATTGGGGAAAGTTTATATCCCTATTCAACCAGAGGACAAGCAGCGCCAAATCGCTTCCAACCTCGACACATTCGAGACCTACATCTCGAAGCTGGAGAAGATGATAGAGTTACGCCAGAAGCAGTATGAATACTACAGAGAAAAGTTGCTGACATTTGAATAAATTCTTTTTATTAATAACGTTATGGCAGAAAGTTATAAAATCATAGCAGAGCAAGACTATTGTACCGTGGTGGCGAAATACGAGTCATCAAGGAAAAATGGTAATGCTTACCAAAGTGAGCAGGATCTGGAACGCTGGCTTATCGAACAACTGCAAAGACAAGGTTACGAATATCCTTCCATCCACAACGAGAAAGAGTTGCTGGAGAATCTACGCATACAGCTGGGCAAGGCAAACGATACAGAATACTCTGACAAGGAGTGGAAAAGTCTGCAGAATAAATTAACCGGCGAAACGCTCACGATGGAAGATAAGGCAGGCATGATTCAAAAAGAAAATACCGCAGTAGAAATAGAACGTGACAACGGTATTAAGACCAATGTTCACCTTATCCATAAAGATAACGTGTTCAAGAATAATCTGCAGGTTATCAACCAGTACGTACCTGCTGGCGGAACCCATGCCAACCGCTATGATGTAACCATCCTGGTTAACGGTCTGCCACTCGTTCATATTGAGCTGAAACGCCGAGGTGTAAGCATCAGGGAAGCCTTCAACCAGATAAACCGCTATGCTCGCGAAAGCTTCTGGGCAGGCAAGGGAATGTTTGATTACATTCAGCTGTTTATCATCAGCAATGGCACTGAGACCAAGTATTACAGCAATACCACCCGCTATGCTCGTGAGCAGGAAGCTGACAAGCAGAAGGGGAAGAAAAAGAAAATTCAGAGCAACTCGTTTGAGTTTACAAGCTACTGGAGCGATAGGGAAAACAACCTTATCTGCGACCTTGAGGACTTTACCAAGACTTTCCTCGTAAAACGTACGCTGCTCGAAATTCTTACCAAATATTGTGTGTTCAATGTTGATAAGGAACTGCTGGTGATGCGTCCTTACCAGATAGCTGCTACCGAGAGTATTACCCAGCGTATCAAGATTGCCTTGAATCATCATTGGGAAGGGTCTAGAAAGGCAGGAGGCTACATCTGGCACACTACCGGTTCGGGCAAAACCCTGACCTCTTTCAAGACGGCTCAGCTTGCAAGCGATATAGAGGGAGTACATAAGGTAGTATTCATCGTTGACCGACAGGATTTGGACTATCAGACGATGAAGGAATACGACCGTTTCTGCCCTAACTGTGCCAATGGCAATGTGAACAGTAAAATATTGCTCGATCAGCTCAATGCCGGTAGCGATGATTCGAACATCATCATCACCACGATACAGAAGATGTCGAGCTTCTTGAGAAAAAAGCTGATAGAGCAGGAGGTTCTTGACCAGGTTTTCGTTTTCATCTTTGACGAGTGCCACCGCTCGCAGTTTGGCGCCATGCAGAAACAGATTAAGCAGAGTTTCAAGAAGTACATCATGTTTGGCTTTACCGGCACCCCGATATTTGGAGTTAATGCCAGTGGTAAAAAGGGCGAAATGATGACTACTGCAGATGTGTTTGGCGGAGAGTTGGACGAAAAGGGCAATCATACCAAGCCCCTCCACACTTATACCATCATCAATGCCATCAACGATAAGAATGTGTTGAAATTCAATGTAGAATACCACACGCAGACGGCTATGGTAGATGGAAAGAAGGTGGAGAACACAAACTATCTCGACTCCAAGCGTATAGCTTTGAATGTGAAATATCTTCTTGAACATTTCGATATAAAGACCAAGCGTTCTGTTCAGTGGACAGCCTCGGTGTTGACCAATGTAGAGGAAGTTGTGAAGAACTATAAGAAAAAGAAGGAAGATAGGGTAGAAGAACAGAAGGCAAAGGTTTCCACCACGGGATTCAACTCTATACTTGCCTGCGATAGTGTGCCAATGGCTATAGAATACTATAAGGAGCTGGAACGGCAGATGGCTGAGCCGGGGGCCCCACAGCTAAGGATTGCAACCATCTTTACTTCAGCAGCCAACGAGGCTGAGAACGACAGTAACGGAAATATAGAAGAAGACCCGGAAGGCATTAAGGAACTGGACTCTACGAGTAGGGAATTTCTGGATTCCTGTATAAAAAAGTACAACCATTGCTTTGGAACTTCATACAATACGAGTGCTGAATTGTTCCAAAACTACTACAAGGATCTTTCCTGGCGCACCAAGAACAAGGAAATTGATCTGCTCATTGTGGTAGGAATGTTCCTGACGGGCTTTGACGCAAAATGTCTCAATACGCTCTGGGTGGACAAGAATTTGCGAATGCATGGATTGCTGCAGGCTTTCAGCCGAACCAACCGTATTCTGAATGCCTATAAGAATTGTGGCAACATCGTTTGTTTCCGCAATCTCATAGAAGCCACCAACAGGAGCTTCGGGCTTTTCGGCGATGCTAATGCCAACAGTATAATTCTGATGCGAACATTTGAGGAATATTACAATGGCTACGAGGAAGATGGGAAACATCAGGCAGGATATAAGGAACTGGCTGAGAAACTTCTGCAGGAATATCCGCTCTGCAAGTTGAATCCTTCCATCCCGCTGGCTCAAAAGATAGACTTCGTCAAGTTGTATGGGCAATTCGTCAAGAAGACTAATATACTGATAAGTTTTGATCAGTTTAATCCGGAAACCCTGGAAGAGCGCAATGCAATCCGCATCATCTGTGAAGGTGACAGGCAGGACTACCAATCTTGGTACCTCAGCTTCTGTGATGATGTGAAAGGCGGAACCACGGGTGGCGGTGGTGGACATACTGGTGGAGACGGAGGTAACGGAACGGATGATTTGGAATTTGAGATAGAACTGATTCGCCAGTTTGATATTGATATTCCTTACATCCTGGCTCTTGTGAAGAAATATCATGATAGCAACTGTGAAGATGCAGAGCTTATCAAGGATATTATCCGTTGTATAACATCAAGTCCGAAGTTGAGGGATAAGAAAGATCTCATAGAGGGCTACCTTCATGTAATAAAAGAAGGTAAGGATGTAGATGTTTACGAAGAATGGCAGAATTATATCCGTCAGCAGATGAAAAAGGAACTGGAAACCATTATTAGCGAAGAGAACCTGAGGGAAGAGGCTACACGTGATTTTATCACCAAGTCTCTGCATGAAGGTTACGTAGAGGAGAGTGGAATGGCAATTACAACAGTACTGCCCCCGATGCCAATCTTTGGTGCCGGCAATAAACGTGAACAGAAAAAGAAGACTGTCATTGAAAAGTTTAAACGATTCGTAGAACGATTCATTGATTTATAAACTTTTATAATATAAGGAAAGAAAAGATATAGAAACAGGAGCCTATCCCTATAGGTAGGTGCACGGAAAGCGTTGTCAGCAAGTATAAATCTTATCGCTCAGAAACGACCAAACTTCAATAGAAGATAAGCTAACTTCAAGGATGGCAACAAGCGGCGCTCATGTGTAGAAGTAAAAATCTACGACGTGGGCAAGACTTGTATGTATATCTGAAGTTAGGGCTTTGGTCGGCCTCTGAGCGATGATTGCGTATGGGTTTTTGCCCACACTTTTTATACGAATAATATGGCAGCAGGCAAAACAAGATTCTTAAAGGATTTGGAAATGCTCATGCAGGAATATAAAACCTGCTATGGGGATTGTGCTGGCGATAGAACTATTCATAAACTATCGTTACTTATTGCTATGTTTGAAAGTAGCGAAATGTTTGGAAAGATAGGACAGAACCTTAAAACTAATCTAATCATCGATATTGATAGAGATGTTGATTACGTGAAATGGAGTAATCTGGAAACTTGGATAGAAACAAAATCTAAGACCAATCAGCATGCTTCTTCTTTGACCTACGAGTCGCTGAGTATGGACAAATCCTTATTTGCCAATAGTATGGCAGATATGTTGCCACCGGTTCCCGAAACCTCTTCTGATGACAATAATAAAAAACAATTCGATGGGCTTACCTATACGGAAAGAGATAAGTTCAAGACAACCATCAATAACCTGATGAATAATAATGTATTTAATGATAAGATTCTTGATTTTGCCATAGATTCTGCACTTAAAAAACTGTGTGCTGCACTTCTGGATATTGCCAAGATAATAGAAGCTAAGCATGGGGCAAGTCTTTATGAAAACCTCTATAATAAGCAGTTGTTTGCCTATAATAATAAGATTGGTTCCTCTGTGCTGAAATCTCATAAGGAATGGAGAGAAAGGTATTTGGATGATGAAATAACCGAAGAATCGTTAATAGTACATGTTCAGAAGGTTCTTATTGAACTCTTCAAGTCTGGCGTATTGGATAATATTGAGGTCAACGTCACCAAAAAGCAGAAGGATGACTATAAGGCTGAAATTGATTTTTCCGAGCATGAAATTCCCAAGAAGATGAATGCCAATAAGTTGTATAACTGCTTTAGGAGCATTTGCGTTTTTAAGGGTGGTAAGTATTCTCTGGATAAGGTAAAAGCCGGCAGACTGCTGTTTAAGATAAGAAAGGATGAGGATAAGATCTGTGCTTTCTTTAAGTTTGTATTAACGCTTACTTATGTTTATCAGGATATTGATGAGTTGAGAGAAGCGAATAGAGTGCCTAGTAAGATATTTGATTTCGATTTTTCCAAAATAGAATGCAAATTTAGTGAAGAAGAAGGTAAGCGGTCTAGCATTAGCAAGCATGCTCCTATGGTGCTCACCATTATGGATAAGATGAGTGAGAAAATGCCTAAGGCTTACTGGGTATGTTTCTTCTGTGTGTTGTTGGATAAAGAATGGATTGAAGACAATGTGAATGCTTTTTGTAAAAAGATGAATTCAATCTTTAGTGTAGAGCTGGACAAAAGTGCATTGAGGAAAACTATAAATAAACTAGGAAACAAAATCGAGGAATGGGATAAAGGAGATAGAAGGCTGAATGCAAAAAGAGAGTTTGGCTTAAAGTTCAAGCAATGCATTGATGCTTATGTTCAATATAAAATGAACTCTTTTACGTAGGATATGAGAATAGATAATACCACAAAAATTACATAGATAATACCACAAATTAAAAAACTTAGTACCACAAGCAAAAAGATAGCACCACTCGTACCACATGGTATGGGCGGTGCTTTTGTTTTTTCCCTACCTTTGCATCGTCGAAGAAACAAGAAAGCTCAGTAGTTTTTACAAGGAGATCTTGAAACACCTTCGTACATTTATTATATTATGAATACTCAGATTATGAGAGTGGTGCAGCAGGGCGAGCCTTTCGCTGTACAGAGTCAGAAGAGTGAAAACGGCCAGATGATGAAGTGCAACATCGTGTTGCAGGAGATGGGTGGCAAGTACGAAAACCAATATGCAGCTGCCATGCTGGGGAATGCGGCTCAGTGCAAATTCTATCCTGGTGATTTGGTAGTGGCTACGCTCAGATTCACGGCTCGTGAGTATAATGGTCAGGTTTATCAGGACATCTTAGTGACGGACATTGAAAAGGTAAAAAAGTAAAAGGGTAAAAAGAGCTTCGCATGATGAGCTATAATGCGAGGGTTCTGTAACAAGTAATTAATCTTGAATTGAAATGGGTGGAGTGAGAATTGTCCCGGGATAATTTGCGCAAACTGCTTACGACACTTCTTTCATTCATCCTAATTTTAATTTAAGAAATATGAAAAAAACAAATAATAAGCAGGTAAACAACCAGCAAGTGAATAATGATGACTGCCAGCATGTGCAGTTGGGTGGAACGGCTTACTATGATGAGAAGCAGTATTTTCTCTTCTGTCCTGATGCTGCCAATCAGCGTGTTGTGGAGAGCTTCCGACGTCATGGCGTGGCTCAGCAGATGCAAGACGGAACGTTTGATTTCGTGGCGCTTTCTAAGCAGAAAAGTCAGTCGAAATTGATTAAGAAACTGGCTCACGGACGTGTAAGCAAAACCAAGGATGGAGGCATCCAGCTCACCTTGAAGGTGTTTTGCGATGAAGGAATCAATATCGGCCATACGCTGGCTTCTGAGGCTGCAGAGGGAGCAGAGGCAGTAGTGGCTTATCAATTAAAAAGATAAATGAGCTGTTATTTAATTAAGGTGGAGAATGGGCACAAGGTTGCCCGTCCCATCACCTCGGAAGAGGAATACAAGCAGCTGCGTGGAAGCAACGAGCAGAAGGCGAATCTTCGCCTTGCTCGTGCTGGAAACGATGCTGCGAAACGCAGACTGATACAATTCAATTATTCCGGGCATTATCCCAATGGTGTAGTGAAAGGCATGAAACTGCCAAGTTCGGCTTTCGGCTTTGATATGGATGAACCAGAGGCTTTTGCCAAGGCTGCCAAACTGCTGCTGAAGGAGCCGAGTAAATACGGACTTCTGATGTTGGAGAGGAGCGCAAGACAGGGCGGTCATGCGGTGTTTGAGCGTGAAAAGGGCAAGACCATCTTGGAGAACCAAGTGAGGATTGCTACCATGCTGAAATGTGAAATGGATACCTCGGCGCACGACATTAATCGTGTCTATTTCACCACTACTTCGGATGATGAAGACTTGCTCTTCCTCTCTCCACGACTCTTTCAGGATGCTTATGACGAGGCTGCTGTGGCAGCTGAAGCAAAGGTTTTGGAGGAACGAGAGAAGTATGGGCAGGAGGAACTGCCAGAAGGTGCTCATAAAGCCAACAAGCATTATAAACCTTGGGAAAATCCGATGCCCAATACTTCTGCTACGATTTTAGGCGGAGACACTTCGGCTGCTGGCAAGAAAGAAAAGGTAGCTACTTCAGCAGTTGCAGCTGCAAAGAGTGGAACTTCAAATTCATCTGCTGGAACTCCCAAAGTTTCTGTTCCATCTGATCTCAAATATCTCGGAATTCCTTATTCCGACATCATCGCAAAATGGTGGCAGATGTATAATGATGGTCAGGAGCCCGTGAAATCCAATCGCAACACATTGACTTTCGAGCTTGCCGTTAATCTCCGTCATATCTGCGGTTTCGACCGCAATCTGATGGCTCAGGTGATTCCCTGCTACGATGGTTTCCCTGATCAGGAGAAGATGGCTTGCATCAATTCGGCACTCAGTGAGAAAATCACGCAAATGCCAAAACGTCTGAAAGACGTATTGTCTGCCATTCGACAAGAGAAACTGAACAAGAATGCGGCAACGGGAGCGACTGGAACGGATGAAGACGATGAAGCTTTCATCAATGCGCTGGATGAAGCTAATGCGCAGGACGACCAGTTCTATTATAATGCCCTGCCGAAACTGCCGCAAGGTATCAAGGACTCGGTTGATGCTGTGGGCCCAGCCCTCGCCATGCCTGTCATCTCTGCTATCTGCCCGGTCATCGGAATGCTTGCCACAGGTGTAAAGGTAAGCGTGCACGGCAAGATGAACTCGCTCAATCTCATCTCCTATATCGCAGGAGATTTCGCCTCAGGAAAGGGTAGTATTGACCCGATTATCAACACCTGGACGAAAGAATTGAAGGATATGGACAAGATGTATCTGCAGACGGAGGAGGACTGGAGAGTCAAGAAGCGTGCGGCAAAGAACAAGAAGGAGCAGCCCGAAGAGCCGAAATTGCCTATCAGATGTCTGACGCTGAACAATACCGTGGCCAATCTCGCTGAACGTCTTGCCAACACCGAAGGCAAACACGCCTTCTCCTTCACTCCGGAAGCCGACACCGTGGCGCAGAAGTGGAAATCGGCTATGAGCGACTTCTCCGTGATGCTCCGTCAGGCTTACGACGGCACCAGCTATGAACGTGAGGCAAGAAGTGCTGAGGCGGTGAATGTGCATATCGAAAGGCTTCTGTGGAATGTGGTGATGTGCGGAACGCCTGATGCGCTCTATCGTGTAGTGAGCAACTACACGGATGGTTTTCAAAGCCGTATCATTGTGGCTCGAACTCCCGACAATACCTTCACACCGCTCACGGAAAATCTCTATGTTCTGAAAGATCGACAGAAGGAACGCATCATCCAGATAGCCCATCTGCTGCCGCTGATGAACGGAGAAGTGGAGTTGCCCAAGTTGGAGGAAAGAGGTAGAGAATGGTTGGAGCTGATAAGACTGGAAACGATGAAGAATGACGACAAGGTGAAAGCTCGCCAGCGTTTCCGTATCTGCCCTACAACCATGAGGATGATGACCTGCCTGATGCTCTGCAAAGTGGCTGAGATATTGATTCATAAACATGGATTGAATGGAGCGGAAAAGAAGTTGAAGGAGCATCCCAACTTGTGGAAAGAGATGATCGTAAGAACGCAGACACCAGCAATGCTTTCTGTTTTCGACACCTTAGCCGACTATCAGTTGGAGAATGCTCTCTACTTCTTCCGTCAGCGCATAGAGGATGCTTTTTCTTCCAAAAACTACAACGGACAGGCTTCTTTAGAGCGGTCCAAACGTGGAAAGAATGATTCTATCTTTGAGCGATTGGATACTAATTTCACCTTTGAGCAGGCATTGCAACAAAGCATTGCTGTGAAAGGGGCGAATGTGACTCGTGAGACGGCAAGACAAATGCTAAAAAATTGGAGAAAACAGGGATTAGTAACGATACTGAAAGACAAGCACTACCAGAAAGTTAATATTTCGGTATAAATCTTTCTTTCTGGATTATTCTCTCACAAATCCGGTCATTTGGTCAAAGTCATTTTCGGTCAAAATCGTTTTCGGGGGATTCATTTCCCCCGAATATTACTTTCAAAATTTTAAAATCATGGAAATAAATATATATCGTCAAATTGGTACTCCCTGGGGCTTAATGGGCACTATACTCGTAGAAGGGATACTTGTGTATAGAACATTAGAGCATCCTACTCGCCATTTGCCTGCCGGTGAATACAAGGTTGAAATCATGTTTAACAAAAATTATAGGAAGAAATGGATGGAATCTCCGATTGATAAGGAGCTTATCAATGTTCCTATGATTAGAAAGAAGGGTGCCCGCCCCATAAAGACTGCATCTCGCATCCCGTTCTTCATGCCTGGCAATGGGGCTTTCACGCTGAAACATGGTAGCATCATCATCGGGAAGGCTGGTCCCGCAGGTCTGTTGCTTCATACATTAGATTGTTACCTTGATTTCTATAAGGTATTGGAAGGAGCTATAGGGAAAGGTGAAGAGATCAGGCTGATTATTCAGGACATTGAGCAGAATGAAATCCCTCTGAGTTCTGTATATCTTTTCTAATATTTAATTTTATATCATGAAGCGTATTATCAAGGAAATCATCATTCATTGTAGTGCTACCAAAGAAGATAAGGACTACACAGTTGCCGACATCGACCGCTGGCACAGAGCGCGCGGTTTCAGAAAGATCGGTTATCATTTTGTTATCTACCGCAACGGCGACATTCACGTAGGCCGTTCTTTGTCTGAAATCGGTGCTCATTGCAAGGGGCACAATGCTATCAGCATCGGCATCTGTTACATCGGCGGTTTATCCAAGGATGGCAAACCGAAGGACACCCGTACCATAGAACAGAAGGCTGCCCTGCTGGATCTCATCGGTCAGCTGAAGGAGGAATTCCCTCACGCCACCATCCACGGTCACAACGAGTTTTCCGCCAAGGCCTGTCCTTGCTTCGATGTGAAGAAGGAATTAGTTCCCTATTTTACCGT
>ERZ869979.368-NODE-368-length-13794-cov-5.294015_pt1 | contig 13794 bp, 14 predicted proteins | sample MGYA00521269_ERZ869979 | MGnify/ENA primary metagenome ERZ869979 (study PRJEB32232, sample SAMN07284974) | human gut metagenome | biome: human-associated habitat; material: feces | host: Homo sapiens | place: Tanzania | collected 2014-04-05 ... | reverse complement strand
TATAGAAAAGCAAGTAAGGGAGATATTGACGAAATAATAAAAATTCCAAATATAAATAAAACAAAAGAAGAATTAGAGAAGTATATAGATAGAGGATACAAATACTTATACGTATATGAAAAAGAAAATAGTAATATAGTAGGTGCCACTTTTTTTGGTTCTGATGATATTGATGATGATGAATATGATTCTGAAATTTATGGATTCTATACTAAAAATGTAAAGGATAAAGACACTGTAAATGCAGAATTATTATTTGATACTAAAAAAGAATTATTTAATTTAGGCTATCGTAATCTAATAGTATGGTGTGACGAGAAAAATGAGAAAAAGAAGAAGTACTTGTTGGCATCAGGTGGAAGAGAAAGTAGAAAAAGAGAAAACAATGGAAAAATTGAAATAGCATATACTTACAATTTAGTAGATTTATCTGATATGGAAAAAGACATATAACTTTGGGTTATGTGTCTTTTTTGTTGTTATAGAATAATTTTAATAAATTATAATATAATTTATTGAGGTGCAAAATGTGTATAATTTGGTCAATAATTTTGCTTGCATGTATTATCTTTTCATGCATAACATCAAATCCTAATATTGTAATTGAATCTATAACAAATAGCTCAAAAAACGCTATATCAAATATATGGATAATAGCAAGTATGCTTGTGTTTTGGAGTGGAATATTTAATATCTTATCTAATACTAATATTTTAAGTAGATTATCTAAAAAAGCGTATAGTGCAATTTATTTTTTGTTTAAAGAAAAAGAAGTTACACCTAAAGCTAAAGAATATATTAGTTTGAATATAGTATCAAATTTACTTGGAATAGGAAATGCTGCTACAATAAATAGTTTAAATGGTATAGAAGAACTACAAAAAGCAAATAATAATCGACAAAAAATAAATAAATCTATGGCAATTTTTATTGCCTTAAATACAGCATCAATGCAGATTATACCAACATCTATGATTTCACTTAGAGTACTGTACAATTCTAATTATCCAGAAAAAATAATAATTCCAGTAATATTAATATCGTTTATATCACTAATAGTTTCAGTAATATCTGTTAATATTTTATGGAGATTTTATGATTAATTATATAGTTCCATCTTTTATATTGTTGGTTTTATTAATAGCTATATTTGAAAAAAAAGATGTATATATGCTATTTATTGATGGGGTAAAAGCTGGAGTAAAAACTGTATATAGCATATTTCCATATATTTTTGCAATAACAATAATAGCTGGACTAGTAAGTGATACAAATATACTAAAAAATATAAATATTTTTGGGATAACTAGTGATATATTACCTCTTATTATTATGAAGCCATTATCTGGAGGGGCATCAACAGCACTTGTGGTAGATATATTTAATAAATTTGGACCAGATAGTTTCAATGGAATATTTGCTTCTTTGATTATGGCTTCAACTGAGACAACATTATATGTTATTTCGGTAATGTCAAGTCGAATAAAAATTAAAGATATGAAATTACCTATTATTTGTGGATTAATAGGGGATATTACTGCTATAATACTTGCAATAATAATTACAAAAATAATTGTGTAAGTCTATTGAATTTTGGATTATTTTGGTATATAATCTAGGCATGTTAATTAGAAAATTTAAATATCCTTTAAGAAAAATCTATTCTAAAGAAAATTTAAAAAAGTATAATAACAAATTTCTTAAAGGAGGAAAATAGATCATGGAAGATAAAACAATCGTATGCAAAGATTGCAATAACGAATTTGTTTTTACTGCTGGAGAACAAGAATTCTATGCTGAAAAAGGATTTTCAGATCCAGTAAGATGTAAAGCTTGTAGAGATGCAAGAAAAGCAAGAAACAATGAAAAAAACAATCAATAAAATTAAGATTTTGTAGCTGGGTATACCCTAGCTACTTTTTTATTGATTTTTTCTACATTTTTTGATATAATTAACGTGTTTAAGGAGGCAGAAAAATGGCACAAGTTACGCCAATGATGCAATGTTATTTAGATACAAAAGAAAAATATAAAGATTGTATTTTGTTTTATAGATTAGGTGACTTTTATGAAATGTTTTTTGATGATGCTATAACTGCAAGTAAGGAGCTAGAGCTTACATTAACAGGAAAAGATTGTGGCTTAGAAGAAAGGGCTCCAATGTGTGGTATTCCTCATCATGCAAAAGATACTTACATAACTAAACTAGTAGAAAAAGGATATAAAGTTGCTATATGTGAGCAATTAGAAGATCCTAAGTATGCAAAGGGAATAGTAAAAAGAGATGTGGTAAAAATTGTTACTCCTGGTACAATAACAGACTTAACAATGCTAGATGAAAAGAAAAATAATTATATTGCCTCTATTTATATGGATAAAAAAGAATGCGCAATATCATTTTGTGATGTATCAACAGGTGAGTTCTTTATATCAAGTATAGGTGGTGTAGACGTAAACACAAAAATATTAAATGAAATATCTAGAATTGCACCTTCTGAAGTTATACTTTCTGATGCAACTAAACAAAATTCAATATTTTTTAGAGAATTTAATAAGATATTTAACATATATACAAGTTCATATAATAATGACGAGAAAAATAAATTCTTAGATGATATAGTTCAAAAACATAATGTAGCTTTAACTAAATTAGAAGAAGAAGCAGCAACATTACTTATTAACTATATTGAAGAAACACAAAAAGGTTCAATTGAGCAGATTAATAACATTATAAAATATGAAATTGAAAAGTATATGCAACTAGATACTAGTACAAGAAAAAATCTAGAAATATTAGAAGCTAATAGAGAACATACTAAAAAAGGTAGTCTTCTATGGGTATTAGATGAAACAGTTACAGCAATGGGTGGTAGAGCACTAAGACATTGGCTAGAATCACCATTGTTAAATAAAGAAGAAATAATAAAAAGACAAGATGCTGTAGGCGTATTAGTAGATAGTAATATGTTTAGAGATGAATTAAAAGAAACTTTAAAAACTGTGTATGATATTGAAAGATTAATTTCTAAAGTTGTTGGTGGAAGTGTAAACGCAAGAGAGCTTACATCTTTAAAAAATTCATTAAGCAGATTACCAGAATTAAAGAAATTATTAAAAGAAATCGTAGACAAAACAGGAAATGAGTATTTTACTGAGTTTTATAATACACTAGATACACTAGAAGACGTATTTACTTTGATAGATAAATCAATTGTAGAAGATGCAGGTGTTACTATCAAAGAAGGTGGAATTATAAAAGACGGGTTTAGTTCACAAGTAGATGACTATAGAAATGCATCAACTAAAGGACAACAATGGTTGATGGAATTAGAAGCTAAAGAAAAAGAGCGTACAGGCATTAAAGGAAAATGGCTAAGAATAGGATATAATAGAGTATTTGGATATTATATTGAAGTAACAAATTCATATAAATCACAAGTTCCTGAGGATAGATATATTCGTAAGCAAACTTTAGCAGGAGCAGAAAGATACGTTACTGAAGAATTGAAAGAAATAGAAGAAAAGATACTTGGAGCAAAAGAGAAATTAGTAGACTTAGAATATGATTTGTTCTGTAAAATAAGAGAAGAAGTAGCTCTTCAAGTAATAAGAATACAAAAAACAGCATCAATTATATCAATACTAGATGTTTTGTGTTCTTTTGCAACTGTTGCAGTTAATAACAACTATGTAAAACCAACTATCACAGAAGATGGAGTAATAGATATAAAAGAAGGTAGACATGCAGTAGTAGAAAAAGCATTAAAAAATGAACAGTTTATACCAAATGATTCATATTTAAATGGAACTACAGATAGATTTTTAATTATAACAGGACCCAATATGGCAGGTAAATCTACATACATGAGACAAGTTGCAATAATTACTTATATGGCACAATTAGGATCATTTGTACCAGCAAAAAGTGCTTCAATTTCTATAGTAGATAGAATATTTACTAGAATTGGTGCTTCAGACGATTTGGCAATGGGACAATCAACATTTATGGTTGAAATGCAAGAGTTGTCTAATATATTAGAAAATGCAACTAAAAATAGTTTAGTAATACTAGATGAAATTGGTAGAGGAACATCAACATATGATGGACTTGCAATAGCTTGGGCAACAGTTGAATATATATCTGACCTAGAAAAAATAGGAGCAAAAACTTTATTTGCAACACATTATCATGAATTAATAGAACTTGAAAAGAAAATAGATGGAGTAAAAAATTATTCTGTTGCAGTAAAAGAAAAAGGTGATGATGTAATATTCTTAAGAAAAATAGTACCAGGTGGTGCAGATGAATCTTATGGAATATATGTTGCAAAACTTGCCGGAATAAAGAAATCAGTTATAACAAGAGCAAAAGAAATATTAAAATATCTTGAAAATGTTGATCTTGCTAAAAAGACAATAGACGAGAAAAAGAAAAAAATAACTACTGAAGAAGTTCAAGTTGATATGTTCAACTATAAAATGGCTGGTGTTGTAAGTACTTTAGAAAAAATAGATTTAGATGAACTTACACCAAAAGATGCGTTAGAAGTGTTATATAAATTAAAAGAAAAATTAGACTAAAAAAATATGCAAAAGCTATAAAGCTTTTGCATATTTTTTTTTATTTAAAAAGTTAGTTATTTAATTCAGCTTTTAATTTAGATATTTGATTAAAATAGTAATTTGTTTCTTCTTGAATTTCTTTTAAATTTTTTCTTATTTGTTCAATTTCATCTCTATATAATTTTGAAACTTCAAATATTTCTTCTGAAGATAATTCACTTGTGGAAATTGTATGATTATCTAATGATTTTTTTAATTTTTGAATATTATTTTGATTTATCATTTTTATTTTTCATTTCCTCCTTTGATTTATCTAGTAAAGAATAATACTGAGATTTTGCTTCTTCTAAATTCTCTAGATTTTTAGATTCTAAATTTTTATAATTGTCTCTTAAATCAATCATTTCCTGAAGTTGTTCAGAAGTTATAATAGAATCAGAAGAATTTATATGCTCTTCAGTTTCTTTGTCATATCCAGCTTTTGGCATATATACTGCTTTGCTACGTCCCTTTATTTTTTGAGATTTAGCTCTACTTTTTACAGCTAGGTGTTGGATTTTATCTTGCTTTAATTTTTCTATGTTTGAAAATTCTTTTGTTTTTAAAGATCTTGTATAATCTAAATATTCGTTTAATGCTTTTTGATTTTGTTCAGAAATATCATTAACATATTGAAGTTTCATATATTTAATTCTAGAATTTTTAGGATTAGATCCATCAAATCTTTCTTTTATTTCATAATCAAATTCTGCGCTTTCTACTAAATCTTTTTCATAATTTTTAGCATGTTTTTGGGCTATTCGAATCATTTGCATCATTGAACCTTTTCCAACCATTTTGCAAGATAAAACATATTCTTTTTCATCACAATAATGATTAAGAGTTTCGGTGTATATTTCACCATATAAATTTTGCAAATCAGTAAGTTTGTCTTTTTTTACACTATCACTTAAAAATGGATTTGATTTTATTGCAAATTCTGATTTCAAATAATCTTTTGCAGTTTGATAAGGCAACTTTCTTGAGCCATCTTTGTTAAAGGCTTTTTGAAGTACTTTATATCTTTTTATAATTTTAGGATTTTCTTTAATAGCTGCGGCTAGTACTTGATTATTATATTCTTGTCTATCTACTAAGTTTCCGTTTACATCTGTTAGCATATTAGATTCTCTAAAAGTATCTTCAAGAATACTTTTTATTCTATCTTTATCGTAGAAATCTCTAACTTCTTTTCTATTATTAAGCATAGCAAGTACATCAGAAGTTTTCACAAAGCCTGCTATTCTAGCATCTCTTTCGTGTAGCATGTTTTTATAGTTATCTTCTTTTTTATAATAGTCTTGCTTTAGAAAATCTTTACAAGCAAATTCAATACCATACTTATATGCATATTCAGGAGCTATATCTTTTAACTTAGATGCTTTTCTTGCTACTTCTCTTTGCTTAATATGTTCTGATTCGTGAAAGATAGTTTGTGAAAAAGTAGTAAGAAGCACAGCTTTATCTTTAGGTGTTTCGGCTTTTTTTAAGTCATTAATAGTTCGCGCATAATTTATTCCAACATAAGATAAAAAACTGCCACGTGAAGCAGTTAATCCGTTTGGTGCATCTTTAGTATTTTTTATTTTATCAAATAAAACGATTTTATGAATGTTTGATTGCTTTAAATCGTATTTAACACACTTCTTTACAAATTTTTTTAATATTTTTTCATATGCATTAAAAGATAGTCTTTTATTATTACATATTTTAGGAAAAGTATCTAGAAATAATTCAGATTTTTTCTCTAAATACTTTTGCTCTCTTTTAGAAAGTTTTTCTTTTTTAGGATTGTTACTCATTTTTATCTGCTCCTTCTTTATATTCTTCTGGAATATAATCTAGTACATTTGTTGAGTTAATATTTTCTTGGATAGATTCTATTTCAGATAATACTTTTGCATTTTGTTTATCTTTAAAATGCTTAGCAATTTTATTTATAAATCCTTTTCCCTCTAATTTGTTCATTTCTTTTTCGCTCAAGCAAGAAGTTATCATCTGATCATCTTCTTCAGAATATTTTTCATATTCTCTTGCTTTTACGCTTTTTACATATTCTTCTAATTCTTTATCTGTTAATTTCATAAGAATACCTCCACTATATAATTTTATTATACATAAAATTATTATATTATACAATAGTATAGAGGCTTTTTGGCTTGTAAATTGACAAAAAACATAGTATAATTATGTAGAATTAAAGGAGAAAAATTAATGGGAGATATTGTATTATTAGATGAACAAACAATAAATAAAATAGCAGCAGGAGAAGTTGTAGATAGACCTTCTTCAATAGTTAAAGAATTGGTAGAAAACTCAATAGATGCCAAGGCAACAGCAGTTACTGTTGAGATTAGAAAAGGTGGAATAAGCTATATAAAGATCACAGACAACGGTTTAGGATTTAAAAGTGATGATATAGAACTAGCTTTTGAAAGACATGCTACAAGTAAAATTAGAAAAGAAGAAGACTTGCAAAAGATAACTTCTATGGGATTTAGAGGAGAGGCTTTAGCATCAGTTGCGGCAATTGCAAAAATTTCACTTACAACTAAAAATGTAAATGAAGATATAGGCACAAAAGTAAGAGTAGAAGCTGGAAATATTATTTCTAGAGAAGAAGTACCTTGTGTAACTGGTACAACAATTGAAATTTTTGATGTTTTTTATAACGTACCTGCAAGATTTAAGTTCTTGAAAAAAGATTATACAGAAGCAGGATATATTGAAGACGTTATGACTAGAATAGCACTTGCTTATCCTCAAGTAAGTTTTAGATATATAAATAATGGTAAAACTATATTACAAACTTCTGGAACAGGAAATTTACATGATGCTATTTATGATGTCTTTGGAAAAGAAATATATGATGCTGTATTACCTATAGATTATGAAACAGGAGACATGAAAGTATTTGGAATGATAGGAAAGCCTTCTGTATCACGTTCTACAAGAATGCATCAATTTACTTTTTTAAATAACAGATATATAAAAGACAAAACAGTATCATCTGCTATAGATAGAGCATGCGAAGAAAAATATGCAATAAGTAAACACGCTTTTATAGTTTGCAACATATACATGAATCCTGCACAAGTAGATGTTAATGTTCATCCAGCTAAGTTAGAAGTAAAATTTGCTGATGAAGCAAAAATATTTGATGTAGTTTATCATGCAGTTAGAAGTGCAATAGAAAATGATAATAAGAGTACAAACCCATTTACAATAGCAAGAGAAGAAATATCAGCTATTGAAAAAAGAGAAAATGAAGTATCAGAAAATGATTCTTCAAAAATAGAACAAATATCTAAAGATTTGATGAACAATGGAGTTATACCAAATAAAGAAGAGAAGAAATATAATTTTGATGTTGCCACTAAAAAATTATATCAGCCTCAAAAGGTAGAGCCGGTTGGAATAAACAGCTTAATTGAGTCATTAAATGAAAAATTTGGAGATATAAATACAGATACACAAGATAAGAAAGATGAAGAAGAAAAAGAGGAAAAATTCGAACAAGCAAAATTTGATGTAGAATCTTATGAAGAAACACAAATAGAAAAAGTTGAAAATGTGTATAAGTATATTGGAAATTTATTTGATACATATATAATAATTCAAATGAAAGATAAAATGTACTTTGTTGATCAACATGCTGCACATGAAAGATATTTATTTGAACAAATAAAAAAAGCATATTATGCTAAAGATAGAGAAACACAAATGCTACTTGTTCCTATTTTAGTTGGACTATCTACAAAAGAAAAGAACATAGTTAGAGAAAATATTGAAATGTTTGAAAATTCAGGATTTATTCTAGAAGAATTTGGTGAAAATTCATATAAAATATCTGGAGTGCCAAATGTTGGATATAACATAGATCATAAATCTATGTTTAAGGATATGATTACTGAGCTTTCAACAAATGAAAAAACAGAAAGACAAGAAAAAGAACATAGATTTTTAGCTACTTTAGCTTGTAGAGCAGCTGTAATGGCAGGAGATAAACTAGATGTTGAAGAGCAAAAAAGACTAGTAGATAACATGATAGGATTAGACAATCCATTTACTTGTCCACATGGTAGACCTACTGCTGTTCCTATGACAAGATATGAAATTGAAAGAAAGTTTATGAGAAAATAAAGGAGAAAGAAAGTTGGAAAATATTATATGTATAGTTGGGCCAACAGCTTCAGGAAAAACTGGGCTAGCAATAGAACTAGCTAAAGCTATTGATGCTGAAGTTATATCTGCAGATTCAATGCAAATATATAAAGGACTAGATGTAGGTACAGCTAAAGTAACTGAAGAAGAGGCACAAGGAATACCTCATCATTTGATTGATATCTGTAATGTAGATGAAAAGTTTAGCGTTGCAGATTTTAAGAAGATGTGCTATGATAAAATTGAAGAAATAATTAGTCGTGGTAAAAAAGTAATAATAGCTGGTGGTACAGGATTATATGTAAATGCTGTAGTATATAATATGAATTTTGAAGATGAAGAAACAGACTTTGCTTTAAGAGAAGAACTTCAAAAAATATATGAAGAAAAAGGCAATGATTACTTATATGATATGCTAAAAAAGATAGATCCTGAATCAGCTAGCAAAATTCATAAAAACAATGTAAAAAGAGTTATAAGAGCTATTGAAATGGCAAAGAATGTAAAGCTTAAATCTGTTCATATGAAAGAGGAAGAAGAAAGAATAAAAAAAGAAGAGAGTAAATATAGATTTTTTGTATTTTGTATTGAGCAAGATAGAGAATACCTATATAATAGAATAAATCTTAGAGTAGATTTAATGGTAAAAGATGGAGTATTAGAAGAAGCTAAAAAGGTGTATGATATGAAACTTCCAAAAGATAATACTTGTATGCAAGCAATAGGATACAAAGAATTTTTCCCATATTTTGAAGGAAAAATAACTTTAGAAGAAGCTATTGATGATCTAAAAAAAGAAACAAGACATTATGCTAAAAGACAGATGACTTGGTTTAATAATAAATTAGACTGTATTAAATTAGATGGAAGTAAGCCAAAAGATGAATTAGTAAAGGAAATTCTAGGATATTTAAATAGTTAATTAGGAGAGAGAGTATGGCTAAAATAATTGACTTTTTTAAGGAAAATATCAAAGTAATTATTGTTGTGGCAATTTTACTGACTTTTTTGATATTTTATTTATCTAAAGAAGAACTTGGAAAGAAAACAATATATACTGTTGTAAATGGTAGTATAGAAAGTTCAATAGAAACTAATTTATACTTAATAAAAAATGAAACAGTAATAGATTATGATAAAACGCAGGCAATAACTTCTATAATTGATCAAGGAAAAAGAACATCTAAAAATGAAGCTATTGCAACATATAAAAATGATAGCTATGATGAATATCAAAATCAAATCAATGATATAGATAAACAAATACAAACATTAGTTAAAGACTTACCAGTTACTTATTCTGCAGATATATCTAATATTGAAGATAAAATTTTCAAATATTCTAATGAAGTTCAAAAGACAACTTCATATTTAAAAATTCAAGAGTATAAAACAAAGCTAGATGAGTTAGCGTATAAAAAAATAACTATATTAGCTAATTCTTCACCAGATAGTTCAGCAATAAGAGACCTGGTTTCAAAAAGAGAAAATTTAGTTAAACTAAGTAAAAGTTCTAATAATATAATATCTTCTTGTATGGCAGGAATTGTTACATATAAGGTGGATGGATTAGAAAATAAATTTTCATACAAAAATGTGCAAAAATTTTCTACACAGGATTTTGAAGAGCTAATTTCAGCTTATGATGGAAGCAAAAATAGTGAATTTGGAATAAAAGTAGTAGATAATTTTGGAGCATACTTTTTAGTTAAAACAAGTTGTGGAGATTTTGATCAGTATATAAAAGAAGGAAAAAAATACAAAATAAGAATATCTGATTTAGAAAATCTTTCAATGTATGCAACATTAGTAAGTAATTCTACAGATAATGGATATAACTATTCTTTATTTAAAATAGATAATGAAATAGACAATTTAATAGATTATAGAAAATTATCATGTGAAGTTGTATGGAATACTATTGAAGGTATGGCTGTTCCACTAAACTCAATATATACAGATGAGATAGAAGGATATGAATATGTTTTAATGGTGTTTGGTACAGACTATGTTAAAGTACCAGTAAATATTATTGCTAAAAGTGATAGTATAGCAATTGTTGAAAATGCAAGTAATGAAGTATATGAAAAATATAATTTGGATACAACCTTTAAACTAGAATTATATGATGAATTAGTAATAGAAAAATAAAGAGCAATTGAAAAAAATCAATTGCTCTTTTTTGTGTACTTTTTATTACTAATAGGGTCTGTATAAATTTTTATGTTTTGATGCTTTTCAACATTAAGAACTTTCTTTTGATCTCCAAGAATTAATAAAGTTTGGTACAATTCATATTTAGAGAACATATCAGTTTCTAAAATTTCATTTATACATTTTTCATAATAAAACTCTCTTGAGTTTTGAACTAGTAAAGGCTTATCTAAAATTTTATTATAATGAAATAAATTGCCAGGCATTATAGAAGAACATATTATAGCTTCAGGACATTCGTAATCTCCAACAGTATAGTTTTCTATATCTGTTACAAAGTCATCAATTAATTCTGTGTTTTCACATATTTTATTAAAAACTATGGCAGTTAATCCATTAGTTAGTACTCTAATACATTCAAAATCTTCACTTTTATACAGTGGTGAATCTTTTGGGGATAAGAAAGCTCGTATTCCTCGTTTTGAAGAATCTTTCAAAGAAAGAACACTGTTTTCTTGTTCGGACAATTTAATTCCATATTTAAGGCAATCACTAGCTATATTTTTGTCTACATATATATATAGGTCTTGCACAATAATCACTCCTAAGTGAGTATATTATAACATAATATAGCTTAAAAGTTAATACATTTGTCGAATGTAAGAAAAAAAGCTATTGATATAATAGCTTTTTACATAATTATTTATTATCTGTTGAACCAAATCCACCTTGTCTAGTTCCTGTTGCAGCATCATCATCAACAATTAGATATTTTTGGAAAATAGCTTGAGCTACTGCATCTCCTTTTTTTATATGTACATCTTCATCTTTTAAATTAATACATTGAACAAAAATGTGACCATCATTGTCTGCATTGCCATAATAATCTGCATCAATTACTCCAACATTATGTGGAAAGCTAATTCCTTGTTTTTTTGGACCAGAGCTACGTGGAACAATTAATAGCACTTCATCTGGTTGCATATAAGCTTTTAAACCTGTAGGAATTAATGTAGGTTTTATGCCAAGTTTGAAACTTGGTAATACAATATCTTCGGCAGCTTCTAAGTCATAAGCAGCAGAACGTACAGTTTTTCTTACTGGAATATTAATGTTTTTGTCTTCGAATCCTTTTGCAATTTCAAATCCTCTTTGTCTCATTTTATACCTCCTAACAACATTCAGAATTATATCATAATAATAATATATTTAAAAGAAAAAGAAAAAAATTAGTCTCAAATATTGAGACTAATTTATATGTTCAAGTCTAGCTATACGTTCAGATAGTGGAGGGTGAGTAGAGAAAATATCTGTTTTTTCTCTTTTTGCCTTCACTGGCTCACTAATATACATGTGAGCTGTCGCATTACTAACATTTTGCATACTAGAATCATCGTTTTGTAATTTTTTCAAAGCACTAATAAGACCATTTGGATTTCTAGTAAATTCTACAGCAGTTGCATCAGCAAGATATTCTCTTTTTCTAGAAACAGCAAGCTGTATTAATTTTGTAAATAAAGGAGATAAAATAACAAATATTAATCCAACGATTAATAATATTCCCTCTATTGGGTTTCTATCTTCTGAATCACGTTTTCTTCTAAATCCATATCTTAAAGTAAAGTCTGAAACCATTACAACAAAACCTGCAAATACAGATATAACTGTAGATAAAAGTATGTCATAATTTTTAATGTGAGATAGTTCGTGAGCTAAGACTCCTTCAAGTTCATATTTGTCCATTCTCTCAAGCAAACCAGTTGTAACACAAATTACTGCATTTTGAGGATTTCTTCCTGTAGCAAAAGCATTAGGTGATGGATCATTAACTACATATAGTTTAGGTCTTGGTAGTCCAGATGCTATGCAAAGACCATCAAGTAAAGTAGATATTAATTGATCTTGTTCTTGAGTTGCAGGTCTTGCACCATTCATTGCTAAAACTAGTTTATCACAATTATAATATGAAATAATACTAGTTGCTGCTGAAAAAATAAACGCTATAACCAATGAATAAGGTCCAAGGTCCATTAAATAGCAAACAAAATAAATGAACAATGTAACAATTAATAAAAATCCTAAAACTATAAAGTAAGATTGAATTTTGTTATCTCTAACAGATTTTAAAATCATAATATCACCTTATTAGAATTGAACTTTTACAGGTTCTTTTTGTGCTTCATCAATTTGGAAGAAAGGCTCTTCTTTATATCCAAACATTCCAGCTATTATATTAGCAGGAAATTTCATTATAGCAGTGTTGTACATTTGAACTGTATCGTTATAAAATTGTCTTGAATAAGCAATTTTATCTTCTGTTCCTGTTAATTCAGTTTGTAAAGCCATAAAATTAGTGTTTGCTTTTAAATCTGGATAAGATTCAGATAAAGCAAAAATGCTTTTTAAAGTTTTAGATAATTCATTATTTGCTGCTGCTTTATCTTCAATAGTTGAAGCTGTTGCATAACTATTTCTAGCTGCAATAACTTTTTCAAGAGTTCCTTGCTCGTGAGCTGCATATCCTTTTACAGTTTCAACAAGATTTGGTATTAAATCAAATCTTCTTTTTAATTGAGTATCGATTTGTGCCCAAGCATTTTTTACTCTCATTTTTAAACTAACTAAGTTGTTATACATACCAATTATAGATAATATAAGTAATTTAAAAATAACAGGTCAAATAATTACTATAGATAAAATATTAGAAGCATCAGATTATATGCAAAATATAGTTAAACATTACAATGATTTGATTAAAGAGGATAAACAAAAAAATCAAAATGCATTTTTAAATAATGCTAATTATAATTATTATTCTTTTACTAATAGCAAGGTAGAATATACAATCGATTTTTTGGATGGTAGAACAGTAAA
>ERZ869979.363-NODE-363-length-13861-cov-13.909170_pt1 | contig 13861 bp, 14 predicted proteins | sample MGYA00521269_ERZ869979 | MGnify/ENA primary metagenome ERZ869979 (study PRJEB32232, sample SAMN07284974) | human gut metagenome | biome: human-associated habitat; material: feces | host: Homo sapiens | place: Tanzania | collected 2014-04-05 ... | reverse complement strand
TTTTATTATAAATATTGATAAAATACCAATAAGGTGATAATATATTATCATCTTAAGATTAAGGTCTTAAGATAGGAAAATCTAGTTATACATATCGTGAGGTGTAGGGACCTCATGATCTTGTGCAGATGTATCTGCATCTCCTGTACATTCTTATTCGGGTGCGAGGATAAGAATGATCACTGCTCGTAAGAGTATTCTAATAATTAAATCCCTTATTGAACATGGATATAAAGTGAGTAATTAATGAAACCCTCATACTTTTAACTTATTATAACTTCGATTTTCCTAGGAACGCTGATCCTTTTAATCATTAGGGCATTGATTGAAAAACAGCCACTGCATTCATATTTCATCCATATCAAGCCAAAAGAATATTTATGTAGTGAATGATCCTCCAATAGGAGGATTCTTTTTTTACAAACAATTTAGATACTCTTCATTTGAATATAACCATAGATATTATATGAAGTGCTATACTTGAGCACAGAGAGGAAGTTATATGAATTACGATGTGAATTATTTAAAAGAAGTGCTTTATCATGCTGGTGAATATATTATGGGGCAGTTAAGGGATGATTCAATCTATTCTAAAGGGAAAGATGATTATGTAACCGAAATAGACCTCATTGTACAGGATCAAATCAAGACATGTTTAATGGATAAATATCCTGATGTACAGTTCATGAGCGAGGAAGAGATCAATGAAGTGGATTTAAGTCAACCATGCTGGGTATTAGATCCAGTAGATGGTACAACAAATCTTATTCATGACTATCATTGCAGTGTCATTTCATTGGCATTGTTAGAAAATGGTGAACCAACAATAGGGTTGATTTATAACCCTTATATGCGTGAGCTGTTTTATGGTATTAAAGGACAAGGTGCGTATCTTAATGAACATCGTATTCATGTAAGCCATCAAGAGAACCTCTCATTAAGCTTAGTATCTGTAGGAACAAGTCCTTATTATAAAGATGATGAAATGCTGGATAAGAACTTCCATACAATTAAAGAAGTTATGAAGCATTGTTCTGATATACGTCGTAGTGGTTCTTGTGCATTAGATATTGCATGGACAGCCTGTGGGCGTGTAGAGGCTTATTTGGAACGTCGTGTTAAGTTATGGGACTATGCTGCTGGTAAAGTTATTTTAGAAGAAGCTGGCGGCATACTATGTGATTATCGTGGACATCCAATTAAAAACCAATTAATCACAAATTTAGTTGTAGGCAAAGAAAACATCGTTCACGATATTATATCTCAATGTATTAATAAGTAGGGAGACCTGCTTATTTTTTGCATTAAAAAACCTAGGACATGTCCTAGGTTAATCAATAGGTTCCTGATAGAACCTTCCTTTAACAGCATTTGTTTTGACAATATTCACAAATGCCTGTTTATCAATACTTTTAATAATTTCATAAACATCATTCACTTCTGCAGCACTGACAACTGTATAAAGCATCACACGATCTTCATGTGTATGAGATCCTTCACCAGTAAAACGAGTCATACCATGATGTGTCTTAATAAGTAATTCTCTTTCTAATTCATCTGCTTTATTAGATATGATAAATAATGTCATCTGCTGATCTGATTTATGGAATGTATCTATTGCCTGAGTAGATACGAACTGGAAGACAATAGAATAAAGAGATGCTTCAAATCCAAATAACATTCCAGAAATTAATAATAGAATAATATTAAAACCTAGAATAATATTCCAAGAAGAAATATTCCACTTACGATGAATATAGACTGCAATAAAGTCTGTTCCTCCAGAACTTGCTTTACCATATAAGGCAATAGAAATAGCTAAACCATTTAATAAACCACCAAATAAAGCAATAAGTAATGGATCAGTTGTTACCTTATAAGTAGGAATCAAATCAACTAAGAATGAGTTTAAAACAATCATTAATACACTATAACCAGTAAAACGTTTTGAAATAAGTTTAAAACCAATAATAGCAGGTATCGCATTTAATGAAATATTAAGCACTGAATATGGTATAGAAATGTTAGCATACTTTAACATTATTCTTTGTATTAATAGTGTCATACCAGTAATACCACCAGGTACTAAATCACCAGAACGTACAAATGTCTTAATATTAAAGGCCATTAAACATGATGCTAGAATAACACATACAAATGATTTGAGGGCTTTTATTGATCTTTTTTGTTGTATTTCCTTTTCATATAACATAAATTTAACATTCACCTCCGAAAATTCGACCAAATTGTACTATTGTTTGTACAATAAAACAACCGTATTTATGTAAAAAATGAAAAATCACATTTACATAATCTTAAGATAATACATACACAAATATGATTTTTTTGTTAAGAAGAAAAATCTATGATGTAGGTGTCTTAAGAAGACGGGAGGAAAAAAGTAAATATGAAAAAAATATTAACGCTTGTACTTACATGTGTACTTGCATTCTCACTTGCTGGTTGTGGAGGATCTAAAGATTCTTCAAGTGCTGGTTCAGGAGATTTATCAGGAAAGATCTCACTTGATGGTTCTACATCAATGGAAAAATTCGTTACTGCCTTAGGCGAATCTTTCAAAGAAAAGAACCCTAACGTTACAGTTGAAGCTCAGTTCACTGGGTCATCTGCTGGTATTGCTTCAGTATTAAGTGGTAAGGCTGATATCGGTGATTCTTCAAGAGCATTAACTGATGAAGAAAAGAGCCAGGGTCTTGAAGAAAACATCGTGGCTATCGATGGTATCGCAGTTGCTATTAACAAGAATAATACTGTTAAGAATGTAACTAAAGAACAGTTAACTAAGATCTATACTGGTGAAATCACTAACTGGAAAGAACTTGGTGGTAAAGACGAAAAGATCGTTGTTATTGGTAGAGAAGCTGCTTCTGGTACTAGAGGTGCTTTCGAAGAATTATTAGAAGTAAAAGATAAATGTAAATATGCACAGGAATTAGATAATACTGGTGCAGTTGTTGCTAAATGTGCTTCTATTGAAGGTGCTATTGGTTATGTATCTTTAGATGCTGTTGATAAATCAATCAGCACATTACAGTTAGATGGTGAAGAATGTACAGTTAAGAACATCAAAGCTGGTAAATATGCATTACAGAGACCATTCGTAATGGCTACTAAGGGTAAAATTGAAAAGCAGTCTAAATTAGTTCAGGCATTATTCGATTACATTGATAGTGATGAAGGGCAGGCTATCATTAAAAAAGTAGGTCTAATCAGTGCTAAATAGCATTGTTGGTACCAATAAAAGTAGACAAGCATCAGAAAAGGCAGCCGCATTAATCGTTAGTGTATGTGCTGCTTTTTCAATAGTTGCGGTCGTCGCTATTACTGCCTACATGATCTATAGCGGCACACCTGCACTTGCTAAGGTTGGTATCGGAAATATCTTATTTAAAACAGAATGGGTTCCTTCACAAGGAAAATACGGTATTCTTTATATTATTTTAACTTCTATTGTTGGTACTTTACTTGCAGTCTTAATCGCAATTCCTGTTGGTTTATTTACAGCCGCTGCATTAAGTGAAATGGTCACAGGTACTCCAAAGAAGGTTATGAAAGCAGCTATTGAATTATTAGCTGGTATTCCATCAGTTGTTTATGGGTTACTTGGTATCTTAATCATCAACCCACAGATGTATAAATTAGAAAAGCTATTCTATCATTCAAGTAAAGGACATCAGTTCACTGGTGGGGCAAACTTAATTGCTGCAATTATTGTATTAGTCATCATGATTTTACCAACATTAATCAATGTATCAGAAACAGCACTAGAAACTGTTCCTAATCACTTGAGATTAAGTTCTTATGCACTTGGTGCAACTAAGATTCAGACAATCTTTAAAGTCGTTATTCCAGCTGCTAAGAATGGTATCATGAGTGCCATTGTATTAGGTGTTGGACGTGCTATTGGTGAAGCAATGGCAATCTTGCTTGTTGCTGGTAATGCAGTTAACTTACCTGCACCATTCAATTCAGTACGTTTCTTAACAACAGCTATCGTATCTGAAATGTCTTACTCAAGTGGTGTACATAGACAAGTATTATTTACAATCGGTTTAGTATTATTTATCTTCATTATGGTGATCAATATCGTCTTAATGAAGATTCTAAAGAAGGGTGAAGAAAATGGATAAAGCAGATTCTAAAAAAGTATCAGCTACGTCCCCATTAAAGGAAGTGAACGCTGTGGATAGAACGTTATATCATAAAAAGAAAAGAATAGGAGACACTATACTACGTGGACTTATTTATCTATGTGCTGGTTTCTCTAGTATCTTGATTCTTGTTATTATTGGTTATGTATTCTCTAAAGCCATCCCACATTTCCAGTTCAAGAATTTAATTGAACCACAGAGTCAATTATTGAACCCTGAAGGTTTATTAGGAAATATCATCAATACTCTTTATATTGTCGTAGGTACATTACTATTTGCCTGCCCAATTGGTATTGGTGCTGCGATTTACTTAAATGAATATGCAAAGAATAAGAAATTCGTTGCGGCAGTCTCATTTACAACAGAAGTATTATCAGGTATTCCATCTATTATCTTTGGTTTATTTGGTATGATCTTCTTTGGTGAAATGTTAGGACTAGGTTATTCAGTCTTAAATGGTTGTTTCACATTAACTATTCTTATCTTACCAATTATTATTAGAAACACTCAGGTTGCCTTAGAATCAGTTCCTTCTTCATATCGTGAAGCTGCATTAGGTATTGGTTCAACTAAGTGGTATATGATTCGTACTGTAATCCTTCCAAGTGCAATGCCTGGTATCTTAACTGGTGTTATCCTTGGTATGGGACGTATTGTTGCTGAATCAGCTGCCTTATTATTTACAGCAGGTAGTGGTTACTTCATGCCAAGAGGATTCTTCACACACTTAATGGAAAGTGGTGGAACACTTACAATCCAGCTTTATATGGCAATGAGTAATGCAGAATACGGACAAGCCTTTGTAATTGCGATGATCTTGATTATCCTTGTATTAATCATGAACTTTATCGCTAAATGGCTATCAAGTAAGTTTAATGTAGAAAAAGCAAAATAATGAGGTAAATATATATGAATAAAATGGAAATTAAGAATTTAAACTTATGGTATGGTGAAAAGCATGCCTTAAAGGATACAAGTCTAGATATCCCAGAACATAAGATTACAGCATTCATCGGTCCTTCAGGATGTGGTAAGTCTACATTCCTTAAAACATTAAACCGTATGCAGGACTATGTAAAAGGTGTAAAGATTACTGGTCAGGTAACATTAGATGGTGAAGATATCTTTGATCCTAGAGTAGATACAACTTTATTGAGAAAGAAAGTAGGTATGGTATTCCAGCAGCCAAACCCATTCCCAATGAGTATCTTTGATAACATTGCATATGGACCTAGAATTCATGGTATTAAGAATCATGCTGAATTAGAAAAAATCGTTATTAGATCATTAAAGCAGGCTGCTTTATATGATGAAATTGCAGATCGTCTAGATACAAGTGCATTAGGTTTATCTGGTGGTCAGCAGCAGAGATTATGTATTGCAAGATGTTTAGCTGTTAACCCAGATGTTATCTTATTAGATGAACCTACAAGTGCCTTAGACCCAATCTCTACATCTAAGATTGAAGACTTATTAATGGATCTTAAGAAAGACTATACAATTGTGATTGTAACACATAACATGCAGCAGGCTTCACGTATTGCAGACAATACTGCATTCTTCTTACAGGGTGAAATCATCGAAACTGGTGATACAGAAAAGATCTTCTCATTCCCTCAGGATAAGAGAACAGAAGATTATATTACTGGTAGATTCGGTTAATATTTAACAAATTTTTAACAATATATTATAATGAAGGAGTAAATATTATGAGAAGTCGTTTTGATAGAGAACTAGATACGCTTAATGTAGATCTTCAAAAGATGAGTGGTCTTGTAGAGAATGCCTTAGAAAATACTATTGCTGCATTTAAAAACAAGAATACTAAGCTTGCGAAAGAAGTTATGGAAAATGATCGTATGATCAATGATATGGAACGTTCTATTGAATCTATTTGTTTTAAGTTAATGTTAAGACAGCAGCCAGTAGCTAGAGATTTACGTATTGTAACTACTGCATTAAAGATTGTCACTGATCTAGAAAGAATCGGTGACCAGTGTTCTGATATTTGTGAAATTATCTTAGATTTATCTGGTGATCATATTTATAGAACAGTAGAACATATTCCAGATATGTTAAAGACTGCAAAAGAAATGGTGCATAAGTCTATTGAGGCCTTTGTAGAAGGTGATGTAGATAAAGCCCATAACATTTCTAGAATGGATGATGATATTGATGCTTTATTCTTAGATATTAAGAATGAAATTGTACAGATTATGAAGGAAAACAGTGAAAATGCTGATGATTGTTTAGATTACTTCATGATTGCAAAATATCTAGAAAGAATTGGTGATCATGCATCTAATATCTGTGAATGGTTGGACTTCATGGAAACAGGATCTATCAACCAGCAGCGTATTATTTAAGGGGGATATAACCAATGAGCGAACGAATTTATGTAATTGAAGATGATGAAAATATTCAGGAAATTATCAAGTTATCTCTTGAATCAAGTGGGTATCAAATTACCCTATTTAATAATGCGATAGATGCAATTGTCGCAATTCATGAAGATACACCAGATCTTGCAATATTTGATGTCATGTTACCGGAATTAGATGGTATTTCAGCCATTAAACAGATTAGAAAAACCAATACTACTTTACCCATCTTAATTCTTTCTGCAAAGGATCGTGAAATAGATAAAGTAAGAGGTTTAGATTCAGGCTGTGATGATTATATGACGAAACCATTTGGAGTGCTGGAACTTGCTGCACGTGTTCGCTCATTACTTAGAAGAAGCCAGCATCATTCAAAGGTTATTAAGACAACATCTTTAGAAATTGATAAATCTAAACATATTATTCTAAAACAAGGTGAAAAGTTAGAATTAACACATAAGGAATATCAGTTACTTGTTTATCTTGTAGAAAATAAAGAACGTGTTGTAGAAAGAGAAGAATTATTAAATAATATCTGGGGTTATGATTTTGTAGGCGAATCAAGAGCTCTAGATGTACATATTCGTTCTTTACGTGCAAAACTTGGCGATGATGGACATCATTATATTAAGACAATCAGAAGTGTAGGTTATCGTTTTATTGAGGATGGTCAATAATGAGACAATCTATATTGAGATATTTCATCTCACTTTTACTTGTATCTCTATGTATCTGTAGTGCAACAAGTATATTTATTATTTCTGGTTCAATGCAGCATGATTCTGAAAGAGAAATGATGTATTCAGTCAAGCTTATTGAATATAATCTAGATTATTCTGGTGATTTGAATAAACAGATAGAAACATTGAATCCACTTGCTTTCTCTGATGATACAAGAATATCTGTGATTGATAAAAATGGTAAGGTTCTTGCAGATACATATAAGAAGGACATCTCTTCTAATCATATTAAAAGAGAAGAAGTACAGGAAGCACTTCATTCTCCTAATCATGTAGGTTATGCAAAGAGACGTTCTGAAACAACTAATCAGCCACTTCTCTATGCTGCATATTATAAAGATAACCATATCGTTAGATTGTCCATCCCTTATTCAGGTATATGGGGTTATTTCCCAGAACTTATCCCTGCTTTTGTGATTTCTATTCTTGTCAGTGTATTATTTTCGTATATACTTGCACGCAAGTTATCTAAGAGAGTCACTCAACCACTTACAGAAATTAGTGAGTCTCTTAATAATATGACTGAAGATTATCGTTTTGAACTCCCAACAACAGATTATGAAGAATTCACACCTATTATTGATACATTAGAAAATCTTTCTCATCGATTAAGAAAATCTATGAGAGAAACAAGATTTGAACAAGATAAGATCAATGCGATATTAAGAAAGATGGAGGAAGGCTTTATCTTACTTGATGAGAATGGCATGATCTTAAGTGTCAATGATAGTGCTATAAAGATTCTAGGACCATTAAAAGAGAAAGATAACTTAGTTGATCATATCTCTTATCCAGAGCTTATTAATGCCTTAAATAGTGCACCTAAGAAACAACGTATAGAATTAAAGATTCATGATTTTGATTACCAATGTGCAATCTCCCGCCTTCCATTTGGTACAGCACTTTTCTTTGTAGATATTACTGCAATGAAGAACTCACAGAAGATGAGAGAAGAATTCTTCTCTAGTGTATCTCATGAATTAAAAACACCTATTACAGCAATTAGAGGCTACAGTGAATTATTATCACAAGGATTCATTAATGATGAAAATCAGAAGAAGATGATGCTCTCTAAGATTCAAACTGAAGTGACTAATATGTCATCTTTGATTAATGATATCTTGATGTTATCTAGACTAGATAGTGATGATCTCATTGTAGAAAAGGTTCCTGTAAAGATGCAGGCATTAATGAAGGACATATCAGAAGATTATGAAGGTTTATTATTGAAATATAAGGTAGAACTTCATACAGATGTAGACCCTATTACTTATGTAGGTAATGGTTCACAGATAGAAACATTAATTTCTAATCTTGTAAGTAATGCGATTAAATACAACAAAGAAGATGGTCATGTATATGTTCATATTTATAGTAAGAAGGATAACATGGTCATCGAAGTCAAGGATACAGGTATTGGTATACCTCTTGCAGACCAAGGCCGTGTCTTTGAAAGATTCTACCGTGTTGATAAGGGACGTAGTAGAATCAAAGGTGGTACAGGTTTAGGTCTTGCCATTGTTAAGCATATTGTTTCTTATAATAAAGGAACAGTAAAATTACATAGTCAATTAGGAGAAGGTACTTGTATTACAATTACACTTCCTAATAAATCATAAGCTGTCATCGTACAGCTTTTTTAATTGAAATTGTATATGACTGTACAAAGGGTTCATAATCAATTAAAATAATTCTTAGATCATTTTCCAATTTGTGATCTCCTTTCGCTTTGAGTTAATATGAGCAAATTAATAATACAGCGAAAGGTTTTTAATTACCTGAAAATCAAAAGAGTTCAAATTATAAGCTGTCATCGTACAGCTTTTTAAATTATTTTTTCTAGACGCCTATAAATAGGCGTTCTCCAGCACTTACTCAACACATCTTTTTACTATTAGTACTACAATATAGTTATCCAAGGAAGGGGATGTTGATTATGATTTTATTTCTATTATTTGTAGTTTTACTTGTATTAGGTATTGTGTATTTTGTTAAGGCAAAGAAAAACAATGAACCAAATGATAAGGCAAAAAAGATATTAATGGCTTCACTTGTTTTCTTTGTATTGTTTGCGATTCGATGCGTTTCAGTGGATGCATTCGCAATGTTAGGTTCCATCGCTTTTTTAATAGGTATTGGCTATCTTGTGTATTGTCTATTTAAGAAACAGTCAAAGAAAAAAGCACTTTGTATGATTCTTGCAGGTTTCTTTATTGTCGGTTATGCAGGCTGTATCAGTGATTCCAAGCCAACAGAATCTACACCTAAAGTATCTACTGCAGAAAAAGTAGAGAAGACTAAGAAGGTAGAGAAAGTGGAAGTAGCTGATTTGAGAAATACTGATGCACAGGCTTGGTGTGATCAAAATGGATTCCAGTTAAGTAAAGAAGAAGACTTCTCTGATAATGTAGCAGAAGGTGGATTCATTAGTCAGTCACCTCAGGCAGGTACACAATTAGAAAAGGGAAGTACTGTCACTGTTCACTATTCGAAGGGTAAAGAACCTACTATGGAAGATAAGAATGCACTTGCGAAAGCAGAATCTTATTCTTCTAGAATGCATATGTCTAAGGCAGCTATCTATGATCAGTTAACTTCTTCTTATGGAGAAGGTTTTCCTGCAGAAGCTGCACAGTATGCAGTGGATCATTTAGTAGCTGATTATAAGGCAAATGCATTAGAAAAAGCAAAGTCTTATCAAACTAGAATGCATATGTCTCGTTCAGCTATCTACGAACAGTTGACTTCAAGCTATGGAGAAAAGTTCACTGCAGAAGAAGCACAATATGCAGTAGATAACCTACCACAGTAATCTCAAAGTTGTATTTTTTAAAGAGTTTAAAAGAAGTACAATTTAGTGCTTCTTTTTTTGAAAATACACAGTTATTCCATAAATAATATGTATAATGCTTACAGGTGATAAAGCATGAAGATACTTTGGTTAATCGCACTTTTGTTGACAAGTGGATGTTCAACACGTGCCAATTCAAATTATATAACACAGGAAGTAAGAACATTCTATTCAGGTATGTTGAATGGCGAAGAAATCTCTATTACATATGAAGATAGAGATTATAAGACAGCTTTCTTTCAAGAGATGAATAAGAACCTACATAAGAAGGAATTTAAGGATATTGATGCTTATGTAGTAAAAAAGAATTTAGATGTAGCTTATACATTGAAGAAGGATAATAAGATCATGCGTTGTTATCATGGCAATATGAAAACAGGTGAGAATGATTCTCTTAAGTATTTTCTTACTATTTCAGTTCCTGATAATGATTTAAATAGTCCACATGTAGAAAAGTCTACATTTTCTTTTTCAGATAAGCGAAAGGTTGCAGTAAGTATAGAAGTAAGCCAGGGTGATCATTATTGTTATGCTGTAGTGAAGGATACAAAAACTGCAACAACCTATAAAGAATTTAAATATAATTTTGAGACTAAAGTCTAGAGTAATATCTAGGCTTTTTATGTATAATATATATAAGAGCGAAAGGAGATTAGAATGAAGAGCGCTAAATTTTATAAAGTATCTTATGAACAATTTCAAATGGGAATGGAAAAGGAAGATGTAAAGGACATTTATGATGCCATTAAGCTTCCACGTCGTGCAACTAAAGGATCTGCAGGATATGATTTTTATACACCTATTGATATACATTTAGAACCTGGAGAAACAGTAAAGATTCCTACAGGAATCCGTTGTGAAATGAATGAAAGATGGGTATTAATGATTTATCCTAGAAGTGGTTTAGGATTTAAATATCGTTTACAGTTAAATAATACTGTAGGTGTTATTGATAGTGATTATTTCTATTCAGATAATGAAGGTCATATCTTTATTAAGATGACAAATGATTCAAATGAAGGAAAAGTAGTTGATGTTCAGGCTGGACAGGGTATTGCCCAGGGAATCTTCATGACATATGGTATTACTGAAGATGATGATGCAACTGAAACACGTAATGGTGGATTTGGATCAACGACTAAATGATCTATGAAATACAAACTTCTTCTTGCAGTTATGTTACTTCTTTCAGGATGTAGTACACCTCCTAAAGAAGAAGTAAAGGAAGAGACAGCAAGTGTTTCTTTTGTTGCTGTAGGGGATAATCTCTATCATCAATGTATGCTTGATGAAGCCAAGACTTCTAGTGGTTATGACTTTACAGGCTACTATAAGAATATTAAGAAGTATATCCAGGCAGATTATTGTTTTGTGAATCAGGAGACGATATTAGGTGGAGGAGAACCTTCTGGTTATCCACTTTTTAATGCACCTGATAGTGTTGTAGATGATTTAGAAAAGGTAGGATTTAATGTAGTGAATGGAGCGACCAATCATGCATATGATCAAGGTGCAGCGGGTATACTACATTCTATTCAGGTATTTAGTAAACATCCTCAGATTACTTATTTAGGACTCTACAAGAATGAGGAAGAGAAACAGGATATTAAGATAGTAGAGAAGAATGGTATTAAGATTGCATTACTCTCCTTTAATCAATATGTGAATGGTGTGACTTATCAAAAGAAACTCCCATATATGATTAACTTTCATGAATCCACTATGATGGATAATATGAAGAAGGCAAGAGAGAATGCGGATATTGTGATTGTATCCTGTCATTGGGGTATTGAATATGATCAACATCCTAATACATTCCAGAAGAATATGGCACAGACTCTTGCGGATGCAGGTGCTGATGTTATTATTGGAACACATACACATACATTACAGGATGTAGAATATATTCAAAGAGCGGATGGTAAGCGTACATTAGTCGCTTATAGCTTAGGTAATTTTGTGAGTGGTATGATGGAGGAATCTTGTCAATTAGAAGGTATGCTTTCTTTTGATATAGAGAAAAAGAAGATTAAGAACGTGGTTTTTACACCACTCGTGAATTACTATACCTTAACAGGTAAAAAAGAAAGACATGATTTTTCTGTTTATCGTTTAAAGGATTATACAAATAAGTTAGTAAAGAAGCATGGTTTTCCTAATCTGACTATTCCTAGTATGAAAGAAGAAGTCAAACAGAAAGTAAAGAATATCAAAATTGATATGTAGGGCAGTCAATGACTGCCTTTTGAGGTATATGGTCAACTACCCAGTCGTACTAACGGTTTACACCTCCGACCTTTAACCCCAATAGATATTGCTATCTAAAGTGGCGTTACATCATAGGGTGGTTGACAGCACCCTTTGTAGCAGAGTTTACTCTGTTACAACTGTATTAGGTACTTGGCTATCTGCAAGATAGTTTATTCCCATACGATACAGATTCATAGCTCCAATGCGGTCATCATTAGATTTATAACCACATTTTTTGCAAGCAAACAGATGTATCTTCTTATTGCGGTTAGACTTTTCAGTGTGTCCACAGCAAGGGTAGCATTGGAGAAGTGTCATCAGCAACTATACAAAAATATATTGAAAGTCAGGGATAATAGATAACGATTTACGAGGCTCCTCCCACCACCTATTGGCAGTGGGTTTCCGCCTATGACAAACGAAAGGATTTATTTATGAAGGATTATAGACGTTATCACTACGATGAAAATAAACTCATAGAGTATGGATTCAAGAAACAAGATAATAATTATATATATGAAAATGAATTACTAGATGGCGATTTTAGAATAGAAGTAGTAATAAATGATACTTTAGATGCAAAGGTTTATGATAATGATACAAATGAAGAGTATACAAATATTCATTTGGTAGGTAAACAGGGGCAGTTTGTCCAGAAAGTAAGAACTGCTTATGAAGACTGTATTGAAGATATATTAAATCATTGTTTTGTATATGATTATTTTATTTTTCCTCAATCTAAACGTCTGATGCATCTTATTGAAGAAAAATATCATATTCTTCCAGAAAATCCTTTTAGTGATGGTGATTCATTTGTATTTAGAAACAATGATAAGTGGTTTGGACTTATTATGCATACAGATTATTCTAAGTTTCTAGATAAACAGGGAGAGATAGAATGTCTGAATATTAAGGTTCCTATAGATACAGTGAATCATCCTTCTATTTATCCTGCTTTTCATATGAATAAGAAACATTGGATTAGTATATTATTAGATGAAACACTAAGTGATGAAGATATCATGACTTTGATTGATCAAAGTTATCAGACTACAGTGATATGTGAGGATTGGGTGATTCCAGCTTCTCCTAAACGTTTTGATTTAATACGGGCATTTAGTCAAAGCAATTATATACAATGGCATCAAAAAGGAAGTATTCATAAAGATGCGATTGTATATATCTATTATGGTGCACCTTATTCAGCTATTATGTATAAATGTCAGGTAGTAGAAAGTGATGAAACAAGTATGCTTTTAAAACGTCTAAAAACATATGATCCAACTCTATATCCATTAGATATACTCAAGAAATATCAATTAAGAGCTATAAGAAGTGGTAGGCATATTCCTAAAGAATTAAAGGAGTATATAGGAAATACCGATAAATAAGTGAATTGTCTATTAAATGTGATATAATAGGCAAAGGCGAAGGAGGAAAGTATAAGTAACTAAATATATTGACTAT
>ERZ869979.362-NODE-362-length-13862-cov-4.400943_pt1 | contig 13862 bp, 15 predicted proteins | sample MGYA00521269_ERZ869979 | MGnify/ENA primary metagenome ERZ869979 (study PRJEB32232, sample SAMN07284974) | human gut metagenome | biome: human-associated habitat; material: feces | host: Homo sapiens | place: Tanzania | collected 2014-04-05 ... | reverse complement strand
AATCTATCAATAGTTTTAAATAGTATTATTAACAATGAAAAACTTATTATAATTTTTTATATAATATATAAAATAAGTCTGCGTATGTACTTTTTGATTAACAAATCTTATTAATTTTAAGATTTGCAAAATACACCAATTTGAAACATGAGATATTTTAATAAAATACTTCCCCTTATACAATATAAGTGTCATAAGTGTCGAAACGTGGAAAAAGTAACAATTTTTTATAAAAAATAATCACAGAGAACAAAACTCTGTGATTATCGTAGCTTATTGAATTATTAAATTCTTCAAAATTTTACTTTTTACATAAACAAAACGGATGGCCTGCAGGATCAAACATTGTAGTAAAATGTTCTCCGCCATACTGATTTGGTGCTTTAGTAGCTCCCAATGATATTGCTTTTTCAACAGCGACATATACATCGTCTACCTGAAAATCAAAGTGCATTTGCTTTTGCTGTTTTCCTGTTTCCTCCGGCCAAACAGGTGGCACATAATAAGGCTCTTCAATAAACAAAAGCACTATGCCGTTTGAACTGCGAACTGCAGGTCTGTCGAACAATTCACACATTTCCCAACCTAACAGTTCTCCGTAAAATTTCTGTAATTTTATTTCATCATCACAATCGACCATTACATTGCCAAGAATAACTTCATCACTCATTTTTAATACCTCAACAATCAGCAATATTCTTCAAAATTTCATCTTTAATTTTATCGTAGTATATGATATGCTCAACAGTTTCTTTGACTTCACTGATACCCAGTTGTTGTTCTTCCTCGTTATCACATTCAAGCATCAATGCTCTTTTGATGTTGTATTCAAGCCAACCGAGTCTGCCATTGTTGCTGTAATACAAAGCCTCCCAGTCAACATTTGTATCAAGATTTCCATTATAAAAATATGACTTGAAAAATGTATTAAATAAATTAAAATTTATATTACATCCTTCATATCCTGACCAGCAAAGTGCAAGCTCAAACAATTCGAGATAAGGATTTGAATATCCTAAACATTCTAAATCAATCAGCTTAAACTCATCACCAAGCCAAAGTACATTTTTGTTGTCCATATCGTTATGGCAAATTGCTTTGACCGGCGGTAATTTCTTTATAGCCTCATTGCCTTTCGTCATGCTATCATTAAATAAATCGATATAATCCTTTATGCAATCATAAATCGGTGAGTTCATATCTTTGGCAAGCTCAATATATTTTTGCCAATCAACGTGCATTTCGTCTTTCTCGAAAGGCTCATTTTTCAAATCAATATTATGAATTTTTGCCAACACTTCGCCTATCTTTTCGCAATGAACCGTCTTGATTTCACCGTCTTTCAATGACTTGCCGTCATACCACTCAAAAGCATAATAATATTGACCGTTTAATTCCTGCATTTTTCTATTCTTGAACTCCAAAGCATAAACTGCAGGAATATCGTTTTGCTGTAATATTTTCTCAATATCATCAGCGATTTTGTAGTTGCCCATTGCAGTAGGTCGTTTCATAATGTTTGGGTTTAAAAGCTTAATTATGTAACTGCCTTTTTCGGTAACAATCTTAAACATACGGTGCATAAAACCGCCTGCTACCTGAACGGGATTTTCAAGCACTTTGCCTAACTGCAAATCTTGCACAACCAAATTGAAAAAGTCATTTATGTTTATCATTTCTCGTTTTGTCATTTTTTATAACACTCTTTGTTTGCCATAATCTGTTTTATGCCAATTATTCTTTGACACAATTACACCACGCTATTTGCTAAAAGTCTTTACATCTCCAATAAGTTTAATATTGCCGTTATCTACGATAATACCGCCTGACATGAAAGCAGTTGCATAAACTGTTTTACCTCTTTCGGATAACACACGCCGAATGGCTTCGTTTTGCACTTTTGTATTTTCGTAATGAACCTCTAAATAGAAATCATCTAAGTATTCCAAGCCGTCATAGTATTGGAATTCTTTATAATCTTTGTCAGGTGATATATGATATTCAGAAAGCTGAATAACCGCACCTGCACTATAACCCATAACAATTCCGTTATGCTTTCTTAACATGTTCACCAAATCAAACTCTTTGATTCTGTCCATCATTCTGTCAGGTCGACCGCCGGTAAAATAAAGAATATCTGCATTTTCTATTTTTTGTTTAGCAGACTCTTTTGTATCCTCAAAATAGTTTACAAATGTAATATTATTTTCCGATATTCCGTAGGCAGTAAAGCCGCTGACTATTCCCCTGTAATAAATACCCTTTTCTTTGCTATACAGTAAATTCCATTCTGTTGAATTTTTAACCTCACTGTCACGAAAAGAAAAAGCAATTACTGCAACTGAATAGTCGGTTAATATGTATTTTTTCAAGTCATCATAAAGATAATCGGAATTTATTTCACATCCTTCAAGTAAAATGTTAACCATTTATTTACCTTCCACAAATCCAAAATCTTTTTAGCTTGTGTCTTTTCATTCTGAATTTTCTGCGTGGCTCATATACGGTAGATTCGTAAACGCCGCCATTATTCAAAATGGCTTTTTCACTTCCTATATTACCATCAATACAGGATATGAGTATTTTTTCAAGACCGATTTCTTTGCAATAAGGCAAAACCGCATTCAACATTGATGTGGCATATCCTTTTCTTCGTTCGCTTGGTTTTACGGAATATCCAATATGTCCGCCATATTTTGAGAGATAGTCATTAAAATAATGCCTTATCTGTATCATTCCGACTAAACGCATATCAGCCTTGCGCACATATAAAAACTGAGTTGCTATAACTGTTCCGTCAGGAAGAGTTTCGGGATTCAAATATTTTTTACATTCTGAAATGTATGTAATAGGGTCCTCGTATCTGCGAAGAGGACCGCAGCCATCCATTGAGCAGTCAGTATCCAAAAAATCCTGTCGGTATTCACGAATTTGTTCTGCGTATACTTCACTAGGCTCAACCAAGAAAAAATCACCTGCATCAATCTTGATCATATTATCGCCTGCCCTTCTGATTCAATCTATATAATGAATGTTGTCTTATCACCATTAAAGTTCATATAATCATCACTCCATATACTCATGCTTAGTCGGAGTATAATTTTTCGACTTGTATTTTTCGTACTTATCTGCCTTACCTTTGGATTCTATATTGTCATTAACATAATCAACCGGCTCAATACAAATTGCATCAAGCAATATTTTTTCCAAATGTTCATATTCCGAATGCTCGCCAAGGCTTGCCAAAACGAACGAATCACGCACATAGCCGGCACTTTCAGCCATAAGATTTTGGTCAAAATAATAACCATAGCGTTCAACAAAGAATGTCATCATCATTACAGTAGTTCTTGTGTTTCCCTCTCTAAACGGATGAACTTGCCAAAGCTTTGGAAACAGCCTTGCAATTTGTTTTGCAAAATCTTCTCTCGAAAGGCTTGTCCAATCAATCTTTTTGATTTCGGCAAAAACTTTATCAAGGTTGGCACCTATTTCGGTAACATTCGAATACCAAACGCTTCGACCTGCCAGCAACTCTTCACGCTTTTGAATATTTATTTTTCTATACTGTCCTGCCCACTCGTAAACATCGCCAAATAAAAACTTGTGAATAAAACAAAAGCCGCCGGATGAAAAATCACTAAAGCCATTTTCATACAGCAGCATCATGTTTGCACGAGATAATTCAGCCTCTGCCAAATCAAGCTCTTTTTCATTTGTTATGCCAAGCAGGTTCTTGAGGACTGTACTGTTAGAAATCAAGTACAAATCGTTCATAAACTCACCTATGATATTTTCTTATGTTTCGCTATAAGAGCAGCTTTCATATCTGCACCTGTAATTTCGCCTTTTGCCCATTTTGCAGAAAGATCCTTTGCAAAGGCTGATACAGGCACGCCTTCAATGCTATTCAACGCATCTGCAACTTTGATTGCAGTCGTTCTTTTTGTTTCAATCGGGGACATTGTATCACTCCTTTACACATTTATTTTATCATATAGTATGGATAATTACAATAAATTTATTTTGATACCTAAATTTAGCCAAAAAGAATTTATAGTAAAAACCACAGCATACGAAAAATCAGAATGCTGTGGTTTCAAACATGTTAAAAATTAAAGGCAAAAATCATTATTCGCTATAAATATTATTGCAAACTCAAAAAACCACCAATAAAAGCGTCTGGGAAAATGAATTGTATTTCAAAATTAAGACAAACTCAAAAGCACCATGTAAGCAATTTTCTTTGAAATGTGATGTCCAATATTAAAAAACTTCATCTATATCTTGCCAATGTTCATCCGCCATATCTACAGCAAATTCTGTATTGTTTATATATAGGCGATTATCTTTATCTCTGACAAATCCCCAGTTTAAATTATGCTTATCGGCATATTGCTTAAAAGCATTAAATTTATTTCCGATTTGGATATCAATATTTTTGCTTTTACCCTTGAACTCTCCGCCTTTGGTCTCAATAATCCAGACCGTGCCATCTTTTTTCATCACAATATAATCTGCATAGAAAAGCCATTGGTGCTGAAAACCATCTAAATAGACAATTGAAAAATATTGTTGACCGCTGTCACCATTCTTATAAATCCACTCGATGTCGTTACGGTTTTCACAGTACTGCTCAAAGAGCATTTCGCTGTTACTGCGAACAAGACTTGTCGCGTATCCCGAAGTATATTCATGATACGCATTGCTTAGATACTCAATCTCATTTTTTACGCCCGGATCATATTTGAAGAAATCTTGTTCCGGTATATGGAACGGAACAGATTTTGGATCAATCAAAGTTGTCTGTGTTGCCAAATCAGATGTCACTTCTCTTAACTCTTCTTTTAATAAGTGAACATTATTGATGACAAAAGCATAGAACTCGGCAGTATCAAGAGATAATAGTTTGTTCTTTGCAGAACCGTTATTGCGGAATAATCTTTCTAAAATCGTCTTTACCTTTGCAGTCTGCATTCCTATCGCCGTCTTTATGCTGTCAACACTATGTAAAAGTTGCATTCCGTGATCGTGAGTATTCACACGCTGTCGAGTTGTAAAATGTGTACCACTTTCCATAACTGCATCCGTTTTTACAAATTGTCCTTGTAAGGCTCGTCCTAATATTTCATTACCAAAGACGAAATCATGTCTGGCAAGAATTGACTGATTATTCTTTTTGTCATTGTCAAGATGATACTTAGCAACCAGATGGTCATAAATCTTGTTTAAAACTTCACGCTCACCAAGTCCGTTTGCATCGAGGTCTCTCAATTGTTTTGTCAATGTAAATGTTTTGCACTTATCCTTCAAAAAAAGTCTGCGAGTTTCATACGCCCTATCCATATTGGAGAGCAGTCCCACCTTGTAGGTCTCATCAAATGTATAAACATAGCAAAAATCGAGCAAATCATCATCGTAATGTCTTGCTTCCGGCATACGACGAATACGACCGATGGTTTGTATCTCAAATTGTTCGCTCATATCTTCACGCAGCTTAACAAGAATTTTTGCACGAGGGCAGTCCCATCCCGTGCTGATTGCCTGTTTCATAAGAAGAAATACGGGTGTGCCGTCATTATCTGTTAAATTATCAGTAAGATCTTTTTTATCCTCACTCATCCAAATACTGACCATACCGTTATCATAGGTATAGCCCATTGATTCAAGTTTCTCTTCTACCGCTTTGACAGTTTTCGGCTGTCCGTTCGGAAATTGGATAAGCACAAGCGGTCGCACGACTTTTCCGGCAGGAAGTACTTCTGTATATCTCTGCGCGATTGCTTTTCTTTTTTTATCTGCCAATTCAAGCAAATAGTCATAGTCGTTACTGATTTCAATATTATCTTCAACGCCCTCATTAACATAAAGTGCCTTTGTAATCAGCCCTTCGTCAATAACATCTAATTCATCAATTTCAAAATATTCATATCGGTTATTTTTAATAGCTGTTGCGCTGACACGAATAATATGCTTTGCGGCAAATGCGTCAATAATTGTTTTTGCCCTTGCTGTATTGTTGGAATGTTCCTCATCTATGATGACGATAAAATCAATATTCTTTCTATGGGCATCTGCAATACGGTCAAAAAGATTTTTGCGTTCGCTGTCCTTGATAGCAGTGTTACCCCTCTTAGTAACAAGCTCCCAGTTGATAAATGTTGTGCTTTCAGGCTCAAAACCGTTTTGCAGAGCATCAAATAAATTTTGCGTTTTTCTGTGTGGTGCTACTGAAATCATTTTTTGACGACTCTGCTCTTCAAGGTCTCCTTTACCCGGGCAAAGCCAAATGACAGCAGTATTTGAATTAACATTATTAAGATATTCATCTACATAGCCAATTAAAATAATTGTCTTGCCTGCTCCGGTCGGGGCTTTCATAACTACGGTCTGCTTACTGTTACTGTCGGTTGATATATCGAGCAAATTTAACACAGCTTTTTCTTGAAAGTCAAAAAGATTAAGAGTCAATCCGTTTACCATGTTTCTCCAACCTCCCTCAGTTCAAAATTAAAATAGTAATCCGGAATAATGTGTATGTCCACATCCTTAAACAAGGCATTCTGCTCTGTAGTGAAAAGTACATTTTTTGAAACATACAAAGCCTTTACGTCCGGATATTCGCTCCAATGTTCTGCAAGCCTGTCAGCCTCATCGTCATTCATAACCGTTATGTAACGCTTACCGTCAAGCTTAATTCCGTGTTCAAGTTGAATCATTTCGGCTACATGCTCAAGAAGTGTGTCTGACAAATATTCCTCATTTTTGGATACGAAATCGGTGCTATAATATTTGAGGTTTGCCGGTATGCCATCAGAATAATCACTGCCATCTTCACGCTTGCCTGTGATTACGGTCTTTATTCTTTGATAAGTTATGTTTTCACAAATACCGTTTTCATTGTTGGTACAAAGAATAAATTTGCGATTACCGCCGTCCTCTTTGTTTAATTCAAGAACAGCCTGTGCTGTCGTGCCTGAACCAGCGAAGAAATCTAATATTTTTGAATTTTTATTAGCGTGAACATTAAGCAAATATTTAAGCAGATTGATTGGCTTAGGATAATCAAATTTCTTTGAATTAAAAATCCCCATAACCTCTTGTGTTCCTCTAGCTGAATTAATGCCGTCAAGTTCTTTAATAAGATTTTGGTAAGGTTGAGCTCGCTGAATTAGTTCATCTTTATTATTTACCTTGAAATATTGTTTGAAATATACAGCCCAATTTCCCTTTATCTGTTTAAAAACAATAAACCCATTATCAATTCCCCATTGAACTTTTGATTGAGACCATCTCCAATTCCAATAGGATTGCTTTTCAATGTTGTTGCCAGGAAACAATTTTGTTCCATCAGGCATTGTTATTTGATAATTTAGTGCATCTGAATAGTGTTGCCCTGTCATTCGTCTATCTAATTTATTTAATGTATATTTTCCTCTGCGTTCAACAAATTCATCTTGTAAATTATATTTTCCCTCATCACACTCGATTATATTTGCACCTGTAGTGCAATATGTTTTATTCTTTGCGTAGCAAATCACATATTCCGTTACCGTTTTTATATCAAGTCCTGTATTTGAGCCAGGTGTTGATTGCCATATAAAATTAGCTAAAAAATTAATTTCTCCGAAAATGCTATCACACAAGAGTTTTAATGCATATAATTCAATTTCATTTATAGAAATAAGAATCAATCCTTCGTTTGATAAAAGATTTCTTGCAATTGATAGTCTTTCTGACATAAAAGAAAGCCATTTGCTATGACGAAATCCATCGCTATTATCAATCATATTATCATCATAAATAAAATCGTTACTTCCAGTATTGTACGGAGGATCAATATAAATAACATCAATTTTACCTTTATGCGTTTTTTCTAAAAGATGAAGTGAATGAAGATTATCACCTTCGAGTAAAAAATTATAGCTATCACTGTCTGAGGCATGAATTTCTTTATCGGCACATTCGGTGAACACCGGAATGTTGTCTTTCATCATAACATCTACGGCTTCTTCGTGTTCTTCCCACACAAGGCCATACTTTTTTGCATTTAATTCTGCCTCAATTTCGGCAAGAGCAATAAGCATTGAATCATCATCTTTATGCTCTTCTTTCAACTTTGAGAGAAATCGCATCATTTTCTCTCGTTTTTGTTTAGAAATATTACTGCTCATATTCCCTCCAAACAACATAATCGATATAATGTTGCATTTAGAATCAATTTCAGACAAAATAAAAAGCACCTACAATCAAATGTAGATGCTAAAAGCAAAAAATGAGTATGACGAACCAAGCCTTGTCAAGAAAAAACTTGAAAAGGCTTATTCGTGTTTGTTTTAGGTGACGATTTTGGTACTTTTCATATCGTACAATATATGTAGCATTGTAAATAAATATGAAATATGATATAATCAAAAATAAATTAAGTATGTTTTACAACATTATATCGATTATGTTATTCGCCGCCGATTTTGGCGGATTTTTTATTTTTATGCTAAATAATCAAGTGCATATTTTCCATTCTTTTGCGGTGTTCAGTGCCGGTGGAAATGATATAAATTCGAGTTGTGTTGATACTGCTGTGACCGAGAATATCCGCAAGTTTCGCAATATCTTTTTCAATGCCGTAAAACGTGCGTGCGAACAGGTGGCGTAAATTATGCGGAAACACCTTTTGCGGATTGACGTTAGCATCTTTGCACAGAGCCTTCATCTCCCGCCAAATATTCGTGCGGTTTATGGGTTTGCCGCTTTTCGTTACAAAAATCATACCGCTTTTTATTCCTTGCTCTGCTGCATAGCGGAGCAATTTTTGTTTCAGTTCTTTCACGATAAAAACCGAGCGTGTTTTTGCCTTGCAGTTTACAATTGCCTCGCCACACTTTGCCGCCTCAACCGTGATATATTGCAACTCGCTGACACGAATACCTGTAGCACAAATCGTTTGAATAATTAAATTCAATCGTTCGTTTTTCTTTTGTTTTGCCGATTGGCACAAGCGTTTATATTCTGCTCTTGTCAGTTCTTTTTCTTCCGAGCAAAATACTTGCTGTTGAAGTTTTAGCGATTTAACTCTCAAATCAAACCAATTCAGAAATGCAAACAGACTGTTGATACTTGCGAGCATGGAGTTCACACTGCGTACAGCATAGTTTTCCTGCAAACGATTTTTGTAGGCAATCACGGTTTCTTTTGTAATGGCCTCGTTTTGTGCATAAACCGAAAACGCTTTCACATCACGAATATATTTTTCAATCGTTGCCGTACTTTTCTCTTGCAGCTCTAAATTTTTTCTAAAATCATCAATAATATCTACCGTTAAAATTCGTCCTTCCATTGTATTTACCTCCGAGTAAGTGTTAAATATATTGTACCCGAAAAGTATAAAAACAAAATTGTCGCCCTAAAAGGTTGTGGTATGTTACCTTGAACAGAGCGACATTGCAAGTACGATTTTCTATATTTACCTTTGCATTTTTGATGGATAAACAATATAAAAGATAAGGTTCACCCCATTTGTTGGGCGAACCTCTTTTTGCGTGAAAATAATTTATAAGTTTTTTCTCAAAACACATCAACAAAACTTGAATTTTTCTCCGTATTATAGAGGGGTATTTTTTTGTTATGGTGAAATCAAATGTAAACAAGGTGTAAAAAATTTTGAAAAACACCCGAACAAAACGGGAATTTTTCTCTGTATAGTAGAGGGAGTTTTTTGAAAGGCGTTTTCTTTTTGGTTTTCACTCGGCAAAATATTCTCTCAAATAATTTGGAAGGAGGTTTTTATATGCACAATCTATACACGGTCAACAAGATTTAGTGCACCGTGCTTTAGGGTTTATCGACAAAGAATATGAAAGGCTTTGATTTGGGAAATTTATGATTTTTGGAACGAAAATCTGCGGCTTTTGGATCGATTTTGAAGCGGATTTCAAGCCGTCGATTTTAAAGCAGGATAAAGGGGTATGATTTTCGGGCTTTGAAATGCCCGAAAACGCCGTCCGGCAAAGCCTGTCGGCTTTTCAAATCGTAATACTTTTGCGTATGATTCCAAATTCGTATGCAGTAAAGGCTGTTTTTCGCAGAAAATCAAGGCTTTTGCGTATTCACTTGAGTGTTGCGGTATGATAAACCTATTTTCGAGAAATCAGGCAACGCTGTGAGCAAAAATTGACGAGTTCGCTCTGAAACAGAGTAACTCGTCGGGCTAAAACTAAAAACGGCTTACAGGCGATTTGTGCGAGCCTGTGAACAAAGAAACGGAGGTGATAAAGTGTATAAAAACTTTGATGAGATGCCCGTAATGCTTTCTGTCAATCAAGCATCAGAGGTGCTTGGCATATCCAATGTCAGCTTGTATAAGCTGATAGAAAAAGATAAATCGTTCCCTGTTGTTCAGTTAGGCAGAAGAAAATCCATTCCAAAAGAACAACTCAAGGAATGGATTGATGAAAAATCTAAAAGATAATTATCTGGCTATTGAAAAAGGCTTGTGGTAATGTTTGAGTTGCCAAAAGCAGAAAGGAGGCTATAGAATGGCGAGAAGAACAAAAGGCGAAGGAACACTTCGCAAAAGAAAAGACGGAAGATGGGAAGGTTGGTTTAACATCGGTAAAGATGAAAACGGCAAGACAAAACGAAAAAGCGTTACCGCAAAAACCAAATCCGAATGTCAAGAAAAGCTAAACAAAGCCAAAGAGGAATATCTGAAAGAACAGTCTGTGTTATCTTCTCATACTTACTTGACCGATTCCGATCCCACGCTTAACGAATGGTATGAAATATGGATAAACACATTTTGCAGAAATGTTATTAAGGACTATACCGTAAACGGTTACGAGCAAAGGTTCAAAACCAATATCTTACCTGCGTTGGGTGATATGAAATTAAGCGAGCTCTCCACCGTAAACTGTCAGCAGTTCTTGGTAGGATTATTCAGTGACGGCAGACAACGAGGCAGAGAGAAACACGGTAACGGATTGGCATATTACTCGGTAAAAGGGATAGAGAGAACACTCAGTTCTTGCCTACAAAAAGCGGTGGATGAAGATTTAATTCCAAAGAATCCTATATCAAAAGTGAAGTTGCCAAACTCCACAAAACCTGAAATGAAAACGCTGAAGAAAGAAGAATTAACAGCATTTCTTGAAGAAACCAAGCGTTCGGGTTGCTATGAATTTTACTATCTTGAACTGACAACGGGTATGAGATTAGGCGAAATCTGTGCTTTGGAATGGGATGATTTAAGTCTTGAAAACAAAACGATAACGGTAAACAAGGCAGTACAAAAAATCAAAGGCGAGATAAAAATCAACACGCCGAAAACAAAAAGTTCTATCAGAACGATAAGATTATGCGATGAGTGTATTCGGTTATTAAGTGAGTTAAAAGCAAATCAAGAGCCGAAATCGAAGTACATATTCCCGTCATCTGTAACAGGAGAGATACGAGATACTTCTGCCGTAACAAGAAGATTACACAGAATGCAAGACAGGGCAGGTGTGCCGAGAATACGCTTTCATGATTTACGGCACAGCTTTGCAACCTTATCCCTTGAACAAGGAATGGACATTAAAATGGTATCGCACATGCTTGGTCACACAGACGCAGGATTTACAATGAACACCTATATGCATGTGACGGATTCCATGCAAGAAAATGTTGCAACCACAATGGGAAATTTACTCGGCGGTAACGCAACAAATTCATAAATGGTCAATAGATGGTCTTGAGCGAAAAATCGAATAAACGAACAAAATCTCACTCCGTAAAAAAGAGTGAGATTTTTTGTTCTAATCTAATTCCATTTTATAATAATCAACATCAATAATTGATCCGTCGGGATAGATTAATTGCCCTGATTTTATCAGTGTATTAAATCCAAAATGTCGATAAATTTGCAAGTTCTTTGTTTCTTTTGGTTCAACGCCTAAAGTGTACTTTGTGTAACCTTTGTTTTTTAAGTCTTCAATTACAAATTTGAAAAGCTTTGAAAAATATCCTTTGCCTTGATATTTTTTATCTGTACTGAAATTACACAAATATACAGTTTGAATTCCAACAAGACCTTCGCTGTTTTGAATAATATCTTCATCAAACATTGCAGTCGCTTGACAAATGATTTTGTCATTTAATTTTCCATAATATGTAATAGCCTGACCGTTTTTTATATTCTCAACTGCATTATTTTTCACCAGCTCTAAAGCCGATTTCTTTTGTTTCCGCTTTTGCTTTTTTATTTCATAATTCCATTTTGTTATCACTTCATCAACAGATGCGATTTTACATATATACTCTTTCATCTTACTCCTCAAAACAAACTGATAATTATCATTTTTATATACTTATAATATCATAGTTAGCATAATTATCAAAGTGAATTTTAAAACCGAAGATTATTTCTTTAATATTAAAAATTATTATGTTATAATAGAGCAAATTGAAGATGTTAAATTGGTAATAAAATAAATATTAAGGAAATAGCATTATGTCTAATGTGAAAATTGCGATTATTCAAGAAAGACAAATTATAAACAATTTGGACGTTTCTTTAAAAGTAGGATTAAAAAAATGTGAAGAGGCCAAAGCATTAGGAGCAGACTTAGTACTATTCCCCGAAATGTGGAGTATTGGATATCAACCGCCTTTTGAATCTGCCTGGGATAATCCTAACGAAAAGGGTCATGATAAAGAAATTGTAAAATGGAATAGTTTGGCAATTGATGATGATTCAAAATATATTTGTGAGTTTAAAAAACAAGCTAAAAAATTAAAAATAGCAATAGCGATAACTTATTTAAAAAAAACAAAAGGAAAACCGGAAAATGCTGTTTCTATTATTGATAGTAATGGTAAAGTTATTTTGAATTATTCAAAAGTTCATACATGCCCTTTCTCTATGGAAAATTTTCTTAATGCCGGATCGGAATTTAAAGTTGCAGAATTAAATATAGATAAAACAACCTTAAATATAGGTGCAATGATTTGTTTTGATAGAGAATTTCCTGAAAGTGCAAGGACATTAGCTTTAAAAGGGGCAGACATAATATTGATTCCAAATTGTTGTCCTATAGATGAAAATAGAAAATCTCAACTAAGGACAAGGGCTTTTGAAAACATGATTCCATTGGTAATGGCTAACTATGCAGGCGAGGATCTAGGACATTCATTAGCTTTTGATGGTATGGCATATTCAGAAGATGGACATTACAGAGATATGCTAATTTGCGAACTGGGAAATGATAATAACCTTGCAATAGTAAACATTAATTTGCAAGATTTAAAGCAATATCAAGAAAGAGAAGTATGGGGTAGTAAGTATAGGAGACCTGAGACTTATATGAGGTAACAATGTGATGGAACTGCGAAAAATAAATTTACAGGACGCTATCGCTCAATGGGAATACACAACAGCATTGCCTGTTGATGAAAACGGCTTAACAAATCAGTATCATGGTGTTTCATACGAGGACTATATTGAAACTGTCCTGCCAACTTTGATTTCGTATGAGCATCCTGTTAACATGCCGAATTGGTTTGTTCCCGAAACATACTATTATTTGTGGGACCAAGATTGTCTAATCGGAGAATTCAGAATAAGACATTATTTAACGGAAACGCTTCGGGAAGGAGCTGGACATATCGGCTACAGCATCAAAAAAGATAAGCGAGGAAAAGGATATGGAACGGAGGGATTGAAACTTACTATTGATAAAGCAAAAAGCATTATCTCGGAAGAAGAGATATACCTTCGTGTAAATAAGGATAATATTGCCTCGCAGAAGGTCATGTTGAATAATGGGGCTTATATTGCGGGCGAAGATGAAGCGCATTTATTCATGCGAATCCCGAAATAACAGCTT
>ERZ869979.360-NODE-360-length-13876-cov-4.615624_pt1 | contig 13876 bp, 13 predicted proteins | sample MGYA00521269_ERZ869979 | MGnify/ENA primary metagenome ERZ869979 (study PRJEB32232, sample SAMN07284974) | human gut metagenome | biome: human-associated habitat; material: feces | host: Homo sapiens | place: Tanzania | collected 2014-04-05 ... | reverse complement strand
TACAAATAGTATATTTAAAAAAAATTAGTAAATGTCAAAAATCCTTTGTTTTGAAAGGTTCACCTTAAAAAGTTTAAAGGTAGATTTATTATTTTGATTAATGAGTTTTTTCTCCCAATTTATTCTTTTTCTCCCAAAACAAGTGTATAATTGGGGAAAAGAATGTTCTCTTTGGGAGGAGAAGGAAATGCGGAATTTTGATTATAGTTATCTTAAAAATCGTACTTGGGATAATGAAATATTGTCTTATATTGCTAAAATTCATGAATTTAAAGGAAAACAAGAATTATATTTTCGACAAAAAACTGTAGAATTAGAGCGTTTGGTTGAAATAGCTAAAGTACAAAGTACAGAAAGTTCAAACCGTATTGAAGGGATTGTAACCACTAGATCCCGCCTTCAACAATTGGTTGAGGATAAGACAACACCTAGAAATCGTGATGAAAAAGAAATCTTAGGATATCGGAATGTCTTAAATTTAATTCATGAAAATTATCAATATATTCCGTTAAAGTCAAATTATATACTGCAGCTGCATCGAGATTTGCTTCAATATACAGAATTATCCTATGGTGGAAAATACAAAACGTCTCCAAATGAAATAGATGTTGTTTTGCCAAATGGTGAAAAAAGAATAATATTCAAACCATTAGAACCTTATGAAACACCGGATGCCATTGAACAAATTTGTAGCAGCTATCAACAAGCTTTAGATTGTGAAATTGTAGATTCACTGATATTAATTCCCTGTGTAATATTAGACTTTCTTTGTGTTCATCCTTTTAATGATGGAAATGGCAGAATGAGTCGATTACTAACGTTGCTCCTTCTATACCGTAATGATTATGTAGTTGGTAAATATATCAGTATAGAAAAAGAAATAGCGGATACGAAAGAAGCCTATTATCAAGCTTTAGCGCAAGCAGATTTAGGTTGGCATGAAGGGACAAATGATCCAAAACCATTTATAAAATATATGCTTGGTATTATTTTAAAATGTTACCGTGAATTTGAAGAAAGATTAACAATCAGTGAGAAAAGTGGAAAAAGAAGCAACTCTTATGACATTGTTAAAACATATGTAAATAGTACAATAGGTACCTTTACGAAAAGAGATGCTATGGAAAATTGTCCAAGTTTAGGCAGTTCTTCTGTGGAATCCGCACTAAAAAAATTAGTTGAAGATGGTACTATTATTCGTAAAGGTCAAGGTCGTGCATCGCATTATATTCGAAAAGACGCAATTGAATAATTACAACATACTAAAGAAATATGACGAGTGATTTATGCTCGTCATTTTTGTATGCAGTTCAACATTTTCTTAGCTTCTTCTTCAGAATAAGATTCAGTACATTTTATACCAATTTCTAATTCTTTCATGAGTTTAATTAAAGCTTTGGCTTTCATGTTTTCAGCATTATTTTCAGTTACAGAAAATGGAAAGCCTCCAGTATTTAATGCTTGTTGAAAAAATACGTTAACGGCATCTGTTAAAGTTAAGCCATTTTTCGCAAAAACTTCTTCTAATTCATTTTTAATTTCTGAATTCATACGAATTCTAAATACATCATCTTTTTGATCATTGATTACGTTACGCATAATTAACACTTCCTGGTATTTATAGTATAGGGATATTTTAATAAAATAACAATAAATGTAGTAATGGTGTGTCCACATCCAATCCCTAAATATAAAAAGAGCCAGAAACTAGCTCTTTTCATCGTCTTTTACATACTCCAATATATCACCAGGTTGACAATCTAATACTTCGCAAATAGCTTCTAAAGTCGAGAAACGTATCGCAGAAATCTTACCCGTTTTCATCTTTGATAAGTTGACATTGCTGACACCAACTTTCTCAGACAACTCTTTTAAACTCATTTTTCGATCGGCCATGACACGATCTAATCGCAATATGATCTTACCCATAATTACAACGTCTCATCACTCAATTGTTGTAATTCTTGTCCATATCTAAATATATAAGATAATAAATAGATAAGTGCGGCAAAAATTAAGAAGCTTAATTCAAAACGAATATCGAACTTGATTTGTGTGACATATTTTGAATTGAAGAGTAGATCAAAGTTGATTATCTGCTTAAAATACATAACACGACATACTTCAAGAATATTAAAGACAATACCACTGACAAGAATATACTTGGCAAGGTTTTTAATATGATCGGCAACACGAACATCAAATGGAGTATGATCCATCGTAATCGTACAAATGGATTCTATCGTTTGTACAGACTTATAGATGATGAATACTAAGATGGCAATCAACAAGAAAAGAATTGGCAACCACATTGACATATTATCTTTATATAAGGCTGCATCATCTTTAAACATCAATTGAAGAAAGTCAATTCTTATACTTCCAAATAAAGTATTATATACATCTTTGTTGAAGGCATAGAATAGACTAAGTCCAATCGATAACACAACAGAAATTAAACAAACCCCTCGAACAATTTCTAAAACAAAGCACATTTTCTTCAATAAACCTTTAGACTTATCACTCATGATATTACCTCCTAACATTAATAAATTAATGCTTATCGTTAATTTAATTATATATTACATAAATAATAAGTCAATATATGTTTCACATTAATTAGAAACTTTAGCTCAAAATGCGGGAGCTGAGGTTGTAAAAAAAGCAGCACTACTAGCTGAGGGTAATGATGGAATGATTAGCTTTTCTTATGAGGAAAAAGAAGAGTTTGATGTGGTATTAAAGAAGTATGGTTTAGATTTAATCAGTATGATTGCTCCAACCAGTCATCAACGTATTCAAATAATCGCCAAAGATGCAGGTGGCTTTATTTATTGCGTATCTTCATTAGGCGTAACGGGTGTTCGTTCTACGATCACAACGGATATTTCGGCTATGGTAAATCTTGTGCGAGAAGTCACAGACGTTCCTGTTGCGGTAGGTTTTGGAATCTCAACACCAGAACAAGCAAAAAAATGGCAACTCAATCTGATGGTGCAATCGTGGGTAGTGCCATTGTGAAGATTGTTGAGAAGTATGGAAAAGTTGCACCTAAGAATGTTGAGGAATATGTCAAAGAAATGGTGCAAGCGATAAAATAAAAGAGGTCTCAGTCAATTATGGTTGAGACTTTTAAAATGTTTAGTTCCATTCCTTTTCTAGAAGAAAATCACGGATGTTACGATGCTTGATGCCATTTTGGCTCATATCAAACTCATCAAGAGAAACAACGTATTTTGGAAAGTTGTCTTTAATATTATCATAAGCACCAAATTCACGGTTAATTGTTTCTTGTGATGCCAATAGATATGTAACTTGAACATACAGTTTTTCACCATGTTTGTTGCATACAAAATCAATTTCTTTAGTACCGTTTTTACCGACAGTCACTTCAAATCCTCGACGCAGTAATTCTAGATATACAATATTTTCTAAAATAAGATTGATATCTCGCATATTGCCACCGAAAACAGCCTCGCGAATACCGTGATCGGCAATATAATACTTCTCATTAGAGGCTAGGATTTGTTTGCCCTGCAAATCTTCTCTTTTTACCTGATAAAACAAGTAAGCCTCACAACAGTATTTGATATAGTTCAAAATTGTTTCCGGAGCAACTGCTCGCTTTTCACTTTTTAAAAACTTAGACAGAGAGGATGCAGAAAAAGTAGTTCCCACATTCGCAATTACATAAGCAATGATTCGTTCGAGCAAATCAATATCTCGGATTTTATTTCGTTTCATGATGTCTTTTAGTTGAACCGAATTGAATAGATCTTGAAGATATTGCTTAGACGGAGCATCTTCATAACGAATGTTTGAAAGGTAGGGCATACCTCCAACTAAAAGGTATTTTTGAAAACATTGTTGAATGGATGCATCAGGAGTAATCGAATGATACAGTTCTGTGAATTCATTGAAGGAAAATGGATAAATCACAAATTCCACATATCGACCACCTAAATAAGTGGCAAGCTCACCAGAGAGCAAGTTTGCGTTTGATCCAGTAATGTAAATGTCACAATCTAATGATACGCGAAAAGAGTTGATGCACTTTTCCCATTCCTTGACTTCTTGTATTTCATCAAAGAATAGATAAACTTTACCATCTATTTCTGAGGCTCTTGTACTGATTTCATCATGTAGAGCTTTAGCGGTTTGCAGGTGGGAATAGTTCATATCTTCAAAATTGATGGAGATAAACTGTGTTGGACTAATACCAGATTCTATAAGTTCTTGTTGAATCAGCTTTAACATGACGGATTTTCCACAACGACGAATACCGGTCATGACCTTGATTAAATCGGTTCCAATAAATGGACGAATGCGGTTCATATACAATTCACGTTTGATCATAATTCTTAGCCTCCTTTTGTAGTTAATATTAGTATATCACATTTATAACTGATAATTAGTGTTGAAAATACAATTTTATCAGTTATAACTGATAAAAAATGAAAATTGATAAATGATTTAAGATATGAAATAAATAGGAATGCAAATAAAGACACTTTTTTATCCAAATGACATCCTTATTAATTATTGTCATTCATTTTAAAGTAGTTGTAGGAGGCTACATATGAACTACTATTTGGCAATTGATATTGGAGCATCAAGTGGAAGACATATTCTAGGTCATTTAGAAAATAATAAGATGATTCTAGAAGAAATTTATCGTTTTTCCAATGGAATGAAAAAACAGGATGGACATTTAATATGGGATGTTGATGCACTGTTTGAACATATTCTTTTTGGAATGAAGAAGTGCAAAGAAAAAAATATTGTTCCAGTTAGTGTGGGAATTGATACATGGGCAGTGGATTATGTCTTATTAGATGAAGCAGGTAATCGTATACAGGATGTGTATGGATATCGTGATTCTAGGACAAATGATGTGGATAAAGAAGTATATAAAATAATTTGTGAAGAAGATCTATATAAGCGTACAGGCATTCAGAAACAGATATTTAATACAATTTATCAATTAAAAACGGAAACAGAATTAGAACAAGCTGCGTGCATGTTGATGATACCGGATTATTTTAATTATTTGTTGTCAGGACAAAAAATTACAGAATATACAAATGCATCTACAACACAATTGGTAAGTCCAGACACAAAAGACTGGGATTATGACCTAATTGAAATGTTGGGATATCCAAAACATATTTTTACCAAGATAAAAAATCCCGGATATGTTGTGGGAAATCTAAAGCCTGAAATTCAGGCTGTTGTTGGATTTGATACACGCATTGTTTTACCCGCAACACATGATACAGCATCTGCGGTATTGGCAGTTCCTAGTAATGAAGATGTACTGTATATTTCTTCAGGAACTTGGTCATTAATGGGCTGTGAATTAAAAGAAGCCAATTGTTCTTTAGAAAGTAAAGAAAGAAATTTTACAAATGAAGGTGGTATTGATTATCGTTTTCGCTATTTAAAAAATATTATGGGCATGTGGATGATTAATAGTATGAAAAAGGAAATAGCGAACGAATATTCATTCGATGATATTTGTGAAATGGCAAAAAAAGAAACAATCACATCCATTGTAGATGCACAGGACCATCGCTTTTTAGCACCTGTTAGTATGGTTGAGGAAGTGAAAAATGCATGTCTTGAAACGGGACAGGAAGTGCCTCAAACCATAGGTCAAATCGCAAAAGTCATTTATCAATCATTAGCAGATTGCTACAAAAATGTTGCGAACGAAATTGAGAGCATGACAGGGAAAAAGTATAGTTCCATTCATATTGTAGGTGGTGGAAGTCAAGCCATGTATTTAAATGAATTAACATCGAAAGTATGTCAAAAACCAGTTTATGCAGGTCCTGTGGAAGCTACAGCTGTGGGAAATATTGCAGCTCAAATGCTTTCAAATCATGAATTGATGAATCTTTATGAAGTAAGAAAATGTATCTTTGACTCTTTTGAAATTGTCAAAGTAGAAGGAGATTACTATGTTAGTTAATACACGCGCAAAAGTTGGTGTCTTTTCCATTGCACTAGGTGCATATTTACCGCAGTTTCCAACTTTAGTACCTGAATTTGAAAGTCAGTATGAAAACTTTAAAAAAATAATTCCAGATACAGTTGAAATTATTGATGGTGGAATTGTCACAACAAAAGAAGCTTCTCAAAAAGCAGGAGATCTATTTAGGGCAGCTGATGTGGATGTAGTTTTCTTACAACTACTAACTTATGCAACCTCATATAACATGTTGCCTGCCATTCGAGATATTGATGTACCTGTCGTATTGGTGAATATCCAAAAATTAGAGGCACCAGATTATGTCAATACGGATACACCAAAGTGGCTAGGTGAATTATATGCTTGTGGAGCTGTAGGTGAAATGGTGGCAGACCTTGAAAGAGCAGGAAAAAGACATGCCGTTATAACCGGGATAGCCAATCAGGATCCAATTGTTCAAAAAGAAATAGAAGAATGGTGTAAAGCAGCACAAGTAAGAAGAAGATTTAGAAACACAAATCTAGCACAAATTGGACGTCCATATCCAGGTATGATGGATTTATATATTGATGAAACAAATTTATATCACCGTATGTGGGTGTACACGAAACAATTTGATTGGGAAAAAATGTGGGCGATTGCCGATAATGTTACGGATGAAGGGTTGATTCAAAAAAAAGCCGAAGAGATTCTGGATACGTTTGAAATTGAAGGAAATGCGACTGTGGAAACCGTATGGGATATGGCTAAATATGTAGTTGCCTTTGAAGAGTGGGTAAAGAAAGAGGAAATCGGATTAATCGCATCACACTATGATGGATTTGCGCAAGGTGTCGCTGGAAAACTAGATAGTATGTTGATTCCTGCATTCTCTATGTTGATCAAGCAAGGCACCGCATGTGCAGTTGAAGGTGATATTAAGGTGGCTATGGCCATGAGTATATTAAAAACTATTTCTGGTACTGGTCAATTATCAGAGATGTACTCAATTGATTTTAATGAAGATATATGTATTATTGGTCATTCTGGATCTGGAGATGCCGATATCTCTCAAGCTCATAAACCAACAATGAAAATTGTAGATGTATTCCATGGTAAAACTGGAGGTGGGTATTTAACACAATTTTATCCTCCAACAGGCGATGTAACATATCTTGCGATTACGCAGGATAAAGATGGACACTTTAAATTTGTGGTGGCAGAAGGTGTAAACGAAGATGGTGATATCTTTATGTTTGGAGATACAAATATGCGAACTCGTTTTAGTTGTGGCGCAAGAGAATTTGTGAATCGATGGTCTGAAGCTGGACCAACCCATCATATGGCTGCCGCTGTTGGAAGGCATATTGATACAATTTTAAAAGTCGCAAAAATATTTAATGTACCCGTAGATGTAGTGGTTAGATAGGAGCAGAATATGAAATTTTTAGAAGCAAAATTCGTAAAGGGATTTATTAGAATGTGTGATGATGGCTGGAATCAAGGCTGGCATGAAAGAAACGGAGGAAACTTATCTTATCGTGTTAAGCCAGAAGAAGTAGAGTTGGTTAAGGAAAACTTTAATGCCAAAGAATGGCAACCTATTGGTACAAGTGTACCAACTTTAGCCAATGAATATTTCTTGGTGACAGGCTCTGGAAAATACTTTAGAAATGTGAGTATTCAGCCTGAAGATTCGATCTGTATGATTGAATTAGATGAGAAAGGTGAAAACTATCGTATTGTATGGGGATTGATTCATGGCGGAAAGCCGACTTCAGAATTACCATCACATTTAATGAATCATGAAGTAAAAGTATTAGTGAATCCAGAATATCGTGTAATCTATCATGCGCATACGACAAATATCATAGCTTTGACCTTTGTATTACCTTTAAAAGATGAGATATTTACACGTGAATTATGGGAGATGGCTACAGAATGCCCTGTTGTATTCCCATCAGGAATTGGAGTCGTTGGATGGATGGTTCCAGGAGGAAAAGATATTGCGGTAGCAACTTCTAAATTAATGAAAGAATATGATTTAGCTATATGGGCTCATCATGGAATGTTTGCGGCAGGCTATGATTTTGATTTAACATTTGGATTAATGCATACAGCCGAAAAAGCAGCTGAAATTTTGGTAAAGACATTAAGCATGCAGCCAAGTAAACTTCAAACTATTACTGCACAAAACTTTAGAGATTTAGCTGTCGATTTTAATGTAACTCTACCAGAAAAATTCTTATATGAAAAATAATATTCAAATTGTGCTATCATTTGTATATGAATAAAACATTACTTGATAAGTTAAAACAAGTCACAATTGAAGAAGAAGCTATATTAAATGGAAGTAGAATTGAAAAGTCTTTGTATACACAGAAGAATCAGTTTGAAGTAGAAAGCAATAAGGTTTTGGATGCTGAAAATTTAATTACAGTTCGAACACATACACGTTTTATTGATTTTCCCAATCACAAACATGATTATGTTGAAATGATGTATGTAGTTCAAGGCTCTATTCATCATGTGATTGATGGAAAAGAAGTGATTTTAAATGAAGGAGAAATTCTTTTGTTGAATCAGCATTCTTGGCATGCGATCAAGAAGGCTGAAAAGGATGATATTGCGATCAACTTTATTATTCTTCCATCTTTTTTTGACGTAGTTTATGACATGATAGGATATGACAATATCATCGCAAAGTTTTTAGTGGATATTTTAAAAAGAAATAGTAATTCAGGCGAATATTTATTGTTCCAAGTTGCTGATATTTTACAAATTCAAAATCTTGTTGAGAACATGATTCAGTCTTTATATGAAAAAGAAGATGATCATAAAGAAAATCAAATCACGATGGGATTGTTGTTTATGTATTTAGTTCGTTATGTGAATCGAACGACAAAAGGGACGACAAAACGTTTTGAAGAATTATTGGTTGAAGCTACATTGGACTATATTGATCGTAATTATAAGGATGCAACTCTATTAGAAATATCTTCTCGATTAAAACAACCCGATTATGCCTTAAGCAAACTTGTCAAGCAACAAACTGGAAAAACCTTTAAAGATTTGTTGCAGTCACGACGCTTTTATCGAGCCGAAGAATTGTTACTGGATACGAATCTATCTATTGATGATATTATTTATGTGGTAGGCTATGAAAGTCATAGTTATTTTTTTAGGCGATTTAAAGAAAAATATGGTGTTACACCAAGTCAATACAGAAAAAAGCGCAAATAAGGATACTTTTTTCGCAAAAATAGTCCTTTTTAAATTTAATAAAATTGTGTATATTAGAAATAGAAAAACTAAATATTGGCTTGTTACTTCTTTTTGAAGGCTTCCCCATTAAAATCATATGTATTTTTTTGTGGTGCTCAAAAAGAAGTTTTTATTTTATAGGAGGAATAGTATGAGCGGATATCAAACGTTGTTTAAAAAAGAACTGAATAATTGTTTATTTCCATTTTTCTGGCAACATGGTGAAAATCATGCAGTATTAGAAGAATACGTAGATAAGATTCATGAATCAGGCATGAATGCATTATGTATTGAGGCACGCCCTCATCCTGATTTTGTAGGTGAAAAATGGTGGTCGGATATGGACTGCATTTTAAAGAAAGTAAAAGAACATAATATGAAAATGTGGATTTTAGATGATTCGCATTTCCCAACGGGGTATGCGAATGGAAGAATTGCGAAAGATTATCCTCAATATTTAAAATCCTATATCGATGTACGCCGTTATGATGTACAAGGTCCTTTTAATCAGGCACGTATTGATTTAAAAATCACAAAAGGAAGATCTTTTACAGGTAAAGTTACCCAAAGATTTAATGTGTTAGGTGTATATATGGCTAAACGAATGCATCAATATACTGAAAAAGGTGATTCAATTGATCCAGATACACTAGTAGATATCACATCACAAATGCGTATGAGTGATCGACTATTGACAGTGGACATTCCAGATGGAGCCTATAGTATTTTTACTGTTTTTGAAACAGATAAAGGAAATGAGGATGCGACAAAAGAATATTTAAATCCGCTTGTCAAAGAAGCAACAAAAGTATTGTTGGATGAAGTATATGAACCTCATTTTGAACATTATAAAGAAGAGTTTGGGAAAACAATTTTAGGGTTCTTTTCAGATGAACCACGCTTTGGAAATGATAAAGGACCAGAATGTCCAATAGGTAAAGATATGCCTTTACCTTGGAGAGATGGATTAGAAAAAGAACTTGGATTTGAAATGAAATATTTACCTCTTCTATGGCATATGGCTGGTGGAAAAGAAAGCGAGATTCGCTTTCAATATATGGATTTAATCACAAAACTTTATAATGAAAACTTCACTTCTGTATTAGGTAAGTGGTGTGAAGAACATGGCGTATGGTATTTAGGCCATACAATTGAAGATAATGGTGCACATGCTCGTTTAGGCTATGGAACAGGACATTTCTTTCGAGGCCAAGAAGGGATGCACGTATCTGGAATTGATGTCATTGGTGGACAAATTGTTCCAGGCATGAATTATCATCATGATGCTTTTTCAACTGGAGGAAGTAATGGAGAATTTTATCACTATGCTCTGGCAAAACTAGGAACTTCTGCTGCTCATTTGGATGAAAAAAAAGGTGGAAGAACGATGTGTGAAGCCTTTGGAGCTTATGGTTGGAATGAAGGCCTTCGCACAATGAAATGGATTGCGGATTCATTAATGGTAAGGGGTGTGAATTATATTGTTCCACATGCCTTTGATCCAAAAGAATTTCCAGATTGGGATTGTCCACCACACTTTTATGCGCATGGACACAATCCTCAATTTAGAATGTTTTCAACATTAGACAATTATATGAATCGTGTTATGTCAATATTTAGAGATGGAATATATCCTGCAAAAGTTGGCGTATTCTATCCTGCTGAAACAGAGTGGGCAGGAAATTATATGCCAGTTGAAAAAGTATGTCGTGTATTAACAGAGAATCAAGTTTCATTTGATATTATTTCACGTGATTATTTGTTGAACGCAAAAATTTCAGATCATACGTATACAATCAACAAAACTTCATTTGAATGCTTCATTGTACCATTTGGAACTTCTATGCCTGCAGATATGGTATCGGTGTTAAGTTCAATGGTTGAAAATAAAGTTCAAGTTGTATTTATTGGTGCATATCCAGAAAATATAATGGGAACATATAAAGAATCAGAATGGACGAATGTAAAATTAAATTCAAGTGTATGTTCATTATCTGCATTAAATATGGACACTTATAAATCTGTAAATTTATCAACCAAAGAAAAAGATATAGTGATGGGTGAATATGTTCGTGATAATAAACATGTTTATATGTTCTTTAATGAGCATATGTCTAAAAAAGTAGAAACAAAGATTCATTTTAAATCATCAGGGAATATTTATCGATATGATGCACTGCATGATGAATTGTTTGAATCCGATGGTCATCTATCATTAACTCCATATGAATCTAGTATTTATGTTGTGTGTGATGAAGTATTGCCAGCTAAAAAAGAAAAGAATATCACATATAAAACTGTAGAATTGCCAAAGAAATGGACAGTAAAATATACAGATAGTATGAGCTATCCTACTTTTAATGAAACAGTAGACACAGATAGATTAACATGTATTCAAGTGCTTGATAATTATGAAAATAAAGCAGGTACAGTTCAATATAGTACAAAAATTAATCTTGAGAAGAAATCAACTGTACTGGATTTAGGAAGAGTACATGAGACGGCACAAGTATTTGTGAATAATCAATTGGTGGATACAAGAATTTGTTTCCCATATACATTTGATTTAACCGATTATATTCAATCCGGTGAAAATGAAATTAAGATTGAAGTCACAAATACTTTAGGAACTCAACAAAGAGATTATCTTTCACATTTCTTAATGATTGAGCCGTTTGGCGTAGAAGGACCAGTGTTATTGATGCAAGGGGATTGATATGTTTGTAGAAAAAGTGATTCTTAGAAATCGTGAAGATGTAACACTGACAAGCTATATTTTAGATGATTCAAAAGAAATTTTAAAAGGCAAGAAAAGACCAGGGATGATTATATGCCCAGGAGGAGCTAATTTATTTTGTTCAGACCGTGAAGCTGAAGCAGTCGCATTGCGTTATGCAGGTATGGGATATCATGCATTTGTGTTGCGATATTCAGTTTATCAACAAGGTAAATTCGATAGGAATGCTACATTTGAAGTGGATCCAAATAGTGTATTTCCCAATCCAATGTTAGATATAGCAGCAGCTATGTTATATATTCGTGATCATAATGAAAAATGGTTGGTGGATATGGATAAAGTTGGTGTTTGTGGATTTTCTGCAGGAGGCCACAATGCCTTAATGTACAGTGTATATTGGGATAAAGATATTATTACTTCGTATTTTGATCGTCCAGCATCTGATTTTAAACCAGCTGTAGCAGTTGTAGGATATGGATATGGAGATTATGTAGCTATGCGAAAAGGTGGAAAATTATGCACACCAAATAATCCAATTGATATTTCATTGTTTGGCACAAGTTTTCCTACATTAGAACAAATGGAGTCGGCATCTCCATGTCGTATGGTCAGTGAAAATACACCACCCATGTTTTTGTGGTGCACTTCTCAAGATGAATTAGTTCCATCTGAACAAACTTTAATAATGGGACTAGCCCTCGCTAGACAAGGAATTGATTATGAGATTCATGTTTTTGAAAAAGGAAAACATGGGTATTCTTTGGCTGATCAATCGACAGCTTCTCATGCTTATCAGATTAGTGAATCTGTCGCAAAATGGACGGATTTAGTAAAACCATGGCTATATGATCATATTCCGGTAAATGATTTGGAGGATTGATATGGAACAAGTATATAATCCATATCTTCCAAGTTATGAATATGTTCCAGATGGAGAACCAAGAGTTTTTAATGATCGATTATATGTATATGGATCGCATGATCGATTTAATGGAACAACCTATTGTATGGAACCTTATACAGTATGGTCTTGTCCAATCGATGATTTAAGTGACTGGACATGCCATGGAATGATTTATGATGGTAAGGAAGATGCATTAAATGAGACAAAAGAAAGATTGATGTTTGCGCCAGACTGTATTGAAAAAGAGGGTACTTATTATTTGTTTTATGGATTAGATAATTCTAAAACAATTTCAGTCGCAACTTCCAATACACCAGAAGGACCTTTTACTTTCTATGGCAATGTACACCATCTAGATGGAACGGTGTGGGGAATGAAAGAAGGGGATCGTCAACAATTTGATCCAGGAATTTTTATTGATGATGATAAAAAAATCTATTTATATTCTGGATTTTCTTCAACGCCCGAAGTAATTGAAAGAATTAAAAGGAAAATACCTAGTAATGCGTTAAAAAATTTTAATATGACATGTGATGGAAGCTGGGTATGTCAACTAGAAGAGGATATGTTGACATTAAAAGGGGATTATAAAATGATTGTTCCTGGCGTAGAAAATTCGAGTGGGACAGGTTTTGAAGGTCATGAGTTTTTTGAAGCTTCTTCCATGCGTAAATACAATGGAAAGTATTATTTTATATATTCAAGTGTATTAAGTCATGAATTATGCTATGCCATGTCGGATTATCCGGATCGTGATTTTGTGTATAAAGGGGTATTGCATTCCAATGGAAATATTGGGATTGATGATAAACCAACATATTATTATGGGAATAATCATGGTTCTTTAGTGGAAATTAAAGGACATTACTATATCTTTGGTCATCGCCATACAAATAAGCATCAGTATTCAAGGCAAGGAGTTGCAGAAGAAATCTTTATGAATGAGGATGGGACTTTTAACCAAGCTGAAATGACTTCGTGTGGGTTAAACGGAAAACCATTAAAAGCTGGAACATAT
>ERZ869979.359-NODE-359-length-13903-cov-3.730797_pt1 | contig 13903 bp, 14 predicted proteins | sample MGYA00521269_ERZ869979 | MGnify/ENA primary metagenome ERZ869979 (study PRJEB32232, sample SAMN07284974) | human gut metagenome | biome: human-associated habitat; material: feces | host: Homo sapiens | place: Tanzania | collected 2014-04-05 ... | reverse complement strand
GCAGGCAAAGGATTAATTTTAACAAGAGCTACGTTCTAACATCAAAAACAGAAAGGAATTATCTAAGGTTAATAATCAGCCTTGATATCAACACTCTGTGTGGCATTATTTCAGCCATTTGCGCTGTTATTTGTGTCTTACAGAACCGTAAGAAATAATTTTCTTACCTTACATATCTTTTGTTTTTCAAGTAGAACGTAGCTCAAACCCGGGCTGTTGCTTTTGCAATGGCCCCTTTCATCTATATTTCTCTCACCTCCTCGCAAATAAATGGTTACTTGTCCTTTTCGTTAATATTATGTTGCATTTTTGGGATGCTTGGTCTAAAAAAAATATCCACTGGGTCGTCCAATGAGAGTATATCTGTTATCTTTACCACTTCTTCAAGTATGAAAGGACTTCTTCCATTAAGCTTGGCATTCAATGCCTGCACTGTAATTCCTAAACATTTAGCCAATTCCGCTTGTGATAAATGTCTTTCTGTCATTTTCCCTTTTAGTTTATCGAACGACATTTTCATCCTCCTCTCGTTGCATATTTGGGATATTTGTATATTACACCTCATTTATCTGTGCGTCAACCCATTTATGCAACTTTTTTTGTATTTTTTTAATTATATGTTGCAAATATGAAAAAATAGTTTATAATGACATTATATGGAGGTACTTATATGGGAGAAAAAGAAATAAGCGCAAAAATGCAAGATATTATGAATCGGATGAAATCCAGGCGCGAAGAATTAAATATGTCATACCAAACTCTTTCTGAGAAAGTTGGTATAAGCAAATCTACCCTACAAAGGTACGAAACCGGATATATTAAAAATATGCCGGTCGATAAATTAGAGGATATTGCCAAGGCTCTCGATATTTCCCCTTCTTATCTTATGGGATGGGATGAACCTGCAAAACCTGCTACTCTCGCCGCCCACTTTGATAGCGATGAATACACCGAAGACGAATTGAAAGAAATCCGCCAGTTCGCAGAATTTGTAAAAGCAAAAAGGAAATGATTGGCAGATATGCCAAATGTGGTTTGACAATATAATATACTTACCCAGGCAACTGGAAGGATGCGGTACCACTCCGTTTCTGAGTCTTGCAGAAAGGAGTGGGGCTTATGAGTACATATGAAGAATTTATGATTATCCTAAATGTAGGACTTTTGATCGTAGCCATTCTGAATCTGAACAATAAGAAATAGCATCCCCGCTCTGGTAAAGTAGGATGCTATTTCTATAACTCTTATCACGCCAGAAACGGATAGGTTTCAGCTATCGTTCCAGCTGTCTTGTTAAGTATATTATACAAACTCAAAAAATATTTGTCAAACCATATTTGTAATATACTTTCCCTATTTTATAAGCTAAAGAAAGCGAGGACTACACTATGGCATTTGGTTTTAAATCATCTTCAAATCAATCTTTTTCACAGCCGGCACCATCTCCAACTCAGGACAAATTTATTCCTACATCAACCGGTGAAATTTCAAAAAATTATGAGGTAATTGACACTATTTTTGCTTTAGATTCTAATACCCAAGGATGGTTTTCTGGTGCCAAACCTGAGGAAGCTTTTGCAGGTGTAAAAGAAAAGCTTCGTGCAAAATGTATGAGTCTTGGTGGTGACGCAGTAATATACTGTCAGTATCAGTACAGAGTAGCTTTGGATGGAAAAAAACAATGTATTGAAATTTTTGCATATGGCACTGCTGTAAAATATATTTAACGAAAATAAAATAGCCGTCCTGATTTTGGCAAGATCAACGGCTATTTTAGGCTAACTATTAACGCTGGATTGAGTGAAATATACTCACCTTCCAGATTTCTTGTTACATATATTATAAATTACTTAAAACCATTTGTCAATTTCATATACACGAGCGGGAGGTTTTGAATTGAATACATACGAGGAATTACTAGATACCGCTTGCAGGGACGGTGTAGATGTTATAGATTATCCTTTTGAGACTGAAAGAATAAAGGGATTATATTGTGATGGAACTGTAGCTATCCGAAAAGACATTGAAACTCAGGCTGAAAAGTCCTGTATTCTGGCTGAGGAACTTGGCCACCACTATACTACCACAGGCAATATTCTGGATCAGTCAACTGATGTGATGAACCGAAAGCAGGAATACCGGGCCAGACTTTATGGCTACAACCTCCGTGTGGGCCTGATCGGGATCATCAATGCTTATGAAGCCCGCTGCCGGAATCTTCATGAAATGGCTGAATATCTGGAAGTGCCGGAAGATTATCTCACCGAAGTGATAGACTGCTACCGTTCCAAATACGGACAGTATGTTGCCATAGACAATTATATGATCTATTTTATTCCTCAACTGGCTGTATTGAGAATAAATACTTTATAATCTAAACAAGAGATTTTCCATAATGAATATCGTATTATTTGAGGATACTATACTTTCAAAGGAGGAAAACAATCGTGGGATTACTTGATATATTTAGAGTTGGAAAAATCAAGGCAGAAAACGATTCTTTAAAGCAACAACTACAGGAATTACATGCTGATGAATATTTTCAGGTGAAAGCTCGCCTGGATTCTATGAATCAGGAAATTGCCGACAATAATGTTCTTATATCCCAGAAGCATGAAGAGCTGTCTTCACTTACCGAACAATGCCATAAAACCAGCAAACAATTAAATACTCAGACAATTAAAATCAGTCGTTATAAGGAACTGTACAAAAGCATAGAACATGTTTTTAATACTTTTATTTCAACTGATATTCCGTACATCAACTGTCGTTTAAATCCTTATGACAAGAAGGATCTGGACGATCTTGTTCCTTCGGTTTCATTGCAATTTCACGCTTTAGATGTCAAAGAACTACGCAAAGCATACAAGGAAAACGAAAAACAAATAGATCAGTTAATGGAATTATACAAATCCCGTTACACAACCAAAACAAACAAGTCTATCTATTCTCTTGTTGTTATTGCTCTCAAGGCCGAATTGCAAAACGTATTATACAATCTTAAATATGACAAATTAGAAAAATCTATTGAAGATATCAAGACTATCTCCGCAAAGTATCTAAAAATTGCTGCTGAAGGAAACCAGCTTATTGCCGGTACTCTTACAAAATTTGTCGGTGAAATGGAATATCTTTTTATCAATGCTGTTAAAATTGAATATTCTTACTACACAAAGAAAGAACAGGCCCGGCAGGAACAGCTTGCATTAAAAGAACAGATGCGGCAGGAGGCAGAGGAAAGAAAAGCTCTTGAAGCAGAGAAAAAGAAAGTTGAAAAAGAAGAATCAAAATATAAGGCTGAAATTGAAAAGCTTCAGGGAACTCTTGAACAGACAGATTCTGATACAGAAACTCAGAAATTACGTGCCCGAATTCTTGAATTGCAGAAACAGCTTTCTGATGTTGTTGTTAAGAAAGAAGAGATCACAAACTTACAGAATGGTAAAGCCGGAAATGTATATATCATCAGTAACCTGGGATCTTTTGGAAAAGATGTCTTTAAAATCGGAATGACACGCCGCTTAGATCCTCAGGATCGTATTAATGAACTTGGCAGCGCAAGTGTTCCGTTTAAATTTGATGTACATAGCTTTATCTTCTCCGAAGACGCTGTTGCCCTTGAGAAGAAACTTCATGATACATTAAACGAAAAACGTCTTAACAAAATTAATCTTCGAAAAGAATTTTTCAAAGTTGATATTTCCGAACTGGAAGAACTGGTTTCTTCTATTGATCCTACTGCTGAATTTAATAAAACTATGCTTGCAGAAGAATTCCATCAATCAGAAGAACTTAGCAATAATTAAATAAAAAACCGGCCCCTGCGCCAACAGGAACCGGCATGTAGCTTCCGAAGATGCTACTGATTTCGCAAAAATATTGTATCATCTTCGAAGCAGCCTTGCAAGCGAAACACTCGTTCGCTGGCTGTTATTTTTGTACCCATTTTTACAAGGAGGATGATATTTATGAAGTTACCAAATGGTTTCGGATCTGTTTATAAGCTTCCCGGAAAGAGACGTAAGCCCTGGGCAGCCAGCAAAACAACCGGATGGGAAATCGATACAAAAACCAATCAGGCAAAACAAGTCAAAAAAGCAATCGGATACTTTAGCACCAGAAAAGAAGCTCTGGAAGCTCTTACCCGATATAACGAAAATCCATACGATTTATTTACCAAAGAACCCACTTTCAGTGATGTGTACGAAGCATGGTCTGATGTACATTTTCCTACCCTGGGTGGTCCTTCCAGTATCCGTACTATTACTTCTGCGTATAAGCACTGTGCTCCACTATACAATATCAAAATGAAAGATATCCGGGTTGAGCATCTGGAAAAAACTATTCGTAATGCTCAAGTCGGCGACAGCACAAAAGCACGAATGAAAAGCTTATTCAATCTTATGTACCGATATGCCATGAAACATGAAATTGTAACTAAAGACTACGCTCAGCTTTGTGATGGTGTGCAGCAGCCTAAGCCTAAAATCATCCGTGTTCCTTTTTCTGATCAGGAAATATTGTCTCTCTGGTCCCATCTTGAGATTCCCTTTGCGGATATGGTTCTGATCGGAATATATTCTGGCTGGCGGCCACAGGAACTGTCTGTCCTGAAAATTGCAGATATTGACTTTGAAAATATGACTTTTATCGGTGGACTGAAAACAGATGCCGGAAAGAATCGTACCGTTCCTATTCACCCGCAGATCATAGATCTGGTTCGCCGCAATTACAATCAGGCCACTTCTATGCACAGTGAATATCTTTTCAATGATCCGGATGGGCAGCAGGGAACTCATCTTACATATGACAAGTACAGAAACCGTTTCAAAAAGGTTATGTCACGCCTGAATATGACACACAAGCCTCACGACACTCGGCACACCTTTATTACCAAGGCAAAGGAATCCAACATAAACGAATACATTCTGAAGTTAATCGTTGGTCATGAAATCCAGGATATCACGGAAAAAGTATACACTCACAGGACCATCGAAGACCTGCGTACAGCTATGAATATGATCACCTGGCCAGAGATCCCCGGCGAATAATTTGTAAGCTACCGTTGTTAGCTACGTGTAAGCTACTTGTTAGCTACCCGTCAAATTTATCGTTTTTTCAGACTGTTTTGTTCTAATTTCAGGCAAACGCAAAAAAGCCGCAAACCCTTGAGTTTACGGCTTTTTTGCTATTTTAAGCTATGCTTATATTAGAATTTGCCAGCGTCAGCAGCTTCCTGTACGGAAACAGCTACTGCTACTGTCATACCAACCATCGGGTTGTTTCCAGCGCCGATGAGACCCATCATCTCTACGTGAGCCGGTACGGAAGAAGATCCTGCGAACTGAGCGTCAGAATGCATACGTCCAAGTGTATCAGTCATACCGTAGGAAGCAGGACCTGCTGCCATGTTATCCGGGTGAAGTGTACGTCCTGTACCACCGCCGGAAGCAACGGAGAAGTATTTTTTGCCTTTCTCGTTGCACTCTTTTTTATATGTTCCTGCTACTGGATGCTGGAAACGAGTTGGGTTTGTGGAGTTTCCTGTGATGGAAACGTCAACACCCTCTTTCCACATGATAGCAACACCTTCCGGAACGCTGTTAGCGCCGTAACAGTTAACTTTTGCACGAAGTCCCTCTGAATAGGATTTACGGAATACTTCTTTAACCTCGTTCTTATATGGATCATACTCTGTCTCTACGTATGTAAAGCCGTTGATACGGGAGATGATCTGAGCAGCGTCTTTTCCAAGACCGTTCAGGATAACACGAAGAGGTTTTTTACGAACTTTGTTTGCTTTCTCAGCGATACCGATAGCACCCTCAGCTGCTGCGAAGGACTCATGTCCTGCAAGGAAGCAGAAGCAGTCTGTCTCTTCCTCAAGAAGCATTTTTCCAAGATTTCCATGTCCAAGACCTACTTTACGTGTGTCTGCAACGGATCCTGGGATACAGAATGCCTGAAGGCCTTCTCCGATAGCTGCTGCTGCGTCAGCGGCTCTTCTGCAGCCTTTTTTGATTGCGATTGCTGCACCTACTGTGTAAGCCCAACAAGCGTTCTCGAAGCAGATCGGCTGAATGCCTTTGATCTGATCGTAAACGTTCAGACCTGCGTCTTTAGTGATTTTCTCAGCTTCTTCGATAGAAGCGATTCCATAGCTGTTTAAAACAGAATTGATCTTGTCAATTCGTCTCTCATATGATTCAAATAAAGCCATTTCCTGTAACCTCCTGATATTTTTACCTTACGAAGTGTAATTACTCTTTTCTTGGGTCGATGATCTTAACAGCATCTGCAACACGGCCGTACTGACCTTTTGCTTTCTCCCATGCTGTGTTCGGGTCATCACCTTTCTTAATGAAATCAGTCATTTTTCCAAGGCTTACGAACTGGTATCCGATGATCTCATCGTCCTCATCAAGAGCGATACCTGTAACATAACCCTCAGCCATCTCAAGGTAACGAGGTCCTTTTTTCAGAGTTCCATACATTGTACCAACCTGAGAACGAAGTCCTTTTCCAAGGTCCTCAAGACCAGCTCCTACTGCAAGTCCGTCCTCGGAGAATGCAGACTGGGAACGTCCGTAAACGATCTGAAGGAAAAGCTCTCTCATAGCTGTATTGATTGCATCACATACAAGGTCTGTGTTCAGTGCCTCCATTACAGTAAGTCCTGGAAGGATCTCAGCAGCCATAGCAGCAGAATGAGTCATTCCTGAACATCCGATTGTCTCAACAAGTGCCTCCTGAATGATTCCCTCTTTTACGTTAAGGGACAGCTTACAGGCACCCTGCTGTGGAGCACACCAGCCTACACCGTGTGTGAATCCGGAGATATCCTTTACTTCTTTTGCCTGAACCCATTTTGCTTCTTCCGGGATCGGAGCGGCACCATGATGTACGCCCTGTGCCACTGGACACATTTCTTCTACTTCGCGTGAATAAATCATTTTAAAACTCCTTTCAAGTATAGATTGACCGATGTTATTGAGAAAAAAAGTTCGATAACACCCTACGGCTATTTTCTCACAAAACCTTTGTTTCGTCCAGTCATATTTGATAAATTTTTGCCATAAAACGCATAATATTGGAAGTTATTCTGGCAGTATTGCATGCCTAACTGTCAAATATTTCTGGCAACTGTCCGATGTATATGATAATATATTATCAAGTTTAACCTTGGAGGTATATTTTTCATGAATGCATCTGTGGATTCTGTTTTTCCAGAAAAATACCGTATTCTCAGCGGAAGCGCCCTGAAGATAATTGCCATCATCACCATGCTGATCGATCATACCGGAGCTGTGCTTTTAAGCATGTATCCGCCTGCACAGAAAGTCCTGTTTACGCTTCTTGGAAGAGAATACAGTGTGTATCTTATTTTCCGCGATATCGGCAGAGTGGCTTTTCCCATCTTCTGCTTTCTCCTGTTGGAAGGTTTCCGACATACCAGGAGCCGGTTCCGTTATGGACGGAATCTCCTTCTTTTTGCTCTGATCTCAGAGATTCCCTGGAACCTGATGTTCACAAACACACTGCATTATGAAAGACAGAATGTGTTTTTCACGCTTTTCCTGGGATACCTGGCGTTTTGTGCCATCGAATATTTTAAGAATAAGCGCTTTATACAGCTTCTCTGTATCCTGGGACTGCTTGTTGTTTCCATTTTTCTGAAAGCAGATTACGGATGGCGGGGATATATTTTTCTCCTGATCATGTACTATATGCGAAACGATAAGCCCGGGCAGGCGATCCTTGGAAGCTGCTGGCTTTACTATGAATGGAGAGCCTGTTTCGCCTTTCTGTCCATTAACCTGTACAATGGGGAGAGGGGATTTATCCGTGGAAAAGCGGCGAAATATTTCTTTTACTGGTTTTATCCAGTCCATATTATGGGACTGGTCATACTTCGACAGCTTTTGTTTTTATCTTAATCCTGCCCGCTCCCGGTCGGTTCATCCTTCCACGACCAATACTGTTGCATCCAGCACCCCATCAAAAAAAAAGCTGCACTCTCTCAAAAGTGCAGCTTAAATGCGTATCCAGAAGAATCTGTTTCTTTCTTATTTTTTCTTTACGATCTCTTTTGCATTTTTATAAATGGAATCCGCCGGAACGCATCCCCTTACCGGTGACAGCGGATAAATATTGGAATTCCGTCCGATCACAGTACCAGGATTCAGCACGGAACCACATCCAACCTCAACATGGTCTCCCAGCATTGCTCCAAACTTCTTAAGACCAGTCTCGATCTTTTCATCCCCATCTTTCACAACAACCAGCTTCTTATCTGATTTCACGTTAGAACAGATTGATCCGGCACCCATATGGGATTTATATCCAAGTACTGCATCTCCAACATAATTATAATGCGGAACCTGCACTTTATTAAAGAGCACCGCATTCTTAAGCTCTGTGGAGTTTCCCACAACTGCTCCCTCGCCAACAATGGCCTTACCACGGATAAAGGCACAGTGACGTACCTCTGCATCCTTACCAATGATAGCCGGTCCGGTAATACTTGCAGTCGGAGCTACAGTGGCTGATTTTGCGATCCATACATTTTCACTTTTCTCCTCATATTCAGAAGGATCCAGTGTTTTTCCAAGTTTAATGATAAAATCTCCGATCTCCGGAAGAACCTCCCACGGATAAGTCTTTCCTTCAAAAAGCTCTGCTGCGATAGTCTCATTCAGATCCAGCATATTGCTGATGGTAAAATCTTTCATCATGATGATTTTTTTCCTCCCTGTCTGGAAGCACGCTCCGGCTTCCTGTAATTTACAGCGGCCGCGTCAAAGAACTGCCGCAGGTTGTACTGATAATTGCTTGCTTCCACCTGCTGGGTCCGCACCCGCACAAAATGTTCCAATTTGTCCATATATTCCTGTTCCGTGATGCTTCCCTCTGACACGTAGGTGAGGCCTTTTTCCCAGCTTGCCGTAAGCTCCGGATTCAGAAGCTGCCGGATGGAACAGTTTACCACATCAAAGATCATCTCACCCAGAAGTGTGGGGGTGATCACCTGAGTTTTCTTATTCAGTGCCAGATATTTGATGTTAAAAAGTTTCTTCAGGATCTCCGCGCGGGTGGCACTGGTGCCGATCCCGCTTCCCTTGATCTGGGCACGAAGCTCTTCATCTTCGATCAGCTGTCCCGCATTTTCCATGGCAAGGATCATGGAACCGGAATTGTATCGTTTGGGAGGCGAAGTCTCGCCTTCCTTGATACTTAAACCGTTCACAGGAAGTATATCACCCTTTTTCAGCTTCTGCAACGCCTCCAGAAGCACCGTATCACAGGAAACTTCTTCCTCTTCCCCGTTGCCGCCTTTCTCACTGTCGGAAGCTTTTTTCCGGGCAAAAGAGTTCGTGGCGATCTTCAGATAGCCTTCTTCTTTCAGAACTTTAAAAGAGGAAAAGAATGATTCCCCGTCCAGTTTCGTCACAAGGCTCACTTTCTGATAAACAGCCGGAGGATAAAAAATACATAAAAACCTCCGCACAATGGTCTCATACACTCTCTGTGCGGTAAGGGACACGCTTCCCAGGGCATTCAGCCCCTGACCGGTAGGAATGATCGCATAATGGTCTGTGATCTGCTTGTCATTCACATACCTGGTCTTCGCAATATTTTTCCAGGATTCCATTCCCAGAACCTCTGCTGCCGCAGCTCCCGCCTGCTGATAATTTCGAAGGCCGGAAATATTCTTGTATATCTCCTTGGCAACTGCTGTAGACAACACTCTGGCATCCGTTCTCGGATACGTCACCAGTTTCTTCTCATAAAGCTCCTGTACGATCCGGAGTGTTTCATCCGGACTGATCTTAAAGAGCTTGGAACAGACGTTCTGAAGCTCCGCCAGGTTGAAAAGAAGGGGCGGATTCTTGTTTTCTTTTTTTCGCTCCACTTTCTCCACGGTACAGGAAAGGGGCTGGTTCACCATCAGCTGATCGATCAGCATCTGGGCATGTTCTTTTTTCTTGAAACCATTTTCTTTATAAAGATACGGGGACTGGAAATACCGGCTGCCTTCCACAGCCCTCCACTCACCGTCAAAACTTTCACCTGCAAGGGCAATGCTGCTTAAGACTCGGTAAAACGGTGTCTTCACAAAGACACGGATCTCCCGCTCTCTACGCACCACCATACCAAGGACACAGGTCATTACACGGCCCACCGCAATGGCCTGATATTTGGAATGAAGATAATTGGTCACACTGCTTCCGTAACGCAAGGTCAGCACCCTGGAAAAATTGATTCCCATAAGATAGTCTTCCTTTGCGCGGAGGTAGGCAGACGCTGCCAGATTATCATACTCCGAGATATCTTTTGCTTCCCGGATTCCTCTTAAAATTTCTTCTTCTGTCTGGGAATCGATCCACACTCGTTTCTGGACTTTTCCCTTCACTCCTGCCATCTGGGCTACCAGACGGTAAATATATTCTCCCTCACGTCCGGAGTCGGTACACACATAAATGGTATCCACATCCGGCCGGTTCAGCAGTCCTTTTACGATCTCGAACTGTTTTTTAACTCCGGGGATCACTTCGTACTTAAATTCGCGCGGCAAAAAAGGCAGGGTATCAAAACTCCACCTTTTATACTTGATATCATATTTTTCGGGATAGCTCATGGTAACCAGGTGTCCTACACACCAGGTTACCACAGAATCATCAGATTCCAGATATCCGTCTTTTCTCTGACCGTTGATCTTCAAAGCCTTCGCAAATTCCTGTGCCACGCTGGGCTTCTCCGCTATGTATAAAGCCTTTGCCATACTATTTATCTGCACTCATCTTTCTAAGCGGCCATGCCAGAAGCACGCCTCCGCCAACTATATTTCCCAATGTTACGATCACCATGCTCTTAAGCATAGCACCGACAGACAACCCAGGCACCATACAGAATGCAACTGTAAAGATACCCATATTTGCAATACAGTGCTCAAATCCGCTGACAACGAAACCTGAAATACAGATCGTGATCATCAGGAATTTGCCTGCCTCACTCTTCAGCTTAATGCCGCAGAGAACTGCAAGACAGACGAAGAAATTACAGAGCACCGCACGGAAAAACATCTGTCCTGCCGGAATACTGAGTTTTCCGTTTATAAATCCCGCAAAGTAATCTGCTGTACCGGACGCTCCGGCACCCACAAAGATCAAAGCCAGGATCAGGCATCCCACAAAGTTGCCGATGTAACTGATACCCCAGACCTTGCCCACGTCTTTCCATGATACGCTCTTGTCATACGCACCAAAGGCCATTACCAGATTGTTACCGGTAAACAGCTCTCCTCCTACCATTACGATCAGAAGAACCGCAATGGAGAACACAAGGGCTCCAAGGAATTTTCCCCATTCCGGGAATGTCTTGGAAAATACATTTCCAACAACGTTACTGTAGATCATCGCCACATCAATGAAAAATCCGGCCATGATCGCCCGCATAAAGTATTTTCCGAAATTGCTGTTCAGTAAGCCTATCTTACCTTTCGCAGCGGTTGACAGTTTCTCTACATCCTCCCTGTTCATAAATAGCACCTCCACATATTTTTAGCAAGCGTGGCACTTTGTTACTGCTTCTTTGTTCACAGTAACACGCTTTCCGGAAATCTGCTTGTTATATTGTAACACTTTACCATTTATTTCACAATAAAAATGCGAAAATTTCCAAAAATTTCTGTTTTGTTATATACAACAAACAATATCCACTTTATGCTAAAACACGATAGATGCCATCCCAGGCCAGTTCTTTTTCTTTCAGAAAAACTTCCGCTTCTTCCTCGGACTGTTCCACACATTTCCAGGCCAGCCCGCACTGGGCACTGATCTCCGACGGGATCGGGATCAGTCTTCCCGGAAATCCTGCTTCCTTCGCTGTTTTTTCCATCTTCATGGCAGCTGTGGTCGTGGAGAATGTTACAACTGTGGTGATCACTTTTTTACGCATGTCTCTTTTTGTTCCTTCCACACACGCAAAAACAGGACACCGGAAAACCCGATATCCCGTTTCTGCTGATTTTTATCTCTATGAAGAATTGCCAGATTATTTTGCCTGGATATATCCTTTTGCTTTCAGCGTCTCTGCACAGAGAACAGCTCCGCCTGCAGCACCTCTTACTGTGTTGTGGGAAAGTCCGATGAACTTGTAATCGTAAACAGTATCCTCGCGAAGACGTCCTACGGATACTCCCATTCCGTTCTCATAGTTTACATCCATGTGTACCTGCGGACGGTTGTCCTCCTCAAGATACTGGATGAACTGCTTCGGAGCGCTTGGAAGCTCAAGCTCCTGCGGAAGTCCCTTGAACTCTACCAGTTTCTGGATCAGCTGCTCTTTGGTCGGCTTCTTGCGGAATTTAACGAATACAGCTGCTGTATGTCCGTTGAGTACCGGAACACGTACGCACTGGCATGTGATCACCGGTGTGGTAGCCGGAACGATCACGCCGTCCTCGATTTTACCCCAGAGTCTTAACGGCTCTTTCTCACTCTTCTCTTCCTCACCGCCGATGTACGGGATGATGTTGTGCTCCATCTCCGGCCAGTCTTTGAATGTTTTTCCTGCTCCGGAAATAGCCTGGTATGTAGTAGCTACTACTTCGTATGGCTCGAACTCTTTCCATGCGGTAAGTACAGGAGCGTAGCTCTGAATAGAGCAGTTCGGTTTAACAGCTACGAATCCGCGTTTTGTTCCGAGACGTTTCTTCTGGAACTCAATAACATCGAAGTGCTCCGGGTTGATTTCCGGAACTACCATCGGAACATCCGGTGTCCAGCGGTGTGCGCTGTTGTTGGAAACAACCGGTGTCTCTGTCTTGGCATACTCTTCCTCGATCGCTTTGATCTCATCTTTGGTCATATCAACTGCGGAGAATACAAAGTCAACAGTAGCTGCAACTTTCTCTACCTCGTGGATATCCATAACGACCAGTTTCTTCACTGCCTCCGGCATCGGAGTATCCATTTTCCATCTGCCGCCTACAGCCTCCTCGTAGGTCTTGCCTGCGCTTCTCGGGCTTGCTGCTACAGTAACCACCTCAAACCACGGGTGATTCTCCAGAAGAGAAATGAATCTCTGACCAACCATTCCAGTTGCACCTAAAATACCGACTTTAAGCTTTTCACTCATAATAAAACTCTCCTCATCTTGTGTCCCTCCATGGCACACATTTGTCTTTTCTGTAAATACTATACCAATTTTTCTTAAAATGCAAGCATTATCTTAATTTTTTTCAAGATATTCTTTATTCTGAGCGATCACCTGCTCCATCACGTCCGGTCCCGGTGCTCCCAGAGTCACACGTTTTTCCACGCAGGTCTTCATACTGATGGCTTCATAAATGTCCTCCTCGAACACAGGACTGATCTCTTTGTACTCGGAAAGTGGAAGCTCATCCAGGGAGATTCCCTTATCCAGGCAGAGAAGTACCAGTCTTCCTACGATACCATGAGCATCACGGAACGGTACGCCGTGGTTTACCAGATAATCTGCGGCGTCTGTGGCATTTGTAAAGCCTCTCTTTGCACTTGCCTCCATGTTCGCCTTGTTGAACTGCATGGTGGAAACCATACCTGTAAACAGGGCGATACATCCCTTTACAGTATCAATGGCATCGAACGTAAGCTCTTTGTCTTCCTGCATGTCTTTGTTATATGCAAGGGGAATTCCCTTCATAGTTGTAAGGATAGATGTCAGTGCACCATAGACACGGCCTGTTTTTCCGCGGACAAGCTCTGCGATATCCGGGTTCTTTTTCTGCGGCATGATGCTGCTGCCGGTGCTGTAGGCATCGTCCAGCTCGACGAAGCGGTACTCATTGGAGTTCCAGATGATGATCTCCTCAGAGAAACGGCTCAGGTGCATCATGACCGTCGCCAGTGCGGACAGGTAC
>ERZ869979.358-NODE-358-length-13911-cov-7.845453_pt1 | contig 13911 bp, 12 predicted proteins | sample MGYA00521269_ERZ869979 | MGnify/ENA primary metagenome ERZ869979 (study PRJEB32232, sample SAMN07284974) | human gut metagenome | biome: human-associated habitat; material: feces | host: Homo sapiens | place: Tanzania | collected 2014-04-05 ... | reverse complement strand
TGGAGTTCAGACGTGTGCTCTTCCGATCTATAGCCTTGTCTCATACTATCAATAATTTTAGTATAGTGTTTAAAGGCTTTATTATAATCGAAAAAATGAATTATTTTATTTTGTTCCATAATAATATTGTTTAGTTAATGTCCAAAGATAGTGAAAAAATATATTAGATGGTTCTTTTTATACACAAAAATACAGAAAGTGAAGAAAAAATCGTCATAAACGATATTTTCCTCAATAATAATTACTATATTTGCAGTTGCATTCTCTTGCAGAAAGCCCATAGGGCTGTGTGGGAGGGTGTGACTTTTATGGAATAGAGCGTTTACTAACGTTCGTCTGCGACTACTCGTAAACTTCGCAACTTTACCTCTAGTTGGACGTAGATGTGACAATGGTGAATGCTCACGGTGGGTGTATTGTATCCTGCTGCGAATTGTCGTATACATATCACAACAGTATGTTTTGATATCGTATATGACTATATGTTCGTACATGGAATCATCATATACCATAACGTGGGCTTTCTGCATTGTCCGTCTCTTTCAACTAGGGCAATGCGAAGGCCTTCGAGTGGTGGGATGGGCAAGGAGAATCCCACGTTTTCTGTTTTGTAAGAGGTTTAATCTTAAGACTAACGAAACTCACGATATTGGGATTCTATCGCTTTGAAGAAGATAGATGTACAATAAATATACACTCTCTGGACATGAATCTTTTCCTTGCAAAACCTTATGGCTCACCAAGGGATATAACTTTATGATAGATGGAGGAAACTTCAATGCTTCTGATGCTGTAATAGCTTTGGGAGTAGGAAAAAACATGGTTTCTTCTATCCGATATTGGCTCAAGGTGTTTGGTATTTCCAATCAGGATGAGCCAAGCAGAATAGCAGATTATTTATTCGATGAATCAGAAGGCGTAGATAAGTACATTGAAAGTTTGGGAACTTTGTGGTTGCTTCACTACCTTCTGGTCAGTTTGAAAGAAGCAACGCTTTATCATATTACTTTTGTGCAATTCCAAAAAGAACGCAAGGTCTTTGAAAGGGAGCAATTGGTAAACTTCGTGAAAAGACTGATGATAGAGGATGGAAAGGACAAAATCTTTAATGTGAATACCACCAAGAAAGATGTGGGTGTACTGTTGCAGAACTATGCCCAACCTTATAAGGCCAAGTCGTTTGAGGATTATTCTTCTCTTTTGATTGATTTGGATCTGATAAGAACTGAAGATAATGGTAAGACGTTCGCCTTCAATATTGAAGGAAAGCGCAGGGTTCCGATGGAGATTTTCTTATATGCCATTCTTCAGGAAAAAGGTAAGGATAAGTCTGTATCATACGATACATTGCAGGAAATCGGCTTGATGTTCTGCATGACAGATGCAGAGGTCATCGATATGGCCCAGTCTATCGGTGAGCATTATTCGGAGTATATCCAGTATAGTGATAATGCAGGTATCCGTCAGCTATTGTTTAAGGAAGGTTCTTCTTTGAAGGACATTGATGTTTTAGATAAGTATTATAAGAATGCGACAGTTTAGTTTATCAGCAAACATAGAGGAAGGCTTTGCTAGTGAGGCCAAATATATCGTAACCCCTAATGCTCGCCAGGTGGCAGAGGGTATTGCGAATGGATTCCGATCGGGAGTTCATTCTTATACCATCATTGGCTCTTATGGAACAGGTAAGTCTAGTTTCTTGTTGGCTTTGGAAAGAGACTTGATGGGAGGTAGGCAATATGAATTGTTGAATCCTTCTGAACTTTCAGAGAAGAAGAAGTTTGAAGTTCTTAAAATTGTTGGCGACTATAAGGAACTGTCTTTCTTGTTGAGTCAAAAACTCTCTGTTGATGGCACAGCTGATAGCATATTGGATGCACTCAAAAACAAGTATAACAAACTGAAGAGCCAGGGAAAATTCCTGGTTATCTTCATTGATGAGTTTGGCAAGGTGTTGGAACATGCTGCCAAGAATAATCCGGAACGTGAACTTTACTTCATGCAGAAATTGGCAGAGTTCGTGAATGTGCCATCCAGAAATATCCTTCTTCTGACAACGCTTCATCAGAATTTCAATGCTTACTCCCGTAAGTTGAATGAGGTACAGAAAGAAGAGTGGACGAAAGTAAAGGGACGTTTCCAGGAATTGGTATTCGTTGAACCGATAGAGCAACTTCTCTACCTGGCTTCTACGCAGATAGGTGCAGAGCGAACAGTTAAGAATGATGATTCTAAGATAGATTCATTGGCTTCGTTGGCAAAGAAAACTGGTTTTGTTTCTCAAAACTTTTCTGAAGTAACTGCACAGGCATTGGCTCCGCTGGAACCATTTGCTGCATACGTCATAACACAGGCTATCCAGAGATATGGACAGAATGAGCGTTCTTTGTTCTCTTTCTTGAATGCAAGGGGACGTAACTCTTTGTCAGAATATGAAGGGAAGATATATCAGCTTCAGTGTTGCTATGATTATATCTACTATAATTTCTACTCCTACCTGAAGGAGGCGAATGCCGACTCCATGCAATGGAGTTCGATGCAGGTTGCCATCGAGAGAGTGGAAGGTCAACTATGGGAAACCAAGTCAGACCTTGTAGATGCCATCAAACTGGTGAAAGCCATCGGATTACTGAATCTTTTCGGCAATGCTTCATTTAAGATGAACCGTGAAGATACTGCCCTGTATGCCAATACAGCTTTGAATATAGAAAACCCAACGGGGCTTTTGAAGAAGTTGGAGCAATTCAAGATTATCCGATATGCCAGCTATAAGTTCCGATACATCCTTTTCGATGGAACAGATATCAATATCGAAGATGAAATCCGCAAGGCTGGTTTGGTGGTTAGCCGTCCTGTAAACTTTGTGGATGATATCAGAAACTATTGTTTCAAGAAGGTGGCTCCAGTCAAGGCTTGCTATTTCCAGAAAGGTACTCCAAGATACTTTGAGTATGAAGTACTGGGTGAAGGAGTGGACAAGACTCCTACCGGTGATACTGATGGATATATTCAGTTGATCTTCTCTTCCCATAAGAAAGTGTTGGAGGAGACTTGCGAGCTAAGTGAAAAGAGTGAGAATGCCATCATCTTTGTTTGTTTCAGAAATACAGACGAATTGGTGTCTCACCTCTATCTGATAGAAAAGTACAAATATATATTGAGTAAGGTGTTGGTAGATAAATCTGATAAGGTTGCTATCAACGAAATCAATAATCTGATGGAATATGAGAAAGTGGTTCTCAATAAATCTATCAGTGATAGCTTGTTTGCATATAATGGAGATGTTACTTGGATTTTCAAGGGCGAGGAAAGAGAGGTTTGTTCCTTGAGAGACTTCAACCAATTGCTGTCTGAGGTATGTGATGAGATTTATTCTCAAACACCAGTAATGAATAATGAGTTATTCAACAAGCATAAGTTGAGTACTTCTATTTCCAGTGCGAAAGGTAAGTACCTGGCTGCATTGTTGAATCAGAGCAATGAACAGGACTTAGGATTCCCTGGCGACAAGTTCCCACCGGAGAAAACCATCTATTATTCTCTCTTGAAGAGTATGGGACTTCATGTGAATGGAGAGTTTTCTGATGTGCCATCTAATGATGGAATCATGCCTTTGTGGGATGCATGTGAGGAATTCCTGAAATCTACGACTTTCAAGCCTCGTAAGATTTCTGAGCTGATTAAGAAGTTGTCTGCAAAACCATATAAGTTGAAGCAGGGATTCCTGGATTTCTGGATTCCCACCTATTTATATATAAAGAAGCAGGATTTCTCTCTGTATGGAACCAATGGAGCATATATCCCAAATATCAACATGGAGTTCTTCGAGTTGTTGCAGAAGCATCCGGGAGAATATCTGGTCAAGGCATTCGACGTGACAGGTGTGAAGGTGCAGATTTTCAATCAGTATCGTAAGTTCCTGAATGTTGAAGCTATGGGAAGTATCAAGAGCGATGATTTTATAGAAACCATCAAGCCATTCTTTTTCTTCTATAACAAGAGATTGAATGATTATGCCAAGCATACCCGTAAGTTCAACCATGAGCAGACGGTAAGATTCCGTGATACCCTGGCTAGGGCAAAGGACCCGGAGAAGACTTTCTTCGAGGATTTGCCAGAGGCTTTGGGTTACGATAAGGAAGCTTTGCAGAATCCGGATAAGGTACAGGAGTTCTGCTATGTTATCAATCGGGCAGTCAAGGAACTCCGTTCTTGCTATTCTGATATGATAGACCGTGTGGAAGGTCGCTTGTTGGAAACATTGGGCATCGAGTCATACGATTACTCTGAATATGTGGTAGAAATAAGAAAACGTTTGGCTCATGTCAAGGAGTATCTCCTGACAGATAGACTAAAGGAATTCTATCAGCACGTGATGGCTGAGTTTGATAACCGCAATGAGTGGTACCAGTCTATTTGCTATACGGCATTGGAGCAACCTTTGGAGCGATTGCGCGATGAGCAAGAAGAAAAACTGATTGACAGTTTGCTCATGCTCTTCCATGAATGTGAGAAATATTCTGATATATCCAAGGTGGCAGAAGATGAATCGGATGAGATTTATTCGTTGGATTTGGTTTCAACGAAGGGCAGCAATATCCATTCCCAGACTTTCAGATTGCCAGAAAGCGAGATGCAGAAGGCTGAGGAATTGGAAAAGAGCATCGACAAGCTACTCGACGGCATCGGAAATGACAATGTATCAGTATGTACATTGCTGAAAATATTGAATAAGAAGCTGGGCAAGTAGCCGCTTCCGTAAAAATGAATAGAGCATAATGAAAGTAAGAAATATTTTAGGAATATCTGGCGGAAAGGATAGTGCGGCTTTGGCCATCTATCTCAAGCAGAAATACCCAAACTTGAAGATTGAGTATTATAATTCTGATACTGGCTGTGAACTGGCTGAGACAGAATTGCTGATTGATAGATTGAGCGCTTATCTGGGAAACATCAAAAGACTTAGGGCTGCAGAAGACAGTCCTGAGCCTACGCCTTTTGAGCATTTCCTGAAGGCAGCAGGTGGATTCCTGCCATCGCCACAAGCTCGATGGTGTACCAAGAAGATGAAACTTGATGAGTTTGAAAGATATGTTGGTGATGACTATGCGGTATCATACGTTGGTATTAGAGGTGATGAAGACCGTGATGGCTATGTATCTTCTAAACCTAATATTCAGTCAGTCTTTCCTTTCAGAAGAAACATCTGGAGCGTGGATGTTATCAATAAGTTCTTGCACAAAGAAAACCAGGAGCAGATTATTGACATCTATGATAAGTTGTGTCCTGATGGAATGATGAAAGAAGACTTGATGGATGTGTTGAAGAAACCGATTACCAAGCAATTCTACTATTCCAAAAAGCTGAATGCATTGTTGGATATAGATGTGAAGATGTTTAACCATGCCGTCTTTGAATACTTGAAGACTACGGATTATCCTGTTGGTCATCTGGATTCATTCCCTTTGATAGATAACGATGAGGTGCTTGTAAAGGAAGACATCTTCAGACTGCTGAGGGATAGTGGAGTAGGAGTACCATCTTATTATGAGGAAATTCCTTTCGAGGTGGATGGTAAGACGGGAACCTATTGCAGAAGCCGAAGCGGTTGCTATTTCTGCTTCTTCCAGCAGAAGATAGAATGGATCTGGCTCTATGAGCAGCATCCTGACTTATACGAAAAAGCAATGTCGTTCGAGAAGGATGGTTATACCTGGATTCAGAATGAGAGTCTGGCAGACTTAATCAAGCCAGAGCGTATTCGCCAGGTGAAACTGGATATCATCAAGCGACAGGAAACAAACAAAAATAAGAACAAAGGTACGAGTCTTGCCGAACTGTTCGGCGACGAATATGTTTGTGCCAACTGTTTTATTTAGAACTATATAACTAGAATATAATCGGAGGGACGTCTATGTTGAAAGATGTAGAATGGGCTAAGGATGGAACCTATATACCTGGAGAAGAGTTTTCTCCAGAAAGGTTCTTTAATGATGGATTGAAGAACAGTTGCAGTTTCGACCTGCAACTGGGCTATTTCAGTTCTGCCACTATTAGTGTATTGGCCGAAGGCTTTGCTACGTTTATAGCAAATGGCGGGGTCATGCGTCTTATTATCAACCAGATTGTTTCTGAAGAAGATAAGGTCGCTATCCAGAAAGGTGTTTTTGGTGATGTGGTAGATTGTATGGATCTGTCTGATTTTGAGTCTCTTCGAAAGACATTTGATGAGTATCAGAATCAGTTTTTCAGATGCTTGTCGTATCTGATTTCTCAAAATAGAATTCAAATCAAAATCATTAAGCCAAAGAAACATAAGGGAATAGCTCATACCAAGACAGGGCAATTCCGTGATGATGATACCATTACTTCGTTCACAGGTTCAGCCAATTTCACGATTAATGGTTTGCTCTATAACATAGAGGAAATCAAGATAGACCGCAGCGATTCTCCTGATGAGATGACTCAGAATAGAATCAAAACTCAAAGAGCAAAGTTTGAGCTTATCATGAATGAGCAGGAAAGCGATATAGAGTATCTGTCTCCAAACCAGTTGGAGGCGGCTGTATCGTCATGTTATCAGGACACGACCATAGATGAGTTGCTTGATGTAGAAAAGAAGTTAGACAGAATTCGCCAGGAGCGGAAAGCTCAAAAGGCATTTATGGGTGGAGATATGGTAAGAGAGGATATTTGTCTGGAAGAGATAACTCCACGTTTTCCATATCCATCTGGTCCAAGAGAATACCAGCAGCAGGCTTTTGAAAACTGGAAAGACAATAAGCAGAAAGGACTGTTTGCCATGGCTACAGGAACAGGTAAGACAATCACCTCGCTGAATTGCTTGTTGGAGATTTATAAGCGATATAAGTACTATAAGGCGATAATATTAGTTCCAACTCAAACATTGGTTGAGCAATGGATTGATGAATGTAAAAAGTTTGACTTCTCAAAGATATATACAGTGTACTCTAAGAATTCTAATTGGCGTGATGAGATAGAACTGTTGCATTTGAAGGAAGACTTTAATCGTTTAAATGAGGAAAATTCGTTTATAATTATTTCGACTTATTCTTCATTTGTGAGGGCTAATGTGTTTCCATCTCTCAATTCTTTTCCAAAGAATAAAACTTTATTGATAGCTGATGAGGCTCACAATATGGGTTCAAAGAGAGTGCTTGATAGAATGGATAGTATTAAGTATCTAAGAAGGATTGGCTTGTCTGCTACACCTTCGCGTCAGTTTGATGATTTGGGAAATCAGAAAATCAATGAGTTCTTTGGCAGTACTGAAGGTTTTACATTTGAGTATTCGATGAGAGAAGCAATTGATAATGGCTTTTTATGTCGTTATTATTACTATCCTCATGTTGTAAGATTGAATGACACAGAGATGTCTGAATATCTTGAGATATCAAGGAAACTATCTAAATTTTATAATTCTGATAAAGATTCGTTTGCTCAGAGTAATGATATTTTAATGGCTCTGTTGCTAAAACGAAAAAGAATAATTCATAAGGCTCAGCAAAAAGAGATAATTTTTGAGTCTATACTCAAGGAGCGTTATAAAGAAAAGGGCAATTTAAAATATACTTTAGTTTATGTGCCAGAAGGCAACAAACCGGATTCTATTGCCGATGTTTTTGATACGACAGATTCTTTGAGTATTGATGAAGAGTCAGTGCATTTGATAGATAGATATACTCAGATAGTTTGCGGTATTAGTCCCAAAACCACAGTATGTGAATTCACATCGGATTCCAAAGATCGTTCAAGAATATTGAATGATTTTGCTTGTGGAAAATTGGAGGTTCTTACTTCTATGAAGTGTTTGGATGAAGGTGTAGATGTTCCTCGAAGTGAGATGGCAATCTTCTGTGCAAGTACAGGAAATCCAAGACAGTTTGTACAAAGAAGGGGTAGAATCTTACGTAAGCATAAAGACAAGTATCGAGCTGTCATACATGACCTGATAGTAGCTCCTTGGATTAGTACTGCAGAAGATAGCTACAAGATGGAACGCAATCTGTTGGAAACAGAGTTGAAGCGAGTTCGTGACTTTGCTTCTTTGTCTGAAAATTCAGATTATACTTATAGAGAATTAGAAGATATTACATCATATTATAACTTAACTATATTGTAATTATGGCATATGCAAGTAACAATGATAAAATGTTAGAAGCAGTATTGACAGATTTGGATTTAATGAAGTTTGGAAAATATACTCCATCAGAAATCACTTCTGTATATCAGGCTGTTTCTTCTGACAATCCTGTTGTCAGTACAGTTGCTCAAATCATTCAACGATCATCTGAAGGAGCAACAGAGAAAGAAATTTATAAGGAAGTAACGGAATATTTAAAGAAAAACGTATGATAATAAAAGATATTATAATTAAGAACTTCCGTAGTTATTATGGAGAGAATAAGTTCACCTTTTCAGATGGACTTACTCTAATTATTGGTGACAATGGTGATGGTAAAACTACTTTTTTTGAGGCGTTGCAATGGTTGTTTGAGACAATGGTAGAAAGAAACACCATAGATAATGCTTCTGAAATGCGTAAGTCTAAACTGGAAATAGGTGAGAGTGACGAAGTGTACGTGGCTATGACTTTTGATCACGATGGTGAGAAAAGTATAGAGAAGAGTTATACTTTTGAGCGTACTTCAGAAAATACATTTTCTACTAGTAAAGTAACTTTTAGAGGATACGAAAATACTAATGCAGGTCGCGAGCTTGTTGATGGTAAGGTGTTGATGAATAGATGCTTTGATGCGTTTATTCGTAGATTCAGTATGTTCAAAGGTGAATCAACTTTGAATGTGTTTCAAGATAAAACAGCGCTCAAACAATTAGTGGATAAATTTTCTGACGTCAAGAAATTTGATGATTTGGTGAATCTGTCTGCTGAGTTTGAAGAGAAATCTAACTCTGCTTATTTGAAGGAGTGTCGCTCAGATAAAAAAATATCAAATGCAGCAAAAGCTTTGGAGTCTCAGCTACAACGTATCGCAACAGATATTTTTAACAAGAAAAAGGATATAAAGGAGAAGCAGGATTCAATCTCTCTTTATTCTACAAAGTTGGATGAACTGGCACAGAACCAAGAAACTACTGAAAAGTATAATGAGGTTAGTGAGCGAATTAAAACTTTGAATGAAAAAGCTACTAAGTTGAGAGCAAGTCTTTCTTCTGTTGATAAGAATACAGCCCTCTTGGATAAGCAATGGATTCTCTGTGCCTTTCCTTCTATTTTGGCTGAGTTTAAAAAGAAAAGCCAACAATTTAGTAAGGAAAAGAGAGTGCAGGATAAAGAGTTCCTTGAGCAGCGAGCTAAAGAAAAAGGTAAATTGGAAGCCTTTAATGAAGTAAGAGGGCTTTTGGCTGATGGAGTGCCAGAACTCCCTTGGTATCTACCAAACGAAGAAACAATGCAGGAAATGATTAATGATCATGTCTGCAAGGTGTGTGGTAGTCCTGCACCTGTAGGCTCTCCTGCTTATAATTTTATGGTGAACAAGTTGAATGAGTATAAAAAGCATGTGGATGAAAAGTTGAAGTTGGAAGCAGCTAAAGCTAGTATTGAGCAAAAGCAGTTGTTTACTTCAAATTATGTAGAAGAAATACATAATCTGAGTATTCGATTGGGGGGTAGTACTGAAGCTGAAGTTGTTCAGATTGCAACAGATATCGACAATCGTTTGTTTTTGGAGTCTAGATGGCAAGATGACTTAAAGGTTCTCATGGATAAAATACAGGATGCAGAGGATGATAAGGCTCGTTTGTTGATACAAGCAGGAAATGTATCTGATGAACTTCTGCAAAAAAGCTTTATTGATATCAAAGGAATGTTTGAGCAGAAAGGACGAGCTGAACAGCGATTGGTTGTACTTCAAAGAGAATTGGAGGAGTTGAGGAAAGAAGAGACCGAAATGCGTAAGAGTTTTGATGAACTTAATCCTCAAAATAGCCTAGTGAAAGTTTATCGTGATGTACATCGAGTATTTGAGGAAGTAGCCAAGGCATTTAAAAATGCAAAGAAAGAGAATTTACGAAGATTCCTTGCAGCTTTGGAGGAATGCGCAAATGGTTATCTTGTAAAATTGAGTGCTCAAGACTTTCATGGTGAAATTAGATTGTGTCAAACAATAGAGGATTCTACAGAAATCAAACTTTTCAGTTCTAATGGAACAGAAATCAAGAATCCTTCTGGCTCACAAGAGACTGTTATGTACATGTCTGTTTTGTTTGCTATTTCTGATTTTACAGATCAAAAGCGTGATGAAAATTATCCTCTTATCTTTGATGCGGCAACTTCTTCATTTGGTGATTCAAAGGAGGAAGGTTTCTATAACGTAATAGATAAATTGAACAAGCAGTGTATTATTGTAACAAAGGATTTTATTACAAAGGGGCAGTTGAGACTCAATGAAGTAGAGCTGCTTACTTGTGGTGTTTACCGTATCAAGAAGGCTGATAGCTTTGATAGTAAGAATATGGCGACAATTAGAACAATAGTAGAAAAAGTAAAGTAGTATGGAGAGTTTATTTGAATTATGGAGTAGAAGAGATCCAAACTGGGAAATCCGATACCAAGAGTCCATTATGGATGTTTTTTGTGATTATGGAAAAGGACGCAATTCTTTCCAAGCTGCTCGTGGCAAGTTCTTTGGAGCTGGCTATGAAATCTTTATTATTGCATTCTTTATAGGACTATACTTTGATCAAACCAAACCTTTGGTTGATGATAAAGCTAAGGTTAAACATTTTGGATGGCCAATTCAAAAGTGGGGAAATATAGAATTTCGTTTAGGTAGAACACCTTATGATAAAATTCAGAAATTCATATTTGCAGCATTAATTGCCCGTACTGATGTAGATTTGATAGCTTTGGATAAAGGTGAGATTTCATCAAGGAAAGTTGTGGACCAACTGATGGACAAGATGGAGCAGTATGCTAATTTTGGCTTCTCATATATTGCTGAGAAAATGGAGGATGATCCTAATTATTTCTTTAAGGAGACAGCCTTTCTTCATTTATTTCTTTCTTTTTTGAAAAAGGAAGATGAGGCGAGTGAAGATAATGAACTAGAAGAATTGTAAGCTATCGAATATCCTCGTCTTGCATATTCACCGAAAATCTTGTAGAATTCTTCAAAATTCTACAAGATTTTCGGAGATATTCAAAGAAATATAGAAGAACTTACGAGATTTTCTGAGGAACATTACAAAATACCCTTCTCCTTTAGCTATCGTGGCAGAAAGTCTTTCAAATTGGCGATAGCGCAGTGTCGGTACCAAGCGTAGCTATGTAATCGGTACTGCGCTGTCGCCACGTCATATGGATTCCATCCTCGTAATTGCATCTTGTGCAGTGTTGAAGCATAGTGTTTCACCACTTTTATGTTCTACTCTCGCCTTGTCGAGCTTAGCCTGCAAGTCGGGAGTTATCTTATTTATAGATGTAATCATATCCTTTGTTTTAATTGTTATTTGGGGCAAAGATAATAAAAAATAATGAGAAATGAGGGGGATTCTTATGATTTTTAACACAGATAATCTTGATTATAATGGCTTGTATGGGTCTGATAACTCTATCTTTTGTCACAAAACTCCTCTTCATAACTCTATCTTTTATCACAAAACACCCCTTTATAACTCTATCTTTTAGCAAAGTTAACATAAAATAATTGCATATCTCGCTAATAATCAGTATTTTTGCAGCTGTATAATCATAAAGACGCAAAGATATGGATAAATACTTGTCAAGAAGCATCGACCAGGCTTTGCTGGAATGGAAGGATAATCCTCGAAGAAAACCTCTTTTGGTGAGGGGCGCCCGACAGGTAGGCAAGTCGAGCACCATTCGGCATTTGGGCAAGAGCTTCAAATATTTTTTGGAAGTTAATGTGGAAAGAAATCCTGAGGTGATGGAATTCTTTAAGGGCAGTCGTGATGTGAAGAGCATTGCTGCTAAGCTATCCGACTTCTTTAATGTGCCGGTTGTACCGGGCGAAACCCTTCTTTTCCTCGATGAGATACAAAAGAGCGAAGACGTCATTCACAGCCTTTGGTTCTTTAAGGAAGATTATTCCGAACTTCATGTCATTGCAGCGGGCTCGCTCTTGGAGTTTGCGCTGAAGGATTTGTCATCATTTGGAGTGGGCAGAGTAAGTTCGCTGTTTGTCTATCCGATGTCTTTTGATGAATTCTTGATGGCAACGGGGCAAGAGGGGCTTCTTAGAACCAAGCGAAATAGTAGTCCTACGAATCCGCTGCCCGAGGCATTCTATAACAGGTTGGTGGAGGATTTTCGAAGTTATATGCTGGTTGGCGGAATGCCAGAAGCCGTGGCAACTTACTCGGAGTCAGGGTCTTATCGTTATAGCAGTGATGTTGTAAATGAAATCATCCAGGGCTATCAGGACGATTTTGCCAAGTACGGAGCCAAGGCAAATCCTCTGCTTTTGCGCCAAACTCTCATCAGCGTAGCGCATCAGGCAGGAGCCAAGTTTGTTTACAGTAGGGTAGAAGGACAATATCGTTCGGCAGAAGTAAAGGTGGCTTTGGAGATGCTGAAGGATGCCGGATTAATCATCCCGACCTATCATACGGATGCCAATGGAGTGCCGCTTGGGGCTGAAATCAACGAGCGGGTTGTGAAATATCTTATCCATGATACTGGTGTGCTGCTTGGCATCCTGGGGATAGATGACGACATCGACGACAGCATCAAGGAGATGATGGTGGCAGATTCCATCGATCTTGTTGACAAAGGGCATGTGGCAGAGATGATGGCGGGCTTGGAACTTATCAAATATTCTTCTCCGCAGAAACGGCATCAGTTGTACTATTGGCAAAACATGAACAAAGGTACTTGTGCCGAGGTGGATTATGTGATAGCTCGCCGTGGCAGCATCGTGCCGATAGAAGTAAAATCGGGCGTGAAGGGTTCTATGAGCAGTATGTATTCGCTGATGCGCAATCCGCAAAAGCATATAGAAATGGGCATCCGCAGTTCTCTCGAAAACTTTGGTACATTCGAGAGTCCCGATGGCAAGAAGATAGACATCATTCCTCTTTATGCTATCTCCAATTTGTTTGCGGAGAAGTAGATGGGGATTTAAAGAAATTTCAAAAAATAAGAATATGGCTAGAGCAACAGGTTCAATCAATTATTTGGAGCATCGCACGCCCTTGAAGGACTAAAGCGGTAAGTATCCATACTAAAAGTAGATAGCATACTGGAGTACTACGACAATCCTCAATTGCTAACCGCAAGGGATTGTTTTGATACGTTGTATTTGTGTTTGCTGTATGAAGATACTCCCGAATGCAAATATACGGCAATTCGTATTTCCAGTAAGAGATTGCAGGAATTCTGCATGGGAAAGAAGGACCTGCGCTCCTTGTTCTTGTCTCCTGAAGGAGATAAGGAGTACTTTAATGTGAGGGGGGCTGATAATAGCCTTGTGCTGGATTTGAAAATCAATACTACAATACCTGAAGATCGTTTGCCAGATGAAGGTTATTATCTGGAAACTTCAGGTAAGGAAAGCATTGTTGTTAATATCCCAGTTAAAGATAAAGGTCTGTTTACTGAAATAGTCAGAAAGTTTGGTTGGGCTTGCATGTAGTTGTACAGAAGTGTATTGCATATTGTCAAACCATTATAAATAAAATATTTATGTGCAACGATAAAAAAGCAACACAATGGGAATTAAAGGAAGCAGAAACAAAGCCTTCCTTTGGAGGAGCAGCTTGAACGAACAATGTAGATGCTACTATGAGTGCTTGTGATTTTCTCTTTATATTTTCTTCGCTGAGATTTCGGTATTAAGCGTAGCTGTGTAATCGGTACCATGCTGTCGTCAAATCAATGGAGTTCTTGATATCCCGGTATGCTAT
>ERZ869979.354-NODE-354-length-13970-cov-3.562729_pt1 | contig 13970 bp, 14 predicted proteins | sample MGYA00521269_ERZ869979 | MGnify/ENA primary metagenome ERZ869979 (study PRJEB32232, sample SAMN07284974) | human gut metagenome | biome: human-associated habitat; material: feces | host: Homo sapiens | place: Tanzania | collected 2014-04-05 ... | reverse complement strand
AGCACGCCCGTCGAGCGATTTCGCACCACGCGGGCAAGCTGCACGCGCTGACGCTCGCCCGTAGAGAGTGTGGCGCCGGCGCGATCGAGCGAAAGGTAATCGAGGCCCAAGTCGACCAGACGGCGAGCCGTGCTCAAGAACGAATCACAGATGTCCGCTGCCATGGGCTGCATCTCGCCCGGCAACGACGCGGGCACGCCGCGCACCCATTCGATCGCCTCGCCCAGCGTCATAGCTGCAGCCTGCGCCAAATTGATACCGCGCACCTGCGGCTGACGTGCCGCCTCGGAAAGCCGCGTGCCACCACAGTCGCGGCATGGCCCCTCGCGTAAAAAGCGCGCCACGCGCTTGAGGCCCTTGTCGTCCTTGACCTTGGCAAGCGCATTCTCGACGGTATAGACGGCATTGTAATAGGTAAAGTCGAGCGGCGTGGCACCCTCGCCGTTTTTGGGAACGTAGAGAATGTGCTTCTTAACCGCCGGACCATGGAACACGATATCGCGCTCTTGAGGTGTGAGCTGGTTAAACGGCACGTCAGTGCGCACGCCCATCTCGCCGGCAACCTGCTTCATCAGGTCCCACATGAGCGTGCCCCACGGAAGGACCGCGCCCTCGTTGATGGTCTTTGACTCGTCGGGCACCAGGCTCGCCTCGTCCACCTCGCGCATAATGCCGGTGCCGCCACAAGCGGGACACGCGCCACCACTGTTAAAGGCAAGGTCCTCGGCGCTCGGCGCATAGAACTCGCGGCCACATGCGGGACACGCGAGCGACAGGCCCGCGGCCACGTTAAGGCTCGGCTCCACGCGCGCCCCGCAGTGCGGACACACATGATGGGCGCAACGGCTAAAGAGCAGGCGAAGGCTGTTGTTGAGCTCGGTCATGGTTCCAAAGGTCGAGCGTACGCCTGGTACACTCGGACGCTGGTGTAGTGCGAGCGCCGCCGGCACGTGCAGCACCTCGTCCACCTGGGCGTGCTCGGCCTGCGTCAGGCGACGTCGAGTATAGGTGCTGAGCGCCTCCAGGTAACGGCGCGAGCCCTCGGCATAAAGAACACCCAACGCCAGCGAGCTCTTGCCCGAGCCCGACACACCGGCAATACCCACGAGCTTTCCCAGCGGAATATCGATATCGATGTCTTTGAGGTTATGGACGCGTGCGCCACGCACCTCGATAGCGCTTGGTTGTTGCGACACCGTCATCGCTCCCCTTCTGCCTGCCCGCGCCAGTCGTCGCAGGTCAAATACGTAAAGTGCTCAGTACGCACATCGTCCATGAGCTCGCAGGGCACGTCGCGCTCAACGTGATGCGGCGCGAACCCACATTTTTGCTGGACGCGTAACGACTTGTTATTGCCCTCATAGTATCCGCACCAAAGCGCCTTGCAGCCAAGTGATTCGAACGCATAGCGCTGAATGGCTCGCACCGCTTCAGGAGCAAAGCCTCGACCCCAGAACGGCTTGGCGATCCAATACCCCACCTCGAACTCGAGTCCGCCTCTTTGGCTGTTCGACTCGCAGCGAGGCGGCATGAGCCCGATGCTGCCCACGGGCTCATCTGTCGCAGCCAGACAAACGGCAAAGGTGTGGGGCGCAGAAAAGACCGTCCGAATGATCTCTCTGCTTTCTTCAATGCTTCGGTGGGGCGGCCAACCTGCGGCCGGGCCCACGTCCGGGTCGCTCGCATATGCAAACAGACTTGCCGCATCCGTCTCGCGCCACGGACGAAGCGTCAAACGCTCAGTATGGATCACCATGTTTTGACCTCACATCACTCGTGCCATAGAACGCGATCGCGGATGTACTCGCCCAGCATGGGCACGGTAAAGCGGACGAGACCGTATCCGGCAGCCTCGATAACGCGCTCGCGAATCAGGCTTGCGCGGTACTTGCTCGCCCAACTCTGGGTTCGGTCGCAGCGCTCGATGATGTCCGCCATGTGCGTCGGCTTGTTCTCGTCAACCGCCATCGCCTCGATAAACAGGCGCTGCGGGCTGCGCAGGCCGTAATACAGCGGCGCGTCGACCGCTTCGTAGAACTCGGAGATGGCGTCTGCGTAACCGGCCTCGACGTCGGGTTCTTCAATGGCCTGTGAGCCACGCCGGGCAGCAGACCGCCACATGTAATAGCCCACCAGCTGGACCATATAGGGATGGCCCATACTCTTGTGTGCCGCAAGGTTAGCCGTCTCCGCATCAACATTAAGACCAGCATCCTCAACCGTCTGAATAAACGCATCACGTACCTTGGGCAAAGAAATCGCCCCCAACGTACGCTGCTGGGCACGTCGCAAAAATGTCACGCTCGGCTCCTCGAGCAAGTCGTCCACCATACTGGGCAGGCCGGCAAACACCAAAGCAAGACCGCGTTGCTCGCTATCGGGCAAGCCTGTGGCATCTTGGTCTCCCAGCACCTGCTGGTAGAGAACAGCCAGGGCGGCCAATTCCTCGATAGATGCCGACTGGGCCTCGTCGATCGCAAGTAGGATGCCCTTTCCCGGCCCAAGCTTTTTGAGGCGCTCGTTGACCAACCCGCGCAGCGTTTCACCCTTTGCACGCGCTGCCTCGACCGACATCCGGCCAAACGACGGGCCGATTTCCATAGATGTCACGACGGGCTTGTTCGAGCGAAGTGCATCGGCCAAGCGATCGCATAAGCCAAGCGAAGCGGAATCAGAGACAACCGTCCAGCCGTGCTCGGCAGCCAAACGCTGCAGCTCCCGCAGAAGAACCGTTTTGCCACAACCGCGGTTTCCCGTAATGAGCATGAGCCTGCCGGGGGCACCGGCACCGTTATCGAAACCTTCCTCAAAATCTTCGACGACCGACTCGCGGCCGATGAGTATCGGAGGCCGCTTGCCGGCCGTCGGCTTAAAGGGATTTGGATTCATGTCGGCCTCCTCAGATTGGCAAACGCTCTCTACAGTTATACCAACTTATACCGAGTTATACCAACTGAATGTGACAAAGGGGGCTGTCCCTTTGTCACACGCGGCCGAAGAATTCGGCATCTGCCGCGCGCCAGGGACGAAAGGTCGCGGAATCGATGCGGACGTGCGCCGCGGCGGGGACGTCGTGCCACTTGACGGTGTATCCGGCGCCGTGGGAGCAGAAGACCGAGTCGGGCGTGTTGGGCAGATCGGCTTCGGGCTCATAGGCGGCCGTCTCGATCACGCGCTCGGCATCATGGCAGGGCGCATAGCCGGCGAACTCCAGGTACAGATGCCCGCGGCCACTCGTGTAGGCAGCCACCTCCAGCGCATAGTCCTGCACCTCGGATGCCGGCACGCGGCCTACGAGCTTGGCGCGATCGTCCAGCATCGTCGGCGGCTCGTACTCGGCGCCCATACGCGTGGCATCCGACAGCGCCCGGCCCACGCACTCCCCCGGCACCTCGAGCTCAAAGTGATACCACGGCTCCAGCAGCACCGCCGCACCCGCCTCACGCGCCTGCATGAGTCCCTGGCGAATCGCGCGATACGTTGCCTGGCGAAAGTCGCCGCCCTCGGTGTGCTTGGCATGTGCATGGCCGCCCGTGAGCGTAATGCGCATATCGGTGATGGGCGAACCGGTCAGCACGCCCAGGTGGTCACGCTCCATGGCATTGGTGAGCGCCAGGCGTTGCCAGTTCAGGTCGAGCTCGTCGGTCGAGGTCACGGTGCCAAACTGCACACCCGAGCCCGCTGGCAACGGCTCAAGACGCAGGTGTACCTCGGCATAGTGACGCAACGGTTCAAAGTGGCCCACGCCCTCGACCGGCTGCGAGATGGTCTCTTTATAGAGGATGCCGCCGGGCTCAAACTCAACCGAAAGGCCAAAGCGATCGGCCAGCACGCGCTGCACGACCTCGAGCTGCACGGCGCCCATCAGCTGCAGATGAATCTGCTCAAGATGCGTGTTCCAGCTTACGCCGAGCATGGGATCCTCATCGGCAAGCTCGGTCAGCGCCTGGAACACCGTGTGGACATCGTGCTCGCCCGGCAGCACCGTATAGGTGAGAACCGGCGCGATGATCGGCTGCTCGCCCATGGGCTCTGCGCCCAGGGCATCACCTGGACGAACGTGCGCGAGGCCCGTCACGGCGCAGATACCACCGGCGGCAACTTCCTGGGCAAGTTCGTATTTCTCACCGTTATAGATGCGCACCTGGTCGATCTTCTGCTCCCACACCTCGACACCGGAGCGCCCCTCAATCACCTGTTTTGCACGCAGCACACCGCCCGTCACCTTGACCCACGCAAGACGCTCGCCGCGGTCTCCACGACTCACGCGGTAGACTCGTGCTGCAAACTCTTGGGGCCACGTCCGCTCGCGCATCAAAGCGCACATGCCGTCGAGCAGCTCCGCCACGCCTTGGTCTTTGAGCGCCGAGCCGGCAAAGCAGGGGAACAACCTGCGCTCGGCCACCACGCGCGAAAGCGTTGCGGCAGACAGCTTACCTGCTTCAAGAAACTCCTCGAGCGCTTCCTCGTCCAGCGCCGCGGCATCCTCTTGCACGGCGCCGCCTGCCAGCAAGCCCTCGGCATCTAGACAGCCCTCGGAAAGACGCTGGCCGAGTTGCGCCAACAGCGCATCGCGACCAGGGTTTTCAAGATCGATCTTGTTGATAAAGATGAACGTCGGAATGTCGTAGCGAGCAAGCAGTCGCCACAGGGTTTCGGTATGACCCTGCACGCCGTCGTTGGCTCCCACCACCAGGATTGCATAGTCGAGCGCGCGCAGCGTGCGCTCCGCCTCGGCCGAAAAATCGACATGGCCGGGAGCGTCCACGAGCATAACGTGGGTGTCGCCGTGGTCGAGCACGGCCTGCGACGAGAAGATCGTGATGCCGCGCTCGCGCTCAATCTCGTTCGTGTCAAGATGCGAGTCGCCATCGTCCACGCGCCCGCGTTTGCGAATGCGGCCGGCATGAAACAGCATGGCCTCGGCCAGCGTGGTCTTACCGGCATCGACATGTGCCAGAATTCCTATGACCGCTTGCTTCGACATGATCTCCCCCGTTGATAGCCCGCCGACCCCGCAGGGTACGCTTTTGTCACACACTGGATGATACAATTTACGAGCCGGCGGGCGAAGCGGGCCCTATCCCCCGACCGAGCTCATCGTCCCGCGTTGCCGCGCGGCGATTTTCGTAGGTTCGCGCCTTGCGAAAGCCGGCACCTCCCCCTTTTTGCCTGTCTGGGCTCACCTGGGACGGAGGAAGCACGAGCCCACAACAGCGAGGAACCACCATGAAGGCACTGCTCAACGAGTTCAAGGAATTCATCAACCGCGGCAACGTCATGGACATGGCCGTCGGCGTCATTATCGGCGGCGCGTTTACCGCTATCGTGACCTCGCTCACCGACAACATCATCAACCCGCTTATCGCTGTCATCGCCGGCGGCAGCGCCACCGAGATCTCGGGGCTGGTGGTGCCGGGCACCAATATCGACTTTGGCGCGTTCCTCGGCGCATGCATCAACTTTTTGATTGTGGCGGCCATTGTCTTTGCCATCGTCAAGGCGTTTAACAAGGCACAGGAGATTGGCGACAAGCTGGCCGGCGCCCCCGCCGAGGAAGCCGCCCCCAAGCCTGTCTGCCCTTATTGCCTGGAAGAGGTAAACGAGGGCGCGACCAAGTGCTGCCACTGCGGAAGCGAGCTGCCCAAGGCGTAGCCAGCATTTGCCCGCGACGGGCACTGCCCCCTTACCCAGCCAGAACATCACTTGCAAGCAAAAATGGCCCCGCTAGGGGCCATTTTCCGTTCACATGAACTGTTGATACAAGGTGCTGCCCTTACGCCTCGCGCAGCCAGTCAAAGGCAACGCGCGGCGTACCGTCCGACACATATACGATACCAGCACGCTCGAACCCGGCCTTGGCGATGGCACCTTGCATGGGCAGGTTGTCTTGATGCGTGTCGATGCGCAGATGGTCGACGCGTTCCTTGGCAAAGGCAAACATCGCGGCCGCAACGCCATGCGTGGTACCGTCGGATGCCACGCGGTGCAGCACGGCATACGGGACGTCGCTGCGCCATTGACCGTCCTCGATCACATCATAGGAGCTGTCCGGGCCCGGCAAAAAGGCGAACGTCGCCACCACGCGACCGTCCTCCTCGCATACATAGCTACCGCCCGCAGCGATATCGCTTTTGAGCTGCTCGGCCGAGGGCGTGCCTACCGGCCACTGCGTAGCATTGCCATGCTCGCGCATAAAAGCGCGGGCTGCGTCATAGATTGCCATGACGGCGGGAATGTCGGTATCGAGGGTTTTTCTGATGATCACGCGGCGACCTCACGTTTATTGGTATCACTTTGATTGAGCAATGATACCAGCGTTTGGAGAGGGGCCGAAGCAGATGGGAAGCAAAAAGCGAGCCGCCTGGTCAAAGGCCAAAAGCGAGTTTCTGAGCACTGCCACAGGCGGCGATATGAGCGACCTATTTGCACGCGAGGATGAGCGCCGCGACGCCCTGGATGCCGAGCGCGACGAGGCTTGGCGCTATAAGTCGTGCGAGCGCAAGAACCGCTACGACACGCGCGCCGAGGCCGAAGCCGTTATGGCCGATTGCGAGAACCGCGGGCGTCGCGGCCTGGCCTGCTACAAATGCGAATACTGCGGCGGCTGGCACCTGACGTCGCATCCTTGGAAATAGATCGCGCTGCGCCCTCGCGTTGAGCGCTACTCGGCAGATGACGGACGCGGCGGCACCAAAACGTCGTAGCGAACGGCCTTACCCGCTAGTTGATAGCTCGGCTTCATACCGGCAAGCAACGGGCCCTTCACCGGTCGTTTAATAACGACTTTACGCGGATACACGGCAAGTGCGGCCTCGACCAACGTCTCCTCGTCGGCGCACGGCTGCTCCAAATGATGCAGCAACTGAAACTTCTTTTTGACCGCTGCACTCTTGGTGCGCTCGGGGAACATGGGGTCCAGATATACCACGTCGGGAGCTGTGAGCTCACCTTGCTCAATCGAAGCGGCGGTCTGGTGAAGCCCGGCGATGCTATCTTCGCCGGCATGCAGACGCATGCGGGCCACGGCATCCGCAAGCGCCGGATCATCCGCCGCGCGGTCCAAGGCATCCTGGAGCAGCGCCGCGATTACACGGTCCTGCTCATACAAATCGACCGCAAAGCCCGCGGCGGCCAACAGCAGCGAATCCTCGCCAAAACCTGCCGTCGCATCGATTGCCCACGGATGTTCAATACCTTTCGTGCGTGCGGCCTTCACCAGCAGCTCCTGCTGCAGACGGCCCTGCTTGAGTCGCGGGAGCATGCGGGCAAAATCGGCGCGCAGCTCCATCGCGCCATCGGTGAGCGTGAGGCCCTCGGGCATCCTGGTTAGCTCAAGCCCTGCAGCCCGAGCAACAGAAAAGGGATCGGCGACACCCATGGACACTCCTTAGCAAGCAAAACGAATACGCGGAGCGCCGTTCATGCCGGCACCCAACCGTCCGTTATTGTCCCACATGCGACATGGCCCACAGCATCCCAATGCAAAGCACCGCCATCAATCCCGTGCACACGGCGGCGATCACAGAATCACTCATGCGCCTTCCCAACGACCGCGGCTCGCGCGCCTGCTCCGCTCCGTACATCATGGTTCCTCCTTCGGTCCAGCTCTTACCATGGCCTCATCATCGCAGCGCCGCGCATGGGCTGCCATCGATTTGGCTTACGCCCAGCTTTCCTTTTTGAAAGGTTGGGCCGCACGGGCTCAAAGCGCTTTCAAACGCACGCATCGCCTCGTTGAACTACAATGTGCTTCACGATATGTGCCGTAACCTGGGTGCGACAGATTTTCCGCGCCCGCATCGAAAGGACCAGTCATGAGCGCCGCTCGCAAGACACTCAAAATCCTTGCCCTGATTTATTTTGTTCTGGGCATCGCAAGCCTCGTCATTGGAATTGCCGGCATCGCGACCGGCAAGCTCGAGTCCACCTACGGACCGAACGCCATGCTCGCCGCGGTCGTGATTATCGCCAAGGGTCTCGTCGACCTCGCCGCGGGCGTCGCGGGAATCAAGGGCGCCAACAAGCCTTCGCAGGTGGACGGCGCGTTTAAACTCGGTATTGTTGCCGCAGCCGCCACGCTCGCCCGGGCCGTGCTCACGCTTCCCGCGCTTGGCGGCGACGCCATCAACTTTGACGCCTTCGTCATCGTGGTGTACGACCTGCTCTTTATTCAGCAGGCACACGCCGTTAAGGCCGAGAACAAGGATCGCCTGTAGGCGCCTGCATCTCATACCCCTTGCAACGAACAGCAAGAAGGGCCGATCGCGCAGCAACGCGGTCGGCCCTTTACGTTTGCCAAGATAAAACCTGCCAAAATAAACCTGTCCCTTTTTGGCTGGTTAGTGGCGGTACTCGGCGATGATGAAGTCGATGTCCGTTTGGAGCGAGTCCAGGTTTGCCAGGCGCTCTTTGTCTGCCGGGCGCGTGCGGTAGTAGTACGGCGTCATCTGGAATACGGCCTCGATGTCCGCTTGCGTTGCCAGCGTAATGTTCGCCGTCACGCGCTGCGTGCCGACCAACTCGAGCTCGGTCGTCAGCGGTAGCTTTTCGTCGTTGAGGTACGGCGTGTCGTAGAGCGCCTCCTTGAGCCCAAAGAGATGACGGGCACCCGGGACCACGGTGTAGAGCGAGCCCTCGGGCGCCAGCACGCGGGCAAACTCGCGCTCGTTAAAGGGAGCAAAGAGTTCGGTCACCATGTCGAAGGCACCATCCGCCACGGGGATGTCCTTCATGTTGGCAACGAAATACGTCGCGCCGCCTCGTTTGGCAGCCAGGCGCACCATTTCCTTGCCCAGGTCAAACCCGTAGGCATCAACGTTCGGCACCGAGCCCATAGCGCTTGTGTAATACCCCTCACCACAGCAAATATCGAGCAGGGTCAGCGACTTGCCCGTAGACGCCCCGCGCTCAGCCGCTCGATCGCGCACCAACTCGACCATCGCATCGCGCAACGGCGCATAGTAATCGCGATTCAGAAAGTCGCGACGGCTGCGTGCCTGCGACTTGGGATCGCCCATGGAGTCGCCGCTCTTAGACGAGCGCAACAGGTACAGATAGCCCTCGCGCGCACGATCGAACCGATGCCCGCCCGCACATGCAGCCCCACGCTCGTCGTCCACCAACGGCTCATGGCAAACGGGACACAACAACATGGCAACTCCTTAGCGCGGACAACACAGCGCCCACCATTGTCTCACGCCTCCCCCACCTAGTCATTGGGGACGTTCTTAAACGACTAGTCAAACAAGAACGTCCCCAATGACTAGTCTATTAGGAGTATCATCATCTGCGCAAAAAGTATTGAAGCGCATGTAAGAGATTGAGAGCATATGGCTGACACTGCATCTAAGCACATCGAAATGACGACCGGCTCGCTGTGGCGAAACATTCCCCTGTTCGCCTTTCCTGTCGCCGCCACGAGTATTCTGGAACAGCTCTCAAACCTCATCGCCACGGTCATTATCGGCAACTTCTCGGGCGACCAGGGAACCCTCGCCATGGCAGCGGTCGGCTCCAACGTGCCCATCACCAGCCTTATGATCAACCTGTTCATCGGCCTGTCGCTCGGCTCCAACGTTGTGATCGCCAATGCCATTGGCCGCAACGACCAAAACATGGTCAAGCGCGCCGTCCACACCTCGATCCTTATGGCACTCGTTGGCTTTGTCGTCATCGCGCTGGGTGAGATTTTTGCCGAGCCCATGCTCGCCGCACTCAACGTTCCGGCAGAGACCATGCCGCTCGCCTCACTCTACCTGCGCGTCTTTTTGTTGAGCATGCCCTCGATTTTGCTCTACAACTTCGAAGCCGCCATCTTCCGCTCTGTCGGCATCACCCGCATGCCGCTGCAGGCGCTCGCCGTGTCCACCGTCCTCAACATCGGCCTGGACCTCATCTTTGTCCCCGTGCTCCACTGGGGCGTCGCTGGTGTCGCCATCGCCACCGCCATCGCCTACACCGTCAGCGCGGTCACACTCTTTATCCGCCTGCTCAAGACCGATTCCGCCGTCCGCGTCACCCCGCGCGACCTGGCCATCGATCCCGTCGCCCTCAAGCGCATCGTTAAGATTGGCCTGCCCGCCGGCATCCAGAGCGCCGTCTTTGCCGTCGCGAACATCATCATCCAGTCTGCCATCAACAGCTTGGGCACCGAGGTCATGGCGGCCTCCAGCGCGGCCATGAGCCTGGAGTACGTGTGCTACAACCTGCTCAACAGCTTTAGCCAGGCCTGCACCACCTTTGTGGGGCAAAACCACGGCGCACGCCAAATCGACCGCTGCACCAAGACGCTTAAGGTCTGCCTGGTCGAAGGCGGCATCGTCGCGCTCACCACGATCGTTATCATCGTCGGACTGGGACACGAGATCCTGTCGCTCTTTAACAGCGACCCCAACATCGTCTCGATCGGCTACATCCGCGTGTGCTCGATCTTCCCCGCTTACGCCTTTAGCATGTTCTACGAAAACATGTCCGGCTACCTGCGCGGCTTTGGCATCTCGCTTATGCCCGCGCTTATCACCATGATCTGCGTCTGCGGCATCCGCTTCTACTGGGTCTTTTGCGTGTTCCCGCACTTCCGCACGTTCGCGAACATCATGATGGTCTACCCCATCAGCCTGGGCACCACGGCGTTCTTTATGGTCGTCGCCGTATTGCTCTGCCACCCGGCGCGCACCTATCGCGCCAGCCAGGCCAAAGTGGAAACTCGCTAGGCGCCGCACACCCACTAGCTCGCGATGTGCGAGCTCATATAATCGATGAAGCGCCTGGTGGCAATGGGCATCGTATCCCAGCTGCGCCAAGCGGCCACCACGTCGCGCGAAGGCGCCGCCACGATAGGACGCACCCGAATATCGGCCCGCATGCCCTCGACAGTACGTCGGTAGAGCATGCTCACGCCCAGGCCTTCCTCCACCATCGCCATAATGGTGTAGTCGTCGGTGACCTCGCTCGTCACGTGCGGCGACAGCCCATGCGTTGCAAAGGCGTCGAGCACCAGGCTCTGCTCGCCCTCGTCGAGCAAAATAAACGGCTCGGACGCCAAGTCCGCAAGTGTCACCTTTTCTTTCGCTGTCAGCGGGTGGGTGGCCGGCAGCAGTGCCACCAACTCGTCGTGGTACACCACACGCTTGTCCAACCCAGCGGTAAAGCCGCGCGCCGTAAAGCAAAAATCAACCACGCCATCGTGTACCCACTGCGCATTGCGCGTGTAGTCGCCCTGCTTAAGGGTAAAGCGCACGCCGGGGTGCAGCGTTCCAAAGCCGCGGATCACGCGCGGCAGTACCGTGCGGCTTACGTTGGTAAATGTCGCAATACGAATATCAGTTGAGGACAGGCCCAGCAGCTCCTGTCGTTTGCCCTCGAGCTCGGACTCGGCCGTTACGATCTGACGCAGATACGGTAGGTATTGCTTGCCGTCGCGCGTAAGCGAAACGCCCTGCTTGCCGCGCTCGATAAGTGTGGTGCCCAGCTCGCGCTCGAGCGCCTTGACGGCCTGGCTCACCGCGCTCTGCGTATAGCCCAGCGCATCGGCGGCGCCTTTAAGGCTTCCGCAATCGACCACCATACAAACGACTTGATACCGCGATGCCATGCTATTCCCCTATCGATGCACCCGCAAAACGTTTTACCACGGGCTTTTCTACTTACATTAGCGTTTCTTAATCATACTGAAGATACATTCGCTTTACTACATCCATATCTGGGAGCAGAATCCTTTGTGCGAAACCGTTCTGTAACAAAAGGAGTCCCATGGATCGCAAAAAAGCAATCGCGCTCTCATTTTCCGTTCCCGTCGCATGGGGCTTTTCGTATCCCCTTATGAAGATCGGCATGGACAGCATGAACGCCACGAGCATCGTCGCGCTGCGCTGCATCATCGCCTTTGCCGCCTGTCTGCTGCTCTTCCACAAGCACGCGTTCCGCATCAACCGCGACCTTATGGTCCGCGCCGCCATCATCGGTGCCATCATGGCAACCGAACTCACCTGCATGTGCCTGGGCTCCAGCCTCACCTCCGCCTCCACGGCCGGCTTTTTGCAGAGCCTGACGGTCGTGATCGTACCGTTTGCCAACGCCGCCTTGCTGCGTCGCGCCCCCGAGCGCAAGGTACTCGTCGGCACCGCCATCGTCACCGGCGGCATGCTGCTGCTCTCGGGCGCCGACTTTACCAGCCTGAACCCGGGCGCACTCATCATGCTGCTGTCCGCCTTTGTCTATGCCGGCCACATCATCGTTGCCAAGCGTTTTGTCGAGGAAGTCGACCCGCTGTCCCTAGGCGTTTGGCAGCTGGGCTTTGGCGGTCTGTTCTCGGGCATCGCCGCATGCGTCTTTGGCGGCTTCACGCTTCCCAGCACGCCCAGCGAGATCGTGGTCGTCGTTGCGCTCGCACTCATTTGCTCTGCCTACGGCTTTATCACCCAGACGCTCGTGCAGCCCCATGTTCCCGCCGAGACCACGGGCTTTGCCTTCTCGCTTGAGCCGGTTTGCTCTGCCGTCTTCTCGTTCTTCCTGGTTGGCGAGGTCCTGAGCCCCATCGCCTTCTTTGGCGCCGCCCTCATCCTCACCGGCGTCATGGTGGCAACGGTCGAGCTTCCGCGCCTCCACGCCCGCAGTCACGCTCAAATGGCAGGAACGCCCGAGCGCGTCTCGTAGGGCACGCGCATTTTATTCATGCCATGGGTCAAGCTCCACAAGGCGCCCTTACAATAGATGTCAGCAAAACATCTGCCGTAAAGGAGCCCCATGGACACCGCAACTCGCGACCGCAACATAGCAACTTGGTTGGGCGATGCGCCGCAGCCGGTACGTGACACCACGAATCGGCTGCTCGAGCGCATCGCCCTTTTGCGCGCCGAGCAAACGATCTATCCGGCACAGGACGATATCCTCAACGCGCTTGCCTACACGCCCGCCGAGCGGGTGAAGGTCGTCATCTTGGGACAGGACCCTTATCACGGACCTAATCAGGCCATGGGGCTGTCGTTCTCGGTTCCCGCGACGCAGACCAAGCTTCCGCCCAGCCTGCGCAACATCTATAAGGAACTCAACGCCGACTTAGGCTGCCCCCTTCCCGCTACGGGCGATCTGACCGCCTGGGCGCAGCGGGGCGTCCTGCTGCTCAACACCACGCTCACCGTACGCGAGCATGCCGCCAACTCGCACGCCAAGCTGGGCTGGAGCACGCTGACCGACCACATCATCGAGCGCTGTTGCCAGCTGCCCCAGCCGGTTGTCTTTTTGGCTTGGGGCCGCTTTGCCCAGCAAATGATCGAGGGCAAGTTCACCGCAACCGGCGCGGGCGAGGCGACCGGTAAGTACTGTCTGGCCTCCACGCACCCCTCGCCGCTTTCGGCGAACCGGGCAACGGCGGAACTCCCCGCTTTTATGGGGTCGCGCCCCTTCTCCGCTGCCAATCGGCTACTCAAACAGCATGGCTTGAGCCCCGTCAACTGGACTTGCCTCGGCTAAAAATCGATACATCAAAAACGCGCCCGACAGCTTTCCATCGGGCGCGTTTCCTATTCGGGCCAAATAAACTGTGTGCGGCCGGCCTCGCCGCCATCGATGAGCAGACTCTGCCCGGTCATAAACCGGTTGGTCACACCCACAAAGTAGATCCACTCGGCGATCTCTTGCGCCGTTGCCCAGCGCTTGAGCGGGGTGAGCTCCATAATCTGAGCCCACAGGTGCTCGTCTTCCATCACGCAACGGTTGAGCGGCGTGATGACGCCGCCCGGGTCCACGCTGTTGGCGATGGCCTGCGGCGCCAGACGATTCGCAAGGTTCTTGGTATAGGCGATAATGCCGCCCTTGCTAGCCGCGTATGCAGGGAACTCCGACCCCGTATGCCCGCTCGCTGAGCCCACGTTGACTACGGAGCGAATGGCCGGCGCCGGCTTAGCGGCTAGGCCCTCCCCCACAAAGGCATAGTGCTCGGTCACGTTGATCGTGCCCGTCAGGTTGGC
>ERZ869979.352-NODE-352-length-14018-cov-5.043971_pt1 | contig 14018 bp, 8 predicted proteins | sample MGYA00521269_ERZ869979 | MGnify/ENA primary metagenome ERZ869979 (study PRJEB32232, sample SAMN07284974) | human gut metagenome | biome: human-associated habitat; material: feces | host: Homo sapiens | place: Tanzania | collected 2014-04-05 ... | reverse complement strand
CACGCCACCGTTATTGCTCAGCTTCAGCTCCAGCACATAGATGAAGTTGGTGACTTCTACCACCATGTCAATCCTGCCCGTAGCAATCATCTTCTCTACTTCCACCCGGCAACCGATGGCATTGAAGATGGTGCTCAGAATCAGGCGGTAGCGCTCCTCCATGTCCATGCTGGCAAGCTTCTTGTTGCTGTATGGCACATCCGCAACAAGGGCTTTCAGACACTTCATTGCTTCTGGTAGATTTCCCATGTTCAGGTAAAGATTCAGAAAAGCTTGTGGTGACTGAATGTCATTACCCTTACGCATGGAAAGGGTTGGCAAAACTATTTCATTCAGAGCCTGTCTTACCTCGAAGTTTGGAATACCAAGGAGGTAAGTTCCGTTCATGTAGCCCTTTATTGTGAGATAGCCAGACTGATAAAGAAACAGTTCTGCTCCACCGCCCGTCACATCGGAAGTTTCTATGGTTGTACTCAACAGGGCACTATGGTCAAAATCCTTTAAACGAATCTCCAGATCATCCACAAACTTTGGAAGCAGCGAGGTTGCTCCAGATGAAGCCCAGTAATTTCTCAATTTTCTATCCTCCAGGGCATTGATGAGGCTGAACGGATTGAAGATGTCAATCATATTTTCATGACAGAAATGATATCCGTCGTAAAACGCCGTGAGCTGCTTCAGAGTCTCCTCTGGAGTCCATCCATTTTCTTCTCCCATTGCCTCAATTTCCGGCATGAAGTTTTCGGCAACTTCCTGTTTCGAAATGCCGCAGATGGTGGCGTAAGGTGCATCAAAACTGATGTTGCTCAGATTATTGAGAACAGAGAAGAGAGAAATCTGAGTGAACTTGGTGATGCCCGTGATGAAGACGAAACGTTCGTGCTCGTCCTCTTTTTTCAAGATGGCAAACACGGATTTATAGATGGCTGTGCAGGCATCATGCTGAGGAGTCTTCCAGGAATGCTGCAATGGAGAATCATACTCATCGATGAGGATAACCACCTGTTTTCCTGTCTTCTGAAACATCGTTTCGATGATGTTCTTGAAACGTACGGCAAGGGAAGCCTCTGGGCGCACGACTATCTCATACTTCTGTTCAAGTTTATAGAAGGCGTCATCGAGATAGGAGTTGAGTTCTTCTGGTGTAGCTCCTCCGCAACTCATGTCGAGTCGAATGACGGGATAGCTGGTCCATTCTTTCTCCAGCTCCATCACCTTCAATCCTTCGAAGAGTTCTTTTTTCCCCTCGAAGTAAGCCTGGAGTGTATCCACGAGAATCGACTTACCGAAGCGGCGTGGGCGGCTCAGGTAATTATACGTTTTATTTCTGTTGGCAAGTTGCCAGATAATATCTGTCTTGTCAACATATAGGTATCCTTCCTTTCTAATTTTCTCAAAAGACTGGATGCCTACTGGCAATCTTCTATCGTTCATTTCTGTCATAATCTAATTCTCCTATGTTTTCAGGATAGCTTTTTGTGAGTTATCCTCTTTCCATAAATTCTTTCTGCAAAGATACGACGAATATTTTGATTTCGCAAGAAAAAATGGGGGATAATATAAAAAAGGTGGCGAATCTTTTTGTTATCTCTGATTTTTGCAGTATCTTTGCAAATGGATTGATTCGCCCTAGGGTGATGACGTCTGTTTTTGTGGGTTAAAATAATAGCGTTTGCTGTTTATTCGATAATAATGTTCCTGAAGTTTGGCCGCGGAAGAACATGTGCAACAGAATAAATAAGTAAGCGTCCGCTATAGCGTGGACGTAAAACTTATCTGTTGCATATAGGTTAGGCCAAACACCTTGGAACGTTGGATAAGTGGATCGTCCACGTTTCTGCGTTCTAATGGGGATGAGGCTGGTATTGATGCAAATCTAGGTTGGCTTTGTTGCTATAGATAAGGGTGTTTGGTTGTAGCTTTTATTTTCTGAATACTATCAAAAAGACTATTTTTGCAAAATCATTATGAAGGGTGATGCTCACAAGGGTAGAATAAAATGTAGCAACTGCATAGCAAACGTGTCGCTAGGCAAATGTCAAGTGAAGATGTCTACGCTTTGTTATTGCAGGAAAAAGAACTTATAAATCTTTTAAATTCAAGTTTGCTAGACATCCAAACTTGTTGTTGTAATTAATTATGAAGAGACCATTACTTGCTTCCGCATTTGCAGTCATAGCTTTGGCTGCTAGTGCACAGATTTCTGAAGTAACTAAGGTGAAAGGCGATGGATTTGATTTCATCCCTAAAAGTCTTACCACTACAGGTGTTATTACTCCTTACTCAACTATCGGAGTTGAACGTAGCTACCAAACACCTGAGTTTACTGTTTATGATGCTTCTTTTAACGTGGAGAAAACTTTTAAGTATGACCCTATGGTATTCAAGAGTAATTTGGTACCAATGAGGGCCTTAGCTGATTTCAAAACCAAGAAGGTTATTAAGGAAGGTTATGAGGAAGCTTATTGGGGGCACCATGTTGATGGAGTATATGGTTATGATGGATTTGAAACTCCAATTACAAATATGGATGAATTCAAGGCTGCCGTCACGAAGTTGATTGGTGATTTTGGACAGGTTTACTTCACAGATTACAAAGGTAATTTTGCTTACCATGCAGCAAAAGGTTGGCAAGATGCTTCTGGCAGTTATGATAGTATTTGTGTAAGTGAGCGTTACTCTTTTTATAATCCTTCCGACAATAAATTATATAATGTAGATGGACTTACTAAGCTTGTTGAAGTTGATATGTCTAAATTGGCTTGGAAAGTAGATGATAGCCGTGAAAGTAGTGAGGTAATACAGCGAGAATTTATCATACCGACAGAGGTGTATGATTATGATGCAAACTGCAATGAGGATTCGTATGGATATCTTACTCAAAATGTGTTTAACAATGATGATAAATATGAATTTCTAGCGATATGTTATAGGCAAGTATCTCCTCCAGAAACTACTGTTTATGGTTCCATGATAAATGGTATTGAAAACGGAAAAGTTGTTTTTTCTCAGGATGTGCAAGACAAGTATTATGAGTCTTATATAGCCGTAAAGAATGAGGATGGAAAGGAATTGTTTACTATACCAAATGGTAATTATGGAAAGGATCTGTCTATCTATCGTATGAATGGCAAGACTTATATCGAGAATAATGAATCTCTAGGTAATGGAGAAACTCAATATGTCATCTACTTGCTTGACAATACAGGCACCGGTATTACTGAGTTAGCTCGCACAAATGTAGTAAAGTCAGGTAAGACTTTCAATATGGCTGGTATGAAAGTTGGCAAAAATGCTAAGGGAATTGTTATCCAGCAGGGTGGCAAAAAGTATTTTAATAAGTAGTTCTTTTTTTATGCGGGATGCTCAATCTGTTGGGCATCCCGCATATTTGAAAAACAATCTATTTAAGCATTATTTATTTGCCATGCGCAAATGTTCTGACTGTAGTTTCTGCATTTTTTCATCGCTCAGATTGCCAGATTTCCAAAGCTTATCCATTTCGTGCTGCAAACGCTCGTTCATGAACTTTATTTGTGTTGTCATAATTGTTAATTTTAATATTCATGTGCAATGAAACAGATATTTGCTAATACTCCAAAGATTTTAAGAAGAAAAATTTATACAGGGCCTTTTTTATCCAACTTAATCCGTATAATTTATTAATTTTCAGCGTTCTCTGCCATTTTCTTGTAGATTTTCTTGCGGTTTCCAATCTTTCTTTGTATTTTTGCACCATCTTTACATAAGAATCGTGGAACTTTAAAAGCGAAAGAAATATGGAGGAAAAGAAATATCATATCGAGGAATCGGAGATAGCAGGGGATAAGGTCTGTGAGCCATCGCCTGCCTATCGTTCTATGGCATCATCAGCATCATCAGTTTCATCAGTATCATCTGTCTCATGGGATGAGGCTTACGACACAGATTCCTATCCTATGGGTCGCTCGCTGGAGCAGGTGATGGAGCATTGCGCTGAAATAGACAAGCATTTGGATGACCCGAACTACGGTCATCCAGTAGATGATTTGATTGCAAGATTAGAACAGAAGATTGAGCAATGGAGATAAAGACTGATGATTTGTTTGATAGCGAATTTGACAAATGTGTAGATTACGCTTTGTTGGAATTTGGCAGAAAAACAGCCAAAAAGTGGATTGATAGCTTGATTGGCATTAAACATCAGTTGAGGCTGATGCCCGAGCGCTATCCGTTCGTGCCTGAACTGCAGAAATGGAGAAAGTATCGTGGTGCCATCATCATGAAGAACTTCAAGATTATCTATTTCTACAATGAAGAGAAAGATATTCTTTGGCTGGTGGATCTTTGGGATTTGCGCCAAGACCCTCGTAAGCTGAACCTGCGGGCCAGAAGGATAGAAAGAAAGGAGTATCATTAGAAATTAGATAAACAAAACATCCCGCCAGGCGTCCTGCCGGATTACTATCCGTAGAGATACCTGGCGGGATGTTTGTTTGGCTTTGTATTTTACAAAGATTCATCCACTTCTTTCCAATCGATCAATCCCTTGCCCTTTTCATCGAGTTCCACAGCCAGGGCGATAACTTTGCGTTTATCGGCCTTGAATGGCTCGGTGTAACTCTTGTCCTTGATCTGGCTCTCAGCAGCAGAAATTCCGCCATTGTTCGATAGCTTCAGCTCCAGGACGTAGATGAAGGATGGAACCTCCACAATCATATCAATCCTGCCAGTAGCCAGCATTCTCTCTACTTCTACCCTAAAGCCCAAGGCTCTGAATATCGTGCTCATTATCAGTCGGTAACGCTCCTCCATATCCATGCTCGCCATCTTCTTGTTGCTGTATGGTACATCGGCGATAAGAGCCTTTAATGCCTTCTTGGCTTCTGCGGTGTTGCCGTCCTGCATCATTTTTCTGAGGAAACTCTGCGCAGAAACCACTTCCGAATTCGACTTCATGGTCAAGGCTGGAACCACAATCCGGTATAATGCCTTGCGAACTTCAAAGTTAGGGAAGCCCAGGATATAAACGCCTTCATCGTAATCCTTGATGGTGAGATAACCCGACTGGTAGAGGAAGAGTTCGGCTCCGCCATTCACTACGTCCGATGTCTCCAGGGTGTCGCCCTCGATGAAGCAATGGTCAAAATATTCCATCTTCATCTCCATGTTATCCACGAACTTTGGCAATAGGGAGGTGGCGCCTGATGAAGCCCAGTAATTTCTCAATTTTCTATCTGACAGGGCATTGATGAGGCTGAACGGATTAAAGATATCCACCATATTATCGCTGCAGAAATGATATCCGTCGTAATAGGCCGTGAGCTGCTTCAGCGTCTCTTCCGGAGTCCATCCGTTTTCTTCTCCCATAGCCTCAATCTCAGGCATGAAGTTTTCGGCAACTTCCTGCTTCGAAATACCGCAGATGGTAGCGTAGGGTGCATCAAAGCTGATGTTGCTCAGGTTGTTGAGCACGGAGAAGAGGGAGATTTGAGTGAACTTGGTGATGCCCGTGATGAAGACGAAGCGCTCGTGCTCGTCCTCTTTTTTCAAGACGGCAAACACGGACTTGTAGATGGCTGTGCAGGCATCATGCTCTGGAGTCTTCCAGGAATGCTGCAATGGAGAATCATACTCATCGATAAGGATAACCGTCTTTTTTTCTGTCTTCTGAAAAGCCGTTTCTATGATGTTCTGGAAACGTACGGCAAGGGATGCCTCTGGGCGCACCGCTACTTCATACTTCTGTTCGTATTTATAGAAGGCGTCGTCGAGATAGGAGTTGAGTTCTTCGGGTGTAGCTCCTCCGCAACTCATGTCGAGTCGAATGACTGGATAGCAGGTCCATTCTTTCTCCAGCTCCATCACCTTCAATCCTTCGAAGAGTTCCTTTTTCCCCTCGAAGTAAGCCTGGAGTGTATCCACGAGAATCGACTTACCGAAGCGGCGTGGGCGGCTCAGGTAATTATACTTTTTCCCCCTGTTGGCAAGTCTCCATATCATATCAGTCTTGTCAACATACAGGTAACCTTCTCTTCTTATTTCAGCAAAGGACTGGATACCTACCGGCAATCTTCTATCGTTCTTTTCTGTATCTGTCATAATCTGATCTCCTATGTTTTCAGGATAGCTTTTTGCGAGCCATCCACCTTTCTACAAATTCTTTCTGCAAAGATACGACGAATATTTTGATTTCGCAAGAAATACAGCACATTTTTCTATGGTTTTGCGATTTTACGAAAGCCGTTTGCGAAAAAACAAAAGGCTCTTTTCGCAGATTCCGCTACCTTTGCCCCCGAAAAGCTACGGGTGATTCCGGGGCTTTCCAATAGGGAGTGAAAATAATAACAATTAGGGAGTGAAAATAATAACAATCAAAAAACTATAGATTCTTATGACACTATTAATGATCGTAGAGCTGCTGGTAGTACTGGTAGCATTATGGGTGGGAGCACGATATGGTTCCCTGGCTCTCGGAGCTATTTCCGGCATCGGACTGGCTATCCTGGTATTCTGTTTCCAACTGAAACCGGGCACTCCTCCTACCGATGTCATTTACATTATTATTGCGGCCGTTACCTGTGCGGGCATGTTGCAGGCTTCGGGTGGCATGGACTGGATGATTCAGATTGCCGAGCGGCTCCTGCGCAAGCATCCGGAACGCATCACCATCCTGGCACCATTCACCACCTTCTTCCTCACCGTCCTGGTGGGAACGGGCCACGTGGTCTATACTCTGATGCCTATCATCTGCGACATCGCCCTGAAGAAAGGTATCCGTCCGGAGCGTCCTTGCGGCATCGCCAGCATCGCCTCTCAGATCGGCATCACCTGTTCGCCTATCGCTGCTGCCGTGGTGGCTTTCTCAACCATCAGCATCGAGCAGGGCTTCCATGTCAGCAATGTGCAGGTAATTCTGCTTACCATCCCTGCCTGCATCATCGGTATCCTCTGTGCCGTGATAGCCAGTTGGCACCGTGGCCTCGATCTCGATAAGGATCCTAAGTTCCAGGCTCGCCTCGCTGACCCTGCTCAGCGTGAGTATATCTATGGCTCTACTGCCACAACGCTCGACAAGAAGATTGCACCGGAGAGCAAGCGCGCCGTGTATATCTTCCTCGCCGCCCTCGCTTTCGTGGTGATCATCTCCGTGGCAAGCATGCTGGGCATCAATCTGCTGCCATCTTATCCTGTAGAGAAAGTGGTGGATGGCGTGAAGCAGGTGGTGATGAAGCCGCTGGCGATGAACATCGTGATTCAGATTACGATGATAGCAGCTGCCGCCCTGATGATTATCTGCTGCAAGGCAAAGCCTAAGGTGGCGATAGACGGAGCGGTATGGAAGAACGGAATGGTGGCGGTGATTGCCATCTACGGAATCGCCTGGATGAGCGATACCTATTTCGCTAACTATCAGCCGGAAATACAGGCGATGCTGAGCGATCTGGTGAAGGCTTATCCTTGGACCATCGCCATTGCTTTCTTCTTCGTTTCCGTGCTCATCAACTCGCAGGGAGCCGTAGTGGTTGCCATGTTGCCGCTGGCTTATTCGCTGGGCATCGACGGATGGATTCTGCTGGGCGTGATGCCGTCGGTGTATGGATATTTCTTTATCCCTAACTATCCTTCGGATATCGCTACCGTGAACTTCGACCGCTCGGGCACCACGGTGATTGGCAAGTATCTGCTCAACCACTCGTTCATGATGCCGGGTATGGTGCACGTAGTAACTTCTACCATCGCCGGACTGGGTATCAGCTATATCTACCACTTCTGGCTCGGAATGTACTAACATTTGCTCAAGTATATCGAAATAGAGTCTGCCGCATACGAACGAATCATACTTTGCTAAAAAATAGATACAGGCAGACTTAGTTAGAACCATGTCAAGAATGCGAAGACGACTGGAACTCACTAGGGGTGACTCCAAACTGTTTCTTGAACGCCACGGAGAAGTGGGCAGCGGTGTTGAAACCTATCATCACCGCCACTTCTGAAACATTATACTGGCCCTCCAGCAGCAATCTTGCTGCCTTGTTGAGCTTGTAACGGCGGAAGAACGAACCTGGAGTCTCACCAGTGAGTTCCTTCAGTTTATAGGAGAACTTCGACTGGCTGATGAGCAGGTCGTGGCATACAGTAGTGACGTTGAGCTCCATTTCGGCGGAGCGCTTCTCCATCAGGGCATACAGCTCGTCCATGAACTTGCGGTCCTGATCCGACAGGGTGTTGGCTACAGGGGCATCCAGCGTTTCGGTATCCGTGCTGTCCACCAATCCCTTGCGCAGGGTTGCCATGTTATGCAGCTGCGTCTGTACCATCGCCTTCAGATAGAGCGGGTCGAACGGTTTGGTGATGTAAGCTACGGCACCCAGGCGCAGACCGGTGATCTGCTCGTTCATATTCGATTTGGCGGTGATGAGGATTACCGGGATATGACTGAACAGCAGGTTCTGCTTGATGGTCTTGCAGAAGTCGTAGCCCGACATCTTGCCCATGATGATGTCGCTGAGGATGATATCCGGCTTCACCTGCTCCAGGTCGGCAAGTGCCTCTTCGGCAGAATAGCGGTTCACCACGGTATAGTCGTGGGACAGGAGAGAGGTGATGTATTGAGCCACGTCGATGTCATCATCCACCACCAGGATCTTCGGCTTCTTAGGGGATTCTGAAGATTCCTCCGCAGCATCTGTAGAAGTATTTTCTTCTGCTTCTTTTTCTTCTTCTGTTGATATTCCGTGAATATCATCGAGCGGAATCTGCATCACTCCCGTCTTTTCTTTCACCTGTTCTGACGGGGTATAGATAGACTGATCTACCGGAATCCAGAACGAGAACTCTACTCCGGAAGCCCAATCCTTTCTGGTTTCATTTTCCTCATTCTCTCCATTTCCTTGGGAGATGACATTTCTGACGGAGATTTCTCCATGATGCAATCCGATGAGTCGCTTGACGTAATAGAGTCCTATACCAGTACCCCATCCATAATGATGATTTCCTTCTGTTACAGAGAGTTGGTAATATCGCTTAAACACATCCTTTAATCTGCTTTCTTCTATCGGTTCGCCATTGTTGAAGATGGAAACCATCAGCTTTCCATCGTGGCAGGAAGCCGTGATTCGGATGATTCCCTGGTTGCCGGTATGCTTCAGGGCATTGGTGAAGAGGTTGTCCATCACCTTCTCCAGCTTGTCGGCATCGAGCCAGACCAGGTAGTTGTCATCATCTTCTTCTCCTCCTCCAATCCTGGAATTCTCTTTCTTTCCATCCTCGAATCTTGTTTCGAGCCTGATGCCCCTTACACGGGTGGATTCCTCGAAGCTGGCGATGAGCTGCAGCAGTTCTTTCCGGGCATCCACCTTTGCCACTTTCAGGCGCAGGGCATCGGTCTCCAACTGGTTGAAGTCGAGCATCTGGTCTATCAGTTTCAGCATTCTGTTCACGCTGAGGCATACTCGGTTGAGCGTCTTCTGCGCCTGGGCAGGCAGCGATTTGTCCTGTTTCAGCGAGAGGAGCGGACCGGCAATGATGGTGATAGGGTTGCGGAACTCGTGGGAGATATTGGCAAAGAAGTTCATGTTCATCTCATTGGTGCGCTGTTCGCGCTCTCGCTCGTGCTGTTCCTGCAGGAGCAGCATGCGGTTGGTGCGGATGTGCAGGTAGAGCGATGCGATGTAGCTGAGCAGCAGGACGAGGCAGCAGAAATAGAACCACCACGCTGCTGCCGAGAACCAAGGGGCTGGCAGGATGGTTATCTCAATGCTCTGCTCGGCTAGGGCTGGCAAGTGCTCGGAGTTGACGAGGCGCAGGCGGAAGGTGTATCTGCCTGGCGATAGACTGGCAAAACGGGCGGTATGGTCGTAGCTCGGTTCGCGCCAATTCTTGTCGTAGCCTTCCAGCTTATACTGGAACATCAGCGAAGAACGGCGGCTGTAGTTGGGATAGAAGAAGCTGAGGCTCAGATCATTCTCGTCGTAGGCTAGGGTATAGCTGTCGCCATCGTGCACATCATCGTTCATGGCGAGCGCCTCGCCATCCTTGGTCTTGATGTCGAGCGAATAGATCCTGAGGCCTTTCTCCAATGCCTTGCTCTGGTCGTAAATCTCCAGATGTTGGTTGCCTGATAGCTTCTGATTTCCAAGGTTTTCCTTGTTATCTTCAGCCTCTTTCTTGTCTGGTTTTTCCTTGTTGGCAATGACTTTCCTGTTCGCCATCAGGTTCTGGTCTCCCGCTTCCTGAGGCAGGAAGATGCAGCCGTCGGAACTTCCGAACACTAAGTTTCCGGTAGGCGAGATGCAGAGCGAATTATCGAAATACTGTCGGTTCCACTCGTTCTGGCTGGAAGATACCAGGCTGTTCATCAGCACGGCTCCTGTGGCTGGCTGGTAGCAGATGGCATTCTTCAGGGTGGTAATCCAGATCTGATGGCGGTCATCCTCCAGGAGTCCCTGGACGTGTACATCGTTTACGAAGTTCATCTTCTCCAGCTTCCTGTCTTTCAGGGTAAACCGGTAGAGTCCGGCACGCTTGGTTCCCAGCCAGATATTTCCCCTGGAATCCTGGCGGGCGAAGGCTGGGTCGATGTTGCCATGCTTCGGAGCACCACTTATCTCCAGGTCTGTAATCTTCTGAGTAGCAGGTGACAGGATGGCGAGATGCATATTCTTCATAAAGAGAAGAATGCGGCCATCCTGCAAGGTGGTGAGCTGGGTTTCGGCATCATACCAGGAGTTCGGACAGGAGATGAGCTTTGCCTTTGCCGCACCAAAAGGATACTTGATGATGTAGGGAGCCTGGCAACTGACATAGACATCGCTTGCCTGGCGGGTTCCGCAGCCGAGAGAGGGGCTATTGCTGAGCGAAGCCCCTTCTGTAGTGTTGCTGGAGATAGAGCTGCTCCTGAAAGTTCCGAGCGTAGCCAGCTGGTTGCCTGGAAGAATGCGGCAACTCTTGATTTGGTTGTTACCAACCATCCAGAATTGGTTATCATCTAGCGGAACGATGTTGTTCAGCGAAGTATTCTTATCATAATAGTAGTAGTTGGGTTCGCCTTTCTTCGTCTCATATACGAAGAGTCGGAGCGTGGTTCCGGCAAGAATATGGTTGCCCACGGTCTGCATGGTGGTGATATCCATTCCTCTTGTGGCATCTGCCAAAGGGTTTCTGTTGGCATATTTGTAGGCTATCACATTCTCTGAAATCACCTGGTGTCCGGCATTTCTGTATCCTATCCAAAGGTTTCCGCCGGCATCCTTAAAGGTGGTGGAAATAAGCTCTTTAGGCTTGTTGAGTGAAAGTAGAAAATCAGGATAGAGATGAATCCAGTCTTTCAGGTCTCTCTCTATCTTCAGCTGCTTTTTCTCCTTGATGGCTTTCTGGAACGGACCATCAGTATCATGCGCTTTTGGGCTCTCCATCTTCTTCACTTCATCCCCTTCTACCAGAAAATGTTCCTGTCCATTGCTCACGGTTACAGCTCCTTCTTCTGCAGTTCCTGCAGCAGCTTTTGCTCCAGGATACGCATCCTCTATCTCCATGATATTGGTATTGTCAGAAGGCAGGTTGAAGCGATGGAAGCGATAGCCGCCTTCATATCTTGCCAGTCCGTTCTGGGTTCCTATCCACATGCGTCCCTTCCTATCGCGGTGCAATACGTTGATGTAGTCATCGGGCAGGGCGGTGCTGTCTTCCGAATCGTGGAAGAACTGGATATAGTCGTGACCATTATACACGTTGATTCCGGCTGATGTGCCTATCCATATCAGCTTCTTGGTATCCTGTGCGATGGCAGTCACGTTCAGCGAGGAGAGCATAAAGTCCTTGCCGGTATGCTTTCCTTTGCTTTCCAGCATCTGCTGCGTGCGCCATCGGTTGGGATTGATGGTGTAGATGGCTGTCAGAATGCCGAAGATGGCAAGGGCAGCAAGCAGGGTATATCGTTTGGTCTTGTTCATATTCGTTTCGTTTCTATTTGTCTTGTCTTGTTTCTATTTGTTTTATCTTGTTCCTATCTTCTAGGATTCGTTTTTGTTTTGTTGCCAAAATTACAAAATAAATTTCGATTAGCCTTGTTTTTCTCCGAAAAAATCGAAATTTGCAGCAAATAATATAAAAAGGTGGCGCTTCTCTTTGCCAGGCAAGAATAAATCCTTACCTTTGCATAACATTTTAAAAAAGAGAAAACATAAAAGAGAGAAGAAAATGAAATTGAAATTGAGATTCTTGAAATTGATGCTGCTGCTCTTCATTCTGCCTTTGCAGATGCTGGCGGCAGAACTGGGAGAGGCGGGCAAGCTGTTGGCAGCGCTGCCGGGTGTGAGTGACGTGGAAACGCTGAAAAGTACACATTTCCCTGAAAAGTATGTGTTCTATATCAAGCAGCAACTGGATGCCAAGGATGCTTCCAAGGGCAGTTTTGAACAGCGAGTGATACTCTGCCACAGAGGATTCGACCGTCCTACCGTGCTCGTAACTGAAGGCTATAACGCCAAGTATGCATTGCGCGAGGGATACATCGAGGAACTTTCTAAGCTTTTCGATACCAACATCATCACCGTGGAGTACCGTTATTTCGACAAGTCGATGCCTAGTCCTTGCAACTGGGATTACCTCACCGTAGAGAATTCGCTCTACGATCTGCACCACGTGAACCAGACCCTGCATGCGATGTACAAGGGCAAGTGGATTGCCACGGGTATCAGCAAGGGCGGACAGACCACGATGTTCTATCGCGCTTACTTCCCAAACGATGTGGATATCTCCGTGCCATACGTGGCTCCGCTGAACAAGGGTGTTGAGGATGGCAGACACGAGAAGTTCCTGCAGGAGGAGGTTTCTACCAAGGAAAACCGACAGAAGGTGCTCAACTTCCAGCTGCTGCTCTTTAAGCGCAAGGCTGCGCTGCTGCCGATGTTCGAGAAGTATTGCAGCGAGAAGCAGTATCGCTTCAATGCGCCTATCGCCGAGATTTTCGATTACTCGGTATTCGAGTATGCCTTCGCCTTCTGGCAGTGGGGTGAGGATCTCAAGAAGATTCCTACGAATGATGCCACCGACGACCAGGTGTTCAAATACTGGATCAACATGTGTGAGCCGGAGTATTTCACCAACTACAATGCCACCTCTTCGTTTGATGTGCAGGCTGCCAGGGAGTTGGGCTATTACGGCTATTATACCAAGCCATTCAAGAGATACCTGAGCATCAAGTCGCCAAAGGGTTATCTGAAGAAGCTGATGGTGCCGAAGGGTGCCGAGAATGTGGAGTTCTCGCCAAAGCTCTACAATTATACCGTGGATTTCCTGACCAGGAACGATCCGAAGATGGTATATATTTATGGTGATATCGACCCATGGGGTGCATCGGGCATCTATGGTTTGCCATTTACCAAGAACAAGAAGAACCTGCATGTATATATGTGTCATGGCGGTTCACATCTTACCAGAATCCTGTCGTTCCCTGAGCCAACCAGACAGGAAATCATCGACTTGATAGGGGGATGGTTGAAGGAATAAACTATTCATTATATTAAGCAATTCATGATATAAGGAATCTTCCTTTAAAAAACAGATATAAAAAAAGCAGAGTAATAAAAGAAAAATCAGATAATATGAAAAAAGATGCAACGTAATTGTTGAAAAGTCTGACAGTTACGAATAAGAGGACAGGAGGAAAGAATATGGCAGGGTTTAAATTAAAAGTAACACCGGAGATGGAGAGTTTAACACAGGTATGTGTGGAAAACAGTAAGATGGATCCGTCCCTGTATGGGAAATACGATGTAAAACGTGGGCTGCGTGATGTTAACGGAAAAGGTGTGCTGGCAGGTCTGACACAGATTTCATCCATTTGTTCCACAGATGTGGTGGATGGGAAAACAGTTCCCTGTGAAGGAAGATTATATTATCGAGGGTATGATATCCATGAACTGACGCAGGGATTTTTAAGAGAACAGCGTTTTGGATTTGAAGAAGTTACTTATCTGCTGTTATTCGGAAAACTGCCAAACGAAAAAGAACTGGCAGACTTTAAGGTTCTGCTG